>Ga0325411_1004973_pt1 | contig 14812 bp, 11 predicted proteins | sample PopdelMetagenome_13_FD_206181 | JGI IMG/M metagenome (GOLD analysis project Ga0325411, IMG submission 206181) | Populus deltoides microbial communities from Bellville, Georgia, United States - Xylem-PdIQD-R4 | ecosystem: Host-associated > Plants > Phyllosphere > Stem > Wood/Secondary xylem... | reverse complement strand
TATTTATTTTATTGTCTAATTTTAGTTTTATTTTTTTATAATTAGTTATTAAAAATATTAGGATTTATGATAATTTAGGGGTTTTGTTATAAATATGTTCAAAATAAATGTTTAAATTTGTTAATTTAATCAATTAAATGTTTCTTTTCTTATTATAAAGAAATAAATTAATATTCATGCAAAACCACTATTCTTGACATCTCTTGCATTGACAGAATAGTTTATTGAAATTTAATATTTTCACATGATTTGTTTGTAAGTAAAATATCAAATAGAAAACATGTTTTTCAAGCATTGTTCCTCTTACAAATACACTAGGCATTGTTCCTTAATTAAATGTTTAGAAATGATTAAATATAATTTAATCAACGTACTTATTATATGCATATAGATATGAATTGAAATAGGTTTTGATTTTGATGAATTGACGTGTATTTTGCTATTAATTTTATATGAAAGATTTAGAATTATTGTGCAACTCAACTGACTTTTGTTTGACAGTGAATTATTGTGTAGTTGTGTTAATTATTATGTAGACACTAATGATAAAAAATCCAGCATGTTCATATCAAATTAGCATGTCACTAGACAAATATTTCAAGCATAAATCTATTGAGGATAAAGAGTCAATCAAAGCTTCAAGTCATGTAACTCAATTAAGTTTAAAGAAAAGTCATATTGAAATCAACCCGACACTCTCCTTGTTGACCCTGACTTAAGAAGACCAATTTTATGAGTGCCATGTAAATGATAAGGATACAATCCGAAGAGCTTATCTACGAAAAGGTCTTTATCAACCTTCACACTATGAGTTTCCATATATGTTTGAATTGATTTTTAATGCATGTCTATATAATATAGTATTTGTTAATAATTTGTCCCCTCATTTAAAAAACTCTGGCTCTGCTACTGATTATAGAGATGCTGAAGCTACCTCAAAGATCATGGTTGCTTCGCGCTTGGGTCAATTGTACTTCTCTTGTCTCTTGCCTGCCAAACATTGGCAGTCTATATAACAATAAGAAACTAGCATATTCTTAATTTCTTATATTCTATTATGATTATAAATATTAACCAAAACTAATTCCCTTTGAACAAACATTATTCATACATACTTAAAGCTATTGTTCAGTGTATCGATATATGACAAATTTGTTCTTTCCATCTAAAATTATTGAATTGATTATTTGGAACAATTATTTCTTCTCTGAAGATTCATTAATCATTACTAAAATACTTAGGAAATAAAAATTTTTATATTTTTAAAGTACAATGAAACAACTAAAAACCCTTGAGAGGGAAAAAAATTTAAAACTAGTGTACAAGGGCTTTTTCTTATTTTCACATTGTTTTCTTTTTTTACAATCAAAATAACTAATGGGCAATTTGGTATTTGGATAAATGGCTAGCGATCGTTCCCTTCAAGTGACGCGTACGACTCCTTTTAAAGGAAAAAAATTTATCTGTCGTTGGAAACATCACTCTGAGATCATCTTGTTGGAGTTGATGTATGGTGGTATTGGAGTTGGCGTATAGTGGTGTTAGAGTGGTGGTGTGACCAGGTGTTAGAGTGGTGGTGCGATGTCGTGGTCTTTTTTTCTTCTCCTCTCACTTTTTTCTTTCCTTCTTTTGAAAATCATAATGATCATGCAAAGTTTCAGAGTTGTCATTTTATTTATTAAGATTTTAATTTCGACCCTTATTCTTTTTATTTTTATTTTTTATTCTTGATCCTTTTGTAAAATTTTAATTTGTTTTTAATTTTATTCTTCAATCATAATATGTGATATGTTATGTTTTTCAATTTGGTCCTTATTCTTTTAGTTGTTGTTTTTTAGTCCTTCTGTCAAATTATTTTGTTCTTTTCAATTTCACTTTTCAAACAAAAAATTATTTTTTTTATGATATATTGTGTTTTTCAATTTGATCCTCATTATTTTGATTGTTTTAAATTAATTTTTCTTTTTAATCTCACCCTTAAATAAAAATTTAGTAGTTGTCCTCTAATTTATTTTCTTATTTCAATTTTGATCTTTATTATTTTAATTGCTATTTTTGGTTTGGGATCATTTTATGAAATTAAATTTTATTTCCAATCTCATCCTTCATGTTTTTTTTTCCTTTCAAATTGGTGCTTCTAATCTAATGATTTGGGTCACGGGTTTGAAAAATTAATGTAAATTGACATTGTTTATTTTTTTACTTTTAAATAAATCTAGTCAATTTTAATATTTCATTATTTTTCATCACATTTTTTTAATATTTTTTTCAAGTTAAGTTATAAATAATTAAAAAGAAAAAGAAAAAGAAAAAAGAAAAAAAGAAAAAAGTAAAAGTAATAAAAAAGAGGAAAAATATAGTTAAAAATAAGATAAATAATTGAGTTTAACAAGCTAAGGATTAAGTTGAAGAAGGGGAAAAAGTCAGGAATAATTTGGGATGCAATCGAGGATATAATTTTAAAAAAGGGTTTGATTTGGCTAAAATCAAATGAATTGAGGGAATAAGGATGAATTTGTAATAAATTGTCATGCTCAAGGGTTCAAGTAATTCAACTAGAGATGAAATTGAAAAAAAAATGGAATTTATGGAAAAATTAACAAAAAATAAATAGTTTTAGAAACCAAAGATTAAATTGGAAAAGGTAGAAAAATTAAAAGGTTCAATTAAATCATTTAGAGTGAAATTAAAAAGAAAAATCAAGGATTAAAACTTTAATTGAATGAAAATTAAAAAATCAAAAGGGGAAGGACTACAATAAAAAAAAAGTATAGAAATCAAGGGCCACTTTGAGTTCCCAACCTTTCCCTATAACGTTGTTTTTATAAAATAAAATAAAATAAAATTAAAAAATAAGAAGTGAACATCACCCCTTTTTTTTATTTCTTTCCCAGATGAAATCCCAGCCTTAAGAATCCAACAATAATTGATTTATTATCAAATTTCAATCCTATAATTTAATCACGGGATTTTGGCCCAAAAAGTCTAGCAATCTTTGATTGATTCTCATGATTAAATCCCATGATTCTAGCCATTCTCACACCTATAAATAGCATAGATTAGGAGACAAGAAATATATATAAACAAAAAAAAGGAAAGGAGAAAGGAGCGGGCATAAAGTTTTCTGTAGGCATACGAGAAGCTTTCACGACCAAAGAAACCAACAGTCTCTAGTGATCTCTCAAAAAGGTATGTTCCTTTGATTTTATCACTTACAAGAATGCCTTTTCTTTTATTTGATTTTGTTTGATTCCTATAGTTAATTATAGAGTTGTATTAAATCTTACTTCTAGTGGCAGATTGGTTCTCCTTTCATAGGCAGATTTATTATCTAAATTACAAGTCTCTTAGGGTTCCAAGTCGTGTGCAATGATTTGTAGATATAAAATGCATGCATGAATAATTAAGGAGATGATGAGAGTTCAAACCTTTAAAATTGTGTTTGCAATAAATAAATTCAAGGTTTTTTTATTTAGAAATACAAGAATTAGAACTTAAAAGATATTTTTTAATGAGAACCTAATCTAAAGGATCAAAGTCGATTTTTATTTTAATTGTTTTACGTATCTTCTAATTTATTTTAGGGACCGACATAAACTTAATAGTTTTTTATATAAAAGAATTCAAATTATATCGGCGAGTTTTTGTCAAGATTTCATTAAAATTAATAATATTTTAATTTAATAGATCGATGAGTTTCTTATTTATAAGAATAGATATTAGAAAACTCATAAAAAAACTAAATCAATAAGTCTTCTACTTCTAGGAACCGATATTGAATTTTTTGCTAAACATAAAAAAAAAATTGTAAATAAGATTTGAAAATAATTAGAATATTTCAAGGAAATTTAAAAGATAGATAAATTTATGAAAAAACATAGAATGAAAGTAACATTTCATTTGAAAAGATACGGTAAAACTGATGTTATTCTTTTTTTAAATATAACTAACTCTTTAACTGAATTTTTATAATCAGTGTTAATCTTTAGGATTCCTAATTTCCTCTAATTACCAAGCGTGACTCCAATATATATATATATTCCTATTATATTTCAAAGAGTCACATTTATGTTCAAGTGTGACAACGTGACATGATAAATTTTTATAAGGGTGCTTTAAAGTGGAAATAGGTTACAGTACTAATGTCATTCTTTTCTTAAATATAATTAACTTTTACCTGAATCTTTATAATCAATGTTAATCTTTAGAATTCCTAATTTCCTCTAATTACCAAGTGTGACTCCAATTTTATATATATATTCCTATTATATTTCAAAGAGTCACATTTATGTTTAAGTGCGACAATATGACATGACAAATTTTTATAAAGGTGTTTTAAAGTGGAAATAGGTTAAAAATGAGTTTTTAGTTCCAAATAAATTCATCCTTATTTCCCAACCCCCTTTCTAGTGGTTGAAAAATTGAGAAGTAGAGAGCACATCATTAGTCCAAGAGTTAAAGCCTAGATCTTCAGCCTAAGCGCTCAGTCCATTTCTAATTTTTTTTTCAAAAATTTATCTTTTTTTAGATTTTTATTGAAATGCATTATGAATTAAAAAAAAAAAGAAAAAACCTTAACACGATATTTATATTACTTTTCAGTTATGCCTTGGTTCTTAAATTTATAGGGGTGTTGACAATTGTTTTTTCAATTGTTGTGTACCTAATAGGTAAAAATAAGAGAAAAAAGATTGTTCATGGATATTTAATTGAAAAAAAATTACTTTTCTTTAACTTTTTTTGATATTATTTTTTACATTATTTTATAAAATTTATTGTTTTTGCCTTCAAAAACAAGTTGCATATTGAGACATTGCCTTAATTTTATTTTAAAACTTGTTATAGATGGTAACCGGTTTGTAATTAAAAAAACATTTTTTTGTACAAATAATTAAGAGATAATTCAATAAAGAAATAAATTTTAGGTTAAAAAAATACATTTCTCATCAATGATTTTATTCATTATTGCTCCTATGAATTTTTGTTTTTATAATTAATAGGTTAAATAGAAAAATAGATTTCAAGAAACAAGGTTACTAAATTTGATCATGATTATGGTTTAAATTATAAGTTGAGCGAGGTAATTCTATTTGTCCTAGTTTAATTTAATATATTATTATTTTAATATTTATTTATAAAAAAAAAGCATTGAATTGAGATTATTTTAATTTTCCTTTTCTCTTTAAAAAAATCAAATAAAACTTTAATTGTATCAGCGAAGTTGAGGTATTGATTGCATTATGCTGCGTCGATTCTTACCCAAGCCTTGTTTGTTTTAAGGAAACTAAATTCTAGGAATTCATTTTCCTCATTTCCTCATGTTTGGCAACCATCCGGAAAGTTAGTAAAAGGAAAGTTAATTCCGGTCAACAAAAAAATCTGCCTTTACTTGCAGGAAAGTGTTTTCCTTTCCTTGTCAAAAGGAAAACACTTTTCTTTACTGATAAAACACATCTTTCCCCTCTCTATGTCTCTTTCCGAAAACAGTTGAAAAGCAAAGAAGATCTGGAGAATCTCACTTACATTTCAGGTATTTTTCCCCTTAAATTTCTCTATTATTTCTCTTTATGTTTTTATCTTCTTTGTATTTTTTAGATCTGTAAGAATTATAGCAAAAAATCCTTGATCTTTTTTAATTTGTTGTCTGTTCTGAAAAAAACTATTTCTCTGTATTTATATTTGCTGTACAAACAATCCATCATGGTTGGGGAAGCTGCCTGTCAATTTTTTTCCCATACCTAGTTTTCTTCTTCATCTCTTCGTCACATTCAAACAAGCTCATAGAAAAACCCAATCAAATTCATTACAAGCAAGCCATAAAAAACACAATTTTTCTTGCACATTTGGCAGCTTCCCTAACCAGTCCCTACCCTGTTTCCCCGTCACCGGATCCAAAACAAAGAGAGAGATGCAAACAGGAGGGGAAACTGCCGAGGGACAGAGGGATGAGAATTGGGAATGAGGAGCAGATCCTTGAGGTTTAGCCCTCCTGCCCCTTGCCCCTTGAATCAGTGATGTTGTCCCGTTTCTTCAGAGAACTGGGGAATGGCGAGAGAGAACAGGGGAAGAGAAAGAGAGCCGAGAGAGAACAACCACAAGAGAACAGCCAAGAGAGAACTGGGTATGCAGGAGGGGAAACCCAGGGGAATAACAGGGGAATTTGAGGAAGCGAATGAGGGGAATGACAAGGGAATGAGGGGAAACCAAATGACAGTGGAATGAGAGGGGAATGAGGGGAAACCGAATGAACTGGGGAATGATAGGGGAATGAGAGGGGAAATGAGGGGAAACCGAATGAGGGGAGTGATAGTGGAATGAGAGGGGAATGAGGAGAATTTGTGAGAAACCGGAATGAGAGGGGAATGACAGTGGAATGAGAGAAATCGAATGAGAGGGGAATGAAAGGGAATTTGAGAAATCGAATGAATTGGGGAATGAGAGGGGAATGAGGGGAATTTGTGAGAAACCGAATGATGATGTCTTAATTAGGGAGAGAGTTAGAGATTTGCAATGCAAGAGCTAGGGAATAGTGGGGTTTTTTTATAAAGCAAAGTTATAGGCTGCTGTAGTTTGTTCATGTGCTTGTAGTAGAACGCGGCACAGATCATGAGAACTAATTATACTATATTTGTAATTTTAGTTATAAATTACGTGTTTAGTAACATAATAAAATATAATGTAATACAACTCTAAGTAGGTATTGTTCCCCTAAAAATAGAGATTAACAATAAAATCTCTCTAATTTGTAACTGATGATTGGGTTGATTAGTTTGTTTATCATACAAATATTATGGACCAGCCTTGCCTACCTATTAGTACCTAAACTCAACAATCTCCATGGTTACAACTAACAAATCAAAATAGAATAGAATTGAACCTAGCCATGAACTCGATCGTGTGTTGTGTTGCTGCATGCGATGTGATTTTCGAAACTTATGTTTATGTAATTATTCAATAATCACATTATTTTTAAAAATTAAAATGATTGATCTTATTGATCTTATTTTTAAGAATATTTGTATTAAATATTTTATATATATTAGATAAACTTGAAAAAAAAATTAATTCATTAATAAATTATTTTCCAGTTCATTTTCCATAACATAACCAAACATTGGAAAGTGTTTTCCAGTTCATTTTTCATAACACTACCAAACATCGAAAAATACTTTCTTAGAATTCACTTTTCTCGGAATTCACTTAAAAAAAAACAACTTTCTTGCAAACAAACGGTTGTTTGCAGAGCCCTAATTTGCTCTCAAATCGAGCTTATATACGATGAGGATTGAGGAGTCATTATGTTGACTTAAAAACTTCACTTGGTTTTTTTGTTTTTGTTTTTTTTAAAAAAAAAACCTCTGCGGCGACTGGTGAGTTGAACTGACTAGTTGTATTGAAAACCGGAGGTAAATATGTATCGTTAATTAAAGCTCCAGAACCCAAAAGTACAATTGGGAATTCAATACAATTACTAAAGTAGACATAAAGCCTAATAAGACTGATAGAAGCTAGAAGAAAAAGCGGGGGTGGGGTGGGTTTGATTTTGTAAAAAATATTTTTTAATTAAAAATATCTATTTTTTTTAAAAATAATTTTTTACATTAACATATAAAAAATAATTTAATTTTTTAAATGAAAAAAAATTTAAAAACAAGTTGAATTGGATAATCAAATGAAATATATAAATCTCCATATAATGATATGAAAGGTAATGGATACCCATATATTATATTTTGTATTATACATATCAAACTTAAACCCAAAATAACTATCCAAACCAAATTCAAACTTGAACGTGTATAAATTTTTAATATTCCAACCTGGTGAGGTTTCATATACCTAATAGATATCCATAGCTCAAATACTATAATCTAGTACTATTTAGTGCATAATTAGCTTGGTGTGTGTGTGTGTGTGTGTGTGTGTGTGTGTGTGTGTGTGTGTGTGTGTGTGTGTGTGTAACTTTTTTTTAAAAAAAAATTAACATTATTTATTTATTTCTGGTCAAGTTCGGATTAAGCAAATCAATATCCATACCTAACTTAAAACCTAACCTTTTACTTTCAAGTTTTACCCAAACTCAAATCGAATGAACTAAATACTATCAGGTCTAAAAATTTCCTACTCATTCAAGTTGATATTCTTTAAGTTTGTGTGAAATTGTCATCCCTACTCAACTGGATGCTTGGTTCCTATATAGGCGTCCAGTTTTTTCTTTTTTTGACAAACGGAGCCTCGACAAGCTCTAAACTCCCTTACACAAGTATGATCGCATTCATAGTTTTGAAATCCGACCCGGTGGTTGACCCGATCTGCTGATTGGGTCATGGGTCAGATGGGTTGACGCGGGTGAACTAAAAAAAAAAACAATACAACACCTATAGAAAACACCTAACTAGTGACAATGCAACACTTATATAAACCAAATTTAAATTTTAAACTAACAACATAAATTTAATTCAATATCTAAAACACAAAATTTATATACTTTTATTATATATTCAGTCTCTACAGTGACCCCATGATTCATGATTTCCATATCCAAAAGCTGCAAGATATCCAAATATGCAATGTGCATCAATTATCATACTAACGCATAGACACAAAATGCAAAGCAGCAGCTATGCATCTATAAGCAATTCGCTAAAATGGGGATGCTGTAATTCAAGATGATTCCATATGAAATGATAACAACATATAAGTAACTAGAGAGGAAGAAGATTTAAGAATACTTTCTAAATGCTTGTAGAAGATACGATGGAACAGTTTCAAAAACAAATTAAGGCTATAAGAACTGAAGAAAAAAATGTAAAATGAAGCAATCGTATAGACATTGTAACCAATCAAGGCATAAGATGACTAGTATCCAAGCATCCTGAACATTATAGCTCCCATAAAATTCAAATCAATCGAGAAAAATCCCGGACAAGTTTTTGAATTTCAACATGAATTAGCATCATATAGAAAATGGTCAAAGAATGCAAAATCAATGCCAACAATAGAAACCCATGTGAAAATAAAACAAACTCATTAATAGAAATGAACATAAACCTCCTTTTGATGCCACTGTTATAAGAATGGAAGATAGTAATCTTTTCTCATCTTTCTCCCTATATCTCTCTCTCCCTCGCAGAGATTACGTCCAGAACCAAGTTTCTTGATCGAGGTGTTCATAAATTTTGTAACTTAACAAGTTTCTTAATCCAGGTGTTTAAATAAATCCTACTTGTCCTAAAAAAACAAGAATACAACTAAAATAATTCACCATTTTCTTTATCCAAGATGATTTAGCCCTGTCAATTTACTCAAAGACATGCATGTAAAAACCTTAAATAAAGACATGCAGAAAAGAAAAGAACAGAGATCAAGAACTGCGAATCGATGCCAGATATGCAAGTTCAAAAAAAGGCAAAGAATAAAGAAAAGAGAGAGTGAAAGAAGGAGATTCGTGAAGAGAAATAAGAGTCTAACCTTATTAAAATCGTTTTTTCTTTATTGATCAAGAGTCTTTTGCTCCTCCGTTCTTCGCTATTGAAATTGCTTTTTCTTTAATTAGGTTTTCTCTCTGTCTGCAATTTTGCTCTTCGTCTTCATTGTTTTGACCTTTTAAAAGGTCAAAACAACATCGTTTCACGTCTCTGTGTGTGTGTGTGTGTGTGTATATATATATATATATATATATATATATATAAAAGGCCGGGTTTTGCCGGGCCAACTCCTCGGCAAGTTTTTACTTTGACCTGGGTCGACCGGCCGGGCCGATCCGGGTTTCAAAAATACAATTGGTGCAAAGGTATGGAGGGGTTAAAAAAAAAAATAGTCTCATTTCCTAATTGTAAGCAAAAGCATCAGTAGATGCATTAACCTCTCGATACACAAGCCTTATGTCCACGATCAACTCTCTGGGGTCTCTGTCATTCGATGGGCAATAAAAAAAGTGTTCGATTTAAAAGCACCGTGTAACTGATAAGCCACGTAGATTAGCTAGGGCCATTAGGCCAAATCCTAAATATATGTGTTGAAGTGAACGTAATATATTAGTTGCATGTGCCATACGGGAAGATGTGAGCGTGAAATATTAACTGCATGTGCCATGCAGCAATAGGTGCATGTGAACAATATCTATATGGACATGCACGTATGCAGAAGAGATAAAGATTGAGCTAAGGAAGAGTGGGTTCTCTACAGAACTGGGTCTTCTGTAGTTGCGATTTATTTGTCCCTTTTATTTCAGTTAGTTATAGTTGTTATGCTTATTATTTAGAACGTGTTACTTTCAATTTTTATGTGGGTAATCTGACATCGTGAGTTACTAACTTTTCCTTAATTTTAGTTTCTTGTACCGGTTTTGCTTATTTAAAGCAACCAAGAATTATGAAGAGGTAATCAATCAATATTTAAATTATAGTGGTACTTTCTCACCCGAAAAGAAACAAACCTTTCACAGCCAATATTTGTTAAATATTTATTATATCTATCATTGGAATCAGAGCAATTTAGAAGATCTTATGGACACTAATAAGGAACACATTGAGTAGTTAGAAGATGGACTACACCGAATGGAGCTGGGCATGGCTGATAGATTGCAACATTTAGAGGACACGCTTAACCGATTTTCTGATGTGCTACTGGCAAATCAGGAGCCTTCAAACCAGGGCAACTAGCAACGTGAAGGTCGAGAGGGGGGACGACTAATTGTCTCTTCCAAGACATCACGACTTGAATTTCCTAGATTTTCAGGAGATGATCCCGTAGAGTGGTTTAATCGTGTGAATCAGTTTTTTGCATTTCAAAATACTCCAGAACTTTAGAAGGTCTCCCTGGCTTCTTACCACTTGGAAGGGGAAGCCAACCAGTGGTGGCAATGGGTTCGCTGGTTGACTGAAGAAGAAGGACGTGATATATCATGGGCAAATTTTGAAGACGAACTCTAGGCTCATTTTGGTCTTTCAGAGTGTGAGGATTTTGATGAGGCCCTATAAAAAATAAGGCAATGAGGCTCACTGTGAGATTATCAACGAGAATTCGAGCACCTGGGCAACCGAGTGCGTGGATGGACGCAAAAGGCTCTTGTAGGTACATTTATGGGTGGTTTAAAAACTGAGATTTCAGATGGGATACGCATGTTTAAACCACAAACCTTGAAGGAGGCCATCAGTCTAACCCGAATGAAGGACGATCAACTTAGCATACATAAGAGGTTTATTAGACCAGCAGCACCACCACCAATAAGATCTATGCTTTCTCCTCTCAATTTCAATCGAGCTGCACCAACGGTTCTTGCCAATCCCATTCGGTGCCTCACCTAGGAGGAAAAGCAGTGACGATGAGCTCAAAATTTATGTTTTAATTGCAATGATCGTTTTACTACAAGACATAAATGTCGCGAGCCTCGAATCCTAATGTTGGAAGGGTCCAATGGCAGCAACACACTTTTATGTGATAATGAAAGTGAAGACCAACCACTTCAGAAGAATTTTGAGACAACCACTGAACCAAAAATTACACTACATGCGTTGACAGGTTGGGCTACACCCAAGACAATGTGCATCACTGCCAGGATAGGGTCCAACGATGTCATCGCACTCATCGACGGTGGATCAACTCACAATTTCATTAACGAAAGATTGGCCAATGCATTACAAATACCAGTGGTGCCAACCACAACCTTCACAGTGCGAGTGGCGAATGATGAAATATTGAAATGTCAGGGGCGTTTTGAAGAGGTTGGAGGAGACCTGCAAGGCACTCAATTCTCATTAACTCTTTATTCTCTTCTACTTACAGGGTTTGATTTAGTTCTGGGAATCCAATGCTTGGAAATGCTAGGTTCTGTGGTTTGTAACTGGAAACAGTTAACCATGGAATTTCTGTGGAAGAACCAACTTAGGCGGTTACCAGGAATAGACGATGAAGGCATACAAATTGCATCAATCACTGAACTCACCAAAGTAATTCACCAGAACCATGCCATTTTTACATTATGTCTACAAGTTAGTACTGCGAAGCCATAAAGCCAGACAACTCATCCTAGTATGACGATAATTTTGCATGAATTCTCAGAAATTTTAAAGGAACCGACATGTCTACCACTCAGCAGGGACGTTGATCACTGCATCTCCCTCAATGCAGGAACCGAACCTATTAATGTTCGGCTATATCGTCATGCATATTATCAAAAGGAAGCGATTGAGAAGCAAGTTCACGAGATGTTGAATTCTGGCATTATCAGACCAAGTACCGACATGTTTTCATCACCTGTACTGTTGGTGAAGAAAAAAGATGGAACATGGTGTTTCTACACAGATTACAGGGCACTCAATGCTGCGACCGTGAAGGACCGCTTCCCTATTCCTACAGTTGATGATATGTTAGACGAGCTCTATGGTGCTTCATATTTCACAAAGCTTGATCTTTGAGCCGGGTATCACCAGGTACGAGTTAATCCCATGGACATTCCAAAAACTGCTTTCTGCACTCACAACGGACATTATGAATACTTGGTTATGCCATTTGGGTTATGTAATGCACCCTCTACATATCAAGCTATCATAAATTTTATATTTTGACCTCATCTTCGAAAATTTATATTGGTTTTCTTCGATGACATATTAGTCTATAGTCCTACGTGGGACATGCATTTGATGCATGTAAGGCAGACTTTTGAGATATTACAACAACAACAATTCTTTGTCAAAGCTAGCAAATGTGCTTTTAGCAAACAAGAGCTGGAGTACTTAGGGCACATAATCACCAATCAGGGAGTGAAGGTAGATGAAAATAAAATTGCAGCAATGGTGGCATGGCCACGACCTACTAATATTTCAAAGTTTCGTGGGTTTTTAGGATTGACAGGATATTACAGGAAGTTTGTCAAAAATTATAGCACTGTGGCGCGTGCTCTCAACAATCTCCTTAAAAAGGGCCATTTCGGGTGGCATGAGGAAGTTGAAACTGCTTTTCTTGTGCTCAAACACGCCATGAAAATGACACCAACGTTAGCAATGCCCAACTTCAAAGATGTCTTCACTATAGAAATTGATGCATCAGGTGATGGTATTGGCGCATTATTAACCCAGCAAGGCAAACCAATATATGAGTAAAGCACTTGAGGTGGCAAAGAAATCTTGGTCTACTTATGCTAAAGAGATGTTAGACATCCTTGAAGCTATCCGTCTGTGGCGGCAATATCTTTTGGGTTGAAAGTTTTATATTCAGACGGATCAACACAACATAAAATACTTGTTAGAGCAACGTATCACCACACCAAAGCAATAAAAATGGGTAGCCAAACTCTTAGGCTATGACTATAAGATCACATACTGTCCTAGACGTGAAAATTCTGCAGCCGATGCTCTCTCTCGCAAACAAGGTAGTCCTATTCTTCACCATCTTTTTGTTCCTCAGGATACTTTGTGGGAAGAAATTAAACAGGCGAAAAAGACAGATTCATATATATAATTCATGAGTCAAGTAGCCACGGATCAATTACACAGCCATTTTGTATGGCACAATGGTGTACTTCATTACAAGGAACGGGTCATCATCCCTGCAGAATCTACCCTTCGTGCAAAGCTGCTGCATCAAATGAATGATACCAAGGTTGGCGGCCACTCTGGTGTTCTGCGTACATACAAAAAACTGGGACAATAATTCTATTGGCCAAGAATGCGTAAATCGGTCCAAAAATATATCAAAAATTGTGTATTGTGCCAAAAAACCAAGTCAGACACATTGGCACCCGCAGGTCTCCTCCAACCACTGCCCATTTACTTGCCAAGTGTGGGATGACATTACACTTGATTTCATCGAGCGATTACCCGCCTCCCAGGGTAAGGATACCATCATGGTAGTCGTCGATAGGCTCAGCAAATCAGCTCATTTTCTTCCTTTAAAACATCTTTTTACAGCTAAAAGTGTTGCAGAGAAATTTATGGAAGGTATTATTAAGTTACATGGCATGAGTTTTTGTGAGCCATTTCTGACAGGAGTTCTTCAAGATGTCAGGTACAAAATTACAGCTCAGCTCCGCGTATCACCTGCAAACAGATGGCCAAACTGACGTTGTTAATTGCTGCGTTAAACAATATCTACGATGCTTTGTCCACCAATGGCCAAAGAAGTGCAGTTTCTACTTACCTTGGGTAGAATATTGGTATAATACCACATACCATATCTCAACAGGAATGACTCCTTTTCAAGCACTTTATAGCCGGCTTCCACCCACCATTCCATCATACAATGAAGGACTATTGCTGGTGCATGAAGTGGATCAACAGTTACAGGACCGCGATGAATTACTCCAACAGCTCAAAGTCAACTTAGCACTCTCAGTTAATCGGATGAAACAAATCGCAGATACAAAAAGAAGAGATGTCTCATTTGATATTGGTGATTTAGTCCTTCTGAAACTCCATCCTTATCACTAGCATACAGTTTTTAAAAGAGAATACCAGAAACTTGCCAGTCGCTTCTATGGACCCTATGAAATTCTGGAAAAAATCGGATCAGTCGCTTACAAACTCCATTTACCAGCAGAGTCACGTATTCATCCATTACAAACTCCATTTACCAGCAGAGTCACGTATTCATCCAATATTCCATGTCTCTCTGCTCAAACGGTACCACACCAACACAGATGTTAATGAACACGGCACGAAGATACCTTCCTTCAGTGATGATGGGGAAGTTCTATTGACACCACAAGCGGTTATTGATCATCGCTGGATCAAACAAGGCGCTCAAATTGTCGAAGAAAGTTTAGTCCACTGGAAATATCTACCAGTTGAAGAGGCCACGTGGGTATCCACCA
>Ga0325411_1004971_pt1 | contig 14817 bp, 5 predicted proteins | sample PopdelMetagenome_13_FD_206181 | JGI IMG/M metagenome (GOLD analysis project Ga0325411, IMG submission 206181) | Populus deltoides microbial communities from Bellville, Georgia, United States - Xylem-PdIQD-R4 | ecosystem: Host-associated > Plants > Phyllosphere > Stem > Wood/Secondary xylem... | reverse complement strand
ATCTTTATAGTTTTTAGTACCTTTAAAGTGGTTCAGACACAAAAATAAGCAGTGGACATATTCAAAGAAACAACTTTAGAAATCAATCAAGTACCTAAAAATATTCAAAGTAAATAAATATGAAGAATGAAGAAATTTCAGTAAATTATATCATTATAGAGAAAAATGGAATCAAAATAAAGTTTTATTGGTAAAATATTAACATAAAATTTCAGTAACTTCACGATTACCATCCCACCTCCACCATCACTAAAGTTTTGAAAATTCTTAATTTTATCATTAACTTAAAAAGAAAAATATAGAAACATGTAATTTAAATAATACTAAAAACAATACATAGCCATTAAAATTTTCCCAGGATTCAAAATGAGATTGCAAGCATGATAATCGATTCTACTAAAGAGAGAAAGACCTGCTCACAATAGCTAAAATCATTGTCCTGCCGAGTGGCATCTTGTCTACTTCATTTTACGTGTATATAACAAAGAATACCTTGTGCAGTATTCATTCTGTACTTCGAGTATTTTGTTAAATAGGGGTAATTTTTATTTTATAAAGTATAATTGTCAATCTTCGACCATTAATCGAGCAACTCTCAGCTTATTTATAATAAGCTGCTGGTATTATAACTACAAGGATGGCGCATATCCTCACATGCTTAGTATAATCATCAGGCGAAGATCTCACGGCGGTGCGTAGGCGTACCGGTACGCATGATAGAAATCATCTCAATTTGCACAACTTTCCCTTTCATGCTAGGTTTGCCGTTGAACCTTAATTCAATGTCAACAGGGATCAGCCACCAGCTCCAGTGTGCAAAACCAGAGTAAATGGAGACACGAAAAAACAAAAAAACAGTACAGGAACATAAAATAAGGCTAAAACTTCTAATTTAGGGCCATAATCTAGGAAGCATAAGCTAGCAATGAGTGATGTTTGCGACTAAACTGTACAGATATATATCATCTAGCACTCCGCGAAGGGTCCAAAAGCTTGTGCATGCATTTTCTCTGGTCAATGATCACAAGAACGATGGCAAAACAGTGTTTCAAAAGTCAACCAATCTGTAATCTGGAATTTACTCATAGTCCCCGTTTTCCGGAGATTGGGGTCCTCCATGACCTGTTCTTCCTGGAAAAGAAAAAACACCTCATGTCAGTCGGTCTTGTCTGTGGGTTAGAGGAAGTAGGGGAGGGAGGGGGGGGTTGATATACCTGTAAATTCATAACCAGAAGTTCTGACATCTGGACCACTCATCCAATCCATGGGCCTTGTAGGTGTCAAATGCATGCTGGTAGGTTGCATTGTAAAAGGATTCCCTCCGATGGTAGGATGGTCATCATTTGCCCTAGCTGGATTCATCAAAGAAGATTCAATTGGAGAGCGGAAGCCAAAACTTGGTACTGATGCTCCGACTGGTGATGGCAATTTACTGCCAGAGGCATCACCTTTTCCACTACCACCCTTCTTATTGTCAAGCATAAAAGTACCGACGATGACCTGTGCACAAACAACTAATAAATCATAAAATATTAAAGACCCTGATCGCATTAACCCCTTTAAATCTGGAACAGGGATTTCTATGATCAGTACTCTGTCACATGCATGCATGCGCTTGCAAACTAAAAGGATTGTCCTCGTCATGCTTTGCTCCCTACTTCATCAGATGTTTTATTGGAGAAATTGTATATTTAAGCAATACCTGCACAGGGCCAGCAGCCTTTAGAGGTCCACCTACTCCTCCTCCAATAATCTGGCCACTTGTATCAGATAGGCAGACACTGAGCCCACCTGCTCTTCCCCCCACTTCAGTACGTACATACGATCCACACAGTGAAATGATCTCATACCGACCCTAATGTTGAAGAGACGCAGGAAAAACAATTAATTTCATATCATCTCAGAACATCATTTTTACCACTTTAACTAGCACTTCGAATTGTCAAGTTGGTTTTCAGAGCATAAAATTTCATCAGAGGTGGATCAATTGTTCATGCAAACAGTAAAATGATAATTTACCAAGAGTATATGCTATCAGAGGATTCTTTGGGCACACATGAAAATAATAAAAAGGCTTCCAGATATAAGAGAGCTAGAAAGCAACATTGTATACCATTTGATTTTCGAGTGATACAGTGTATATGCTGTTGAATTTTTGCACAGCTGCTTCTGTCTGTATCGTTCGCAGACTTCCTCAATTAGTTGGTCTAACCAACAAAAACAAACCATGATATCATGGAAATGTACTAATAATGGTGCTCAGCTATATATTGCACTTCCCTGTTGTGCAGATTTGTAGATTAGTAGAACTGAACCACCCAAGCATAGGTTCCTTTACATGCTTGGTCTTCTATTAAGAAAAAAATAAAAAATAAAAACCTCCATGCCAAACCATTTACAGTTGATATGTCCTTTCCTACCCGCCTGCCTGCCATCCCATTTTCCATGAGATGAATCTTATTTTTCTACGTGCAGACATTAAGAGTTCCACACTATTCCTCCACTAATCAGAAATCATTTCTCAGAACCAGAGGAGCACTTAAACCACCATGAGGTGACTTCTTTGCAGTTGCCATGTCACATGGTTCTTCTTTATCATATAACCTTGAAGAGATGCAATATTTTTGTTCCCTTCTTATATTTTGTTCCTTATTTCCTCTTTCAGTCAAGTATCCTTCTTTCAGTCAGATACAGAATCATGATATTGGAAAAGACAACCAGAGGCCATAAGCAGCATAAATTGTCAGTTGGCAGCTTAATAAAAGAGAATGTAAGTTTCAAATCTTTTTATCATCGTTCTTAAATTCTTGTTCTACAATATCACATTCATCTGAAGATTCAAGGGAAAAAGAACAGAGTTCTGGAATTTGAAAAGTTAAAAACATCCATAAACAATTACCTCATATGAAATGTTGCCTCCTGAAGTTGCTGGTTGGCTGAGAGATGCGCTCAGAATTGAACCAGATGCTGATAGAATACACATTTCACGCATACTTTGTTGTAGGAAATGCATGATTTTCTGGGTGACATCCTGTTGAGAATCTATGTTACTGAGGAATAAACAGAGACTTGGATGTATCTATAAAACCACTATTGGCATTCCAACTACTCATAGCATCTAGTTCCTAATAGATGCAACAAATGACTTCAGAACTAGATTAACCATGATCTATCACACCCTAATCACATCCCAAATCTTTATCACTTGAATGCCCAGGACTATTAAGTATAAAACTCAACCACATAATGTTGTTCATCAGAATAAAAACCAACAATGAAGGGAATTCTTTACTGACAGTTTTGGAACAGAAATATACAGACATACAATCACCCATGCATCACATTTAAAGGAGCTGCTTTCCAGCTTGTGTGTGCTAATGAAATACCACAAAAAGATCCAATCACCTTGTTTAACATTTAAAATAACAAATAAGTAACGAGTCATAGACTTTACAGATACTTAGAAACTGCACACAGAAGGAACCAAGACAAACCAGTAATCAAAAATGAAAAACAGATGCAGTTTGTTACCTTGACCGACTAATATTGTGAAATCTATATGGACAAATTCTCTGAAAAAATTGTCATTCCCAATGGAACAGTAAAGAACGTAACTAAAGTTGTTCAAACAAACAGACATAATGACCATGATAATTCCTAAGAACGAATTCAACACATATAGCAAAGGGAATCTGGAAACAATTAACAACCCAAAAACCAGACTTTTAACATTCTATCTTCCACCCCAATCAAAAGAGTCTACATTATCAAAGAAATACCGTCTCTAGAATTCACAGACACCATATATATAGATTCTTCCACCATCAACTCTATTCTCTGACTTCCTATTTCTTTCCTTTCCTGGATGGAAACCATAAGTAAAGCATGTGCCATAGTATTGGCCAATGAAGAATTTTAGATCGTGGTCTTTTTTATCTTTTCAAGTCGACATGTAACGCTTCACTATGCATGCCAATGAACACTTTCTCACAACCAGGAGTTCATTGTAGGTAAACTGAAATCTATAAGACTATAAAAAATTTATTCATTTCTCTCCAATTATCACATACTGATAGTGGCCAGCACAAATATTGATTTTAGGATGCAATCAATAACCTTCCACCAAATGCATCTCTGATAACCACCTAGCACATGATACATCACCAAAATTTCAAAACTTCCTTAAATATTGACATCATAATCATCCACAGCTAAAGGACACAACCATCAAACAAACCTCCTCAAGTATCTACAAACATAAACCAACCATATACTTGCATTATCTTTAACAATTAAAAATACCACATGTCCATAACATTAAACTAAGTCATCAAGAACATTAGCTTTCTCCCAGCAAAGAAAACACGTAGAAGTCTGCATGTGCATACCAAAACTGAGCAGCAAGAATACTGAAAGCAAAGGAAAACAATCCCTCCATATCACAACTAAGTATATATTTCAGTTCTAAATCAAAATTTTAAAATTGGATGTTCAAAAAACCAGGCAAATCACCACTAAATTATTGCTTCCCAAGAGTAAGGAAATAAATGAATCCTCATTTTTAAAAGACATGGGCAGGTTGACTATGGTTTTCCTGCCAAGTCACTAAAAGAGGAAAATTCCATTAAAGCACACAGTGCCACAGTATGCAATACATAAAAAAAAATAAAAACAAAACAAATAGTGGACAGAGTTGAGGAAATCTTCATGAACAAAGATTTTTCTGTTGCATAGCATGCAAAAGAAATAGCCGGATAAATGCAAAATAGGCTACCAACTAATTTCTGATAATAGTAGTATAATCCAAGGTTAGAGAGTTTCCATACCTCACCCTCAGCTACTGTAATTACATGTGGTGTAAAACCATGCCCAGCATTGCCTGCAACAAAGAGAAAAGAACAAGAAGGGTAAGCATTCAATCTGTGCAATAAAATCAATGAGAGCAGTAAAATTGATATCATTTTTATCAAAGAAACAATTCATCAAAGAAAAACAAGTTTACTGTTTACCAAAAAATCATGTAATGGAATGATATTCCTGAATAGGCATTCTCAAAACCAGAAAAATAAATAAATCAGTCTCATAACATACAGGGTTCCAAACCAACTAAAGACATTATACGGAGTGAGAGTCTGTCAATGGTGGTGTGAAAGCAACTCCAGAACTAATTGAAGAAGATATTCCCAACTCAAATTTGCAAATTGGCATCATATTCGAGGTCAATAAAATCAGCATTCTCATCTATTTGACTAGAAAACGTTCCTAATCAACCAAACTCAAACAATTTCCTAGTATCACATAAGGTAACCACATAAGAAATGCACACATTTACTGACAGAGCAAGTCAGACACAAATTCAATGACATCAACAAACTTTCTCTGCACATATTATCAAATGCAAACTACATTTTTTAGGCAAAAGAAAATGTATCAATAATGAAGGAGAAGTGCAATCACAAATGAGAGGATAAGTCAGCCTCCAGTAACTAACTAACGAACTAAATTATAAAAACTAAAGCAGCTCACTCTCACTGAATATCAGCTATATTACACCTCTAAAGGCACTTGAAGAATGACAGCATAAGGAGGCAAAGAGAAAGTACTTTATCCAGTACAACTGCAAACCACACTTAACACCCCATATAGGTATCCTGCATATTTATAGCAGAAGTACTGATTTAATAATCTGCATGCAGCATAAGTGACATTGCATTATTAGAAGAGCCATTAAACAAAACCATAACCCATGTACAGTATGTTAGGTTGCCATCTCACTCAAGCTAAGAGTCAAGTGACACCACAAAAAAGAGCCTTACAAACAACGAGATAGTATCAGATCCTCCTGATAACTCACAAGCTGATGAAACAAAATGCTTATTGTTATTCAGGTACACCCAGATACTCCTACTCAAGGCTATGTAGATTACACCCAGATACTCCTACTCAAGACTATATAGATTATATAATATCACACATATAGACTAGACCTAAATTTTGTTTGCCTTCTGTATCAATTTCTTTATCTATATGTTGAAAATGTTGTAATGAAGAACAATTATAGGGCCTGGTATTCATTGGGAAACAGATCCAACAAAGCACTAGACAGTAGCAGAATAATTAAACTCAAAACTGAGATGGGAGTTAAGAATGATGTTGTGTTATAGCATTTAAAACTAGAGTGACAATACAAAAGAACAAGGAATGCCAGAAATAGCAGAAAGACGAGATAAGGTAACCATATCAAAGAGTCATGCAGTTAATGGGGCCCCCTCAATGAAATTTCTAGGGGAAAGAGAATGAGACAGGAAGGAAGCGAGGCTGATGAAAATGCAGCCTTGTTAAAAAAATCCAATATACAAAATATTGCCTAGATTTCTTTTCCATTCTTGGGATCAAATAATCAAAACACATGACAATGAATCCTCAAACAAAATTAACACAAATTGCAATGCTAAAAATGGTTGCAGCCTCCACAACAATTTACAGGATCACAACAGGATCAACTGACTGGTCCTTAGGAAGCCCAGTCATCTTAATAAAGTAGGTGCTTGCTGATTCCTTTCAAGTAAATACCAATTCAAATCAACAAATCTCAAGGACAAGAATATTGATCAACCAGCGCTTCTCAAGGGATTCTGCTATACCTAATATGGTATGCCCTATCACCAAAGAGTGTGCAGAGAGCCACCCCATGTAGTAGGACAAGCACAGTTAAATACTGTTTGCTCATTTTTCCCATCAAATCTCTAATACTAGAATAAATAAAAAATTAATGTCAACAAAGAACTTCAAGAAATAACCATTATAATAGGAAAAATCTTGGACAAAGAATAGTCAGAAACTCATCTGATAGCAGCAGAGAATACAGAAATAAATAAATGAATATAACCCAATGGGAGGGGGGGGGGGGAAGACTGCACATTGTACTGACAGAGGAACAAACCCTCATTCATTCAAGAAACACAAATTCAACATACAGAAAGCTCGCAGAACCCATCAGACCAAGAACAAAACAAATTTTACAAAATTACTAGTTACTTGACACAAACACAAGCAATGATCGCACAAAATGCAAGATTCTAGATACTTGCTGCAATTGCAAACCACCAAAAAGAGAAGTTTTTCAAGGAATTTGTGCACTGCAGAATTCCACAACCAAAGCAGAAAAAAAAAATTAAGAAAAAAAAATCACGTCCATTGAAAACACCAAAAAAAGACAGCAGTTCAAGGAAAAGCACCCAAGAAACATATTCATGGAAAAAGCATTGAAAGAATTAAACAAACAAGAAAAATGGATTCACTCACTTACTCATTGATCAAAAAAGAATTCCAAAACCTATTGTCATTTAAAAAAAAATTCATCAAACCAGAAAAAACAATTAAGACAAACGCATGCAATGACTCATACACAATAGAAAAATCCAACTAATTCAAAAATTTCAACTGAAACCATCAAAGACCAAACCTTTTGAGCAATTAAACAACATCTTATAAACGGAAACCATAAATAACAGTATAAAACTGAACTAAACTTGAAAGAAACCCACCACAAGTCAATGAATTTCAATTCAACCACAGAAAAAATTAGAGGAAAAAAAATCACATTTTCACAACCAAAAACCAAACTTCTCAAGGCATGAAATAACATTTCACAAACAAATCCACCAAAACACAAAAACTTTCACTAATAAATTCAACTACTTACACCACCGAATACAAAAACCCTTCAAAACACCGTGTTTTCATGAAAAAATGGGACACCTAGTAAAAAAAATTTAAATGTTCCATAAAACATAAAAAAGAATATCAGTGAAGAATACTAGACAAATACATGCAAGCATTATACAACATGCAAAACTTCAAGTAATTAGAAATTCTGACATTTACACCAGCCAAGGCCATATCTTTCAATCAATTACACAGCATTTCACAAACAAGAACAATAAAAAAAATATCAAACTCAACTATTTACATCACTAAAGACAAAACTCTTCAAGGAATTGAACTACATTTCACAAACAAAAACGAAAATCAACATTCAACTAATTGGAATATAAACGTGAAAAACTTGCCAAGAGAAGCATGTTGAGATTTTTTGGATGAATAGGCTGAAAAGGAGGAAATAGTAGAGGAAGAACCAGCTTGGTGTTCTTTCTTTTCTCTGTAAGCAGCAGCAGAATTAGAGGAGGCCGTTTTCTTGGCAGCCAAAGCTTGTTCAGGCGTCCCATATTTCCTTGGCCTCCCTCTCTTTCTCTTCGCTGCTGCTGCTGCTGCTGCTGCTGCCTCCACTGGTGCTCCTCCTCCTCCAGTCACTGTAGCAGTGGTTGAGGGTCCCATTGAATGAGGGTAGAGCATGTGGGGCCCAGTAGGAGTGGTGGAGTCTGTGGGTTGATGAGGTGGCAGGAGACCATTGGTAGGTGATGGGGTGGTTGTGGCGGTGGTGGTGGTGGTGGTGGAGAAGTAAGAGGTGAAGTGTTGCTGCTGTTGGTGCGAGTCGTTGGGTTCCATTTCTTTTTTTTTCTTTTTTAGAGAGATAGAGAAGGGAATTGTGAGATTTTTTTTTATTTTTCTGGAATTGAATTTTGTTTTTTAAGGATTTGTGTGTGTATTTTAGGGTTTTTTTAAGGAGAGAGAAAAGGGGATTTTCAGATTTCTTTCTTGTTTTCAAGGAGTGAGAGTGAGTGATTTACGGCCGTTGGATTAGTTACTTCACTGACTTGGATTTAACGTTGAAGCACATCTCGTTTTTCTTGAGCTTATCTGGATTAACCACTTATACTTTTTGATATTTAACGTATAATTCGAAATCATAATTATTAATGGATGAAGTACAGTAAAAAAATTATTATTATTATTATTATTATTATTATTATTATTATATTAAAAATCATTGATGACATGAAGTTTTTACTTTGATTCTTAAAATTTTTAAAATGCTTTTTTATTTTATTTTAAACTTATTTTTTTTATTTTTTAATATTAATGGATGAAGTACAGTAAAAAAATTATTATTATTATTATTATTATTATTATTATTATTATATTAAAAATCATTGATGACATGAAGTTTTTTCCTTTGATTCTTAAAATTTTTAAAATGCTTTTTTATTTTATTTTAAACTTAGTTTTTTTTATCTTTTAATATTATATTTATTAAAAATAAATAAAAAAACTTAAAAATAAAGTATGAAAGTAAAAAAAAATAACCAAAAAAATTAAATTAAAAAAATTAAATTAATCAATTAGAAAACCTAAAAAAATTCCAGTTTGGTTTGGTTTCAAATATCCGAAACCTATTGAACTAGACTGAATCGATTTAACCAACACTAAAAAAATATACCCCCACCCTTTAATTTTTATTCGCCTCTCATCTCTTTCAAGTATTAAGAGCCTGTTTGAGAGTGTGTTTGTAGTTGTTTTTCAAAGTGCTTTTCATTTGAAAATATATCAAAATAATATTTTTTATTTTTAAAAAATTATTTTTGATATTAGCGTATTAAAATGATCTAAAAATACCAAAAAATATTAATTTAAAGCCACGAAAGAAATCAAAAAAATTTTTTTTTTCAAAAATATTTTTAAAACACAAAAACATACAAAATCTTAATCAAACTCAAAAATAGTTCTCAACATTTGAATATAATCACTTATTTTGTGTTTGTGCATAGATGGAATGGTGGATGAAGTTATTGGGTTGCTGGCAAACATGCTAAATGGAAGGTTTCAGCCAAATATAAAATTTTTCTTCTTGGATTATGCAAAGCACATAGAATTGGTAATGTTATTGAAGTGGAAGCAGCAATGATTGAAAATAGTGCCAACCAAAGAAGACTACTTACACTCTATTGATTGAAGGTATTGCTTTTTCTAGATCAATAGCTCAAGCAATCGAGTTTGCTAATTCTCTTTACAATATGAAAGTTATTTTTAAAGATTCATTCAAATGTTTAAACAAGACCTTTCATTTGCTTGATGTTTACAAAAACTTCATTTATTCAGATAGTAAGAACTAGTTTATGTTGTTCTTAGATATTTAATAGGTCAATTTTTTTTGTTCTGTCGATTTTTAACAAAATAAATCAAATCAAATTGAACCAAAATTAGTTGGTTTGAACTAGTTTCGGTTTTGCATTAAAAAAATTCCGTTTAGTTATTTTTTCAGTGGAAACCGAAAATGCGTTTATTGGGTATTAGATTTCATAATTTATTTTGATTTGCTTTGTATATAGTTATTCAGTTCTCATGACCCGGATAGTGAGTTTTGTGAGTTAGTCGTGTTGACTCGAATTATTTTTTTGTCATATTTTAAATTAATTTCTTTCTCAATTTCATCCTTCAACATTAAGTTAGTTGAAAATTGAGTTTCATGATTGTTTATTGATTTGATTTCTATAGGGTTATTATAGTCTCATAACTCGAATTATGAGTTTTGCAAGTTAATCATGTTAAGTTGTTAACTTAGTTTTTATTTTTATTTTTTTATTGAATTTTTTTTTTCTATTTTTATTTTTCAACATTGAGTTGATTTGGAATTCGACTTTATAATTTTTTTTGATTTGTTTTTTATAAAGTTATCTTGGTCTCCTGACCCGAGTTTGATAGGTTAACCTAGGATAATTTGAGTCATTTTTTTTTATTTTTTTCTCAATTGAGTCCTTCAAAATTGGATTTGTTGGAAATTGAACTTCATAATTTTTTTTTATTTGTTATATACGTGGTTATCATGGTCTCATGATCCAAGTGGCAGGTTAGACCGATTGACTTAAGTGTTTTTAATACTTTCCAAATGATTTTTTTTTAATTTCATCATTCAATACTGGGTTGATTGAGAATTAGACTCAATAATTTGCTTTGGTTTGCGTTCTATGAGGTTATCTTGGTCTGATGACCCAATTCACAAGTCTGGCTAGTTGACTTGGATTTTTTTGTGTCCTTTTTATTTTATTTTCATCCTTTAATATTAAGTTGATTAAGAATTGAGTTTCATAATTTATTTTGATTTTCTTTCTATATCATTATCTTAGTCTCATGACCAATGTTTGATAGTTTAATTCAGGCCGACTTGACTTATTTTTTTTAGTTCAATTATGTTATCAATTTCATTCTTTAGTATTGAGTTAATTAAAAATTGAGTTTAATAAATCTTTTTTATCTGCTTTCTGTAGGCTTATCAAGAGCTCCTGACCTGGGTAACGAATTTGAAAGTTTAACCTGAGTTGATCAACGTCAATTTAATATGTTGTCGTTTCAATATTTTAAAAAAGATGTCTCTTGATTTTTTTTAGTCAAACTATATTTTTATCAATCGTCTGTGTTATTTTTGGACCTATCAAATTAACCATATCCATTAGGCCAATCCCCATATAGTTAAAAAAAAATTCTATTGAAAAACACATTAACAACACCTGAATATTTTTTTACATAAAAATAATTGATTTGATCTGCAACATAGCGTGAGCAATGATCTAGTTAATATATACTAAAAGGCCTTGGCATTTCATTATAACAACGAACAAATGACATGTCAAGGCCTTTTTCACTTTGATCCTCAAAAGTTTTTAGGATTTTTTTTTTTAATTTCAAACTTGGTTTTTAGGATTTTTTTTAATTTTATCCTCCAACATTAAGTTTACTAGGTATTATATTTTATAATTTAATTTTGATTTACTTTCTATAGAGTTATCTTAGTTTCATGATGTGAGTTTTGCGGGTTAGTCGTATTAACTTATGTTATTTTTTTTTTATCTTTTTTTAAAAAAGTTTTTTTTTCCTTAACTTCATCATTGAACATTTGGTGGATTGAGAATTAAGTTTTGTAATTAGTTTTTTTATTTGTTTTCTATAAGTTTATCATGTTCTCATGACTCGGGTTGAGTGTTTTGCAGGTTAGCTAGTTTAACTCGAGTTTCTTGTCTTTTTTTAATTGAATATATATATATATATATATATATATATATATAATTTCATCCTTTAACATTGGGTTAATTGAAAATTAGACTTTATAATTTTTTTTATTTGCTTTATGTGGAGTTATCTCGGTCTCTTGACCCAAGTTGACTTGGGATATTTTTTTTATTATTTTTCTCAATTTAATGCTTTAACATTGGGTTGATTGAGAATTGAGCTTCATAATTGTTTTTTTATTTGCTTTCTTTGGGGATATCACAGTCATAGATTAAGCCAGTTGACTAAAGTTCTTTTTGTCATTTTCTAATTGATTTGTTTTTAATTTTATTCTTCAATATTAGGTTGATTGAGAATTATGTTTCATAATTTATTTCGGTTTGTGTTCTATGAGGTTATCCTAGTCTCATAGCTCGAATCACAAGTTTGGTCAATTGACTCTAGTGGTTTTTTGTGTTTTTTTAAAATTATTTTTAATTTCATCCTTCAATATTGGGTTGATTGAGAATTGAACTTCATAATTTATTTTGATTTGTTTTTATAGGATTATTACAATCTCATAATCTAGGCTTAACATGTTAACACAGGTTAACTCGACTCATTTTGTAGTTGAATTTTGTTTTCAATTTTATCATTTAAAATTGATTTGATTGAGAATTGGGCATAATATATATATTTTTTAATTTTGTTTTCTAAAAGAGTTATCAGGATCTAATGACTTGAGTAACGGGTTCGGCATGTTAACCTGAGTTGATTCAAATCAATCTAATATGTTGTCGTTTTAATTATGGTTATCAAACCCAGCCCAAGGGTTGACTCATCCAAAGGGATGGGTACCGAGTCACACGGGTTGACCTGAGTCAACTTGGGTCAATCCGGAAAAAATTAAATTTTTTTTTTATATTTTCATATCCCATATGAAAACGTTAAGAAATATTCCATGTGAATAGATGCTATATATATAGCTATTTCATATGAAAAAATTTAAAAAAATTCTATGTGAAAGAAGGCTATATAAAAAAGTTAAGAAAAATTTCATGGGGTGTAGGCTATAAAAAATATACGAGGCCATGTGTTCACAAATTAACTTTTTAGGTTTATTAAAAAATGTAAAAAAAAAAGGTTGGTCTCAATGTGACATGCCGGGTCACTCGGGTTTTGAGTTGACCTGGAAGGTCATGTGGGTTTTAACGAGCTAATTGCAAGCCTGAGTTTAAACCATTCAAAACATGGCTAAGACCTCGGGTCATCTGAATCTTAGGTCAACCTGCTGAGTCAGGTTTTAAATCTATATTTTTAATATTTTTTAAAAAATTATCTTGATCAGATTATATTAGATCAATTTTTATATAGTTAAAAATTTAATTATAAAAAAATCATTAACAATGCCAACAACTTTTTTGGTAATGAGAAAAAAATGCTCCTTCCCACGTCATAGTACAAAGAATAAATAGTAAAATACATAAGATTTCATGAAAAGCAAAATTCGATGGTCTTTGGTCTGGCTAGAGAGAAAACACAATTTGTGCGATCTGCTTGTTGAGAAGACAACTAGATTTAGCTTACGATCCTAGAGTCTATCTTATAAATGGACAAAAAAATTTCTTAAAATATGAAATTAAAAAAAAATACAAATTTGAATTTTAAAAAGATTAACAAAAACCTAAAAGGAGTGGTGATATTTTTATGGTATGCACTGTATTGTGTGAAGGATAACACCGTGGATTACAATAATATTTTTATTATTGTTTTTTTTAAAAATTTCTAAATAAAATTTTTCTATTTTTATTCTTTCACACAATATTAATTTAGAGTTAGGATTTGTAATTTGTTTTAATTGGTTTTTTATATTGTTATCTCAATGTTAGAAAAATATTGCAATATTAGATTGATGTTTGATTTTATAATTTTATAATTATTTATTGTAGCGCTTGGGCAAAATTGAGATTGAAACAAAAAAAAAATTAAGAATACCTTTTTAACAATTTTTACTTAAAAGGTTTTGTAAATTCAGCTTTATCCTTTTTTTTATTTGTTTTTAATCCCTTTGATTTGATATATTTTTATTTTGATTCAAAACTTTATTTTATTAATTTTTCGATCTTAGAATTTGAGAGAGAAGATAGAAACTTGTAGGAAAATAACAAAGGAGAAAGAACTGATGTTTGACCAAATTTTAGAAATGAAACAAGTCGTCAATATATTTTATTTGACGAAATGAGTTTTATTTAGGTGTTTTTTTATTATTTATCTTGCTGGAAAAAAATAGATCAGAGATGATAGAAATCTTTTTCAATTTGATTTTGTGTTTTTTAACCAATTTAAAAGTATTTTAAGATGAGAAATTTGTATTTTAAGTTTAAAAGAATGTTCATTAAATGTTTTTAAGTTAAAATATATTAAAAATTAAATTTTTGAATCCAAAAATCCACAACCTAATTTTCCAACCACTTCTCCTATGGTAAAAAACTGGACAAGCAGGAAATGCATAGTTCACTTTTTTTTTTTTTTTAAATGATGGATATTGTGTCTTTTGCTGCTTTTGTCTAGGAAAAAAAAAAAGAAAAGAAAATGTCAGGCACGTAAGCCTAGCCTTGAAAGCCCACACGTGTAGCCTTTTCTTTGAATGGGAATATGGGATAGGTGCCTTATGCAACTGAGGCTTAGGCGCCAAATTCTTTTTGAATTTGAATTTTATTTTATTTAAATTTAAATTAATCAAAATAGATCAATTAAAGATATGCCTGGGATCTTCGACATATCAAGTATTCAATTTTAATTGAAATTAATTAAAAATTAAAAATATTTTTGTGATATTTCTTAATAAAATATCAATCAATTTTTACTTAGTTTTAAAATAAAATCACAGTATTTTTTTTTCTAATATTAACTATATTCTTTTTGTTCAACCTT
>Ga0325411_1004970_pt1 | contig 14818 bp, 8 predicted proteins | sample PopdelMetagenome_13_FD_206181 | JGI IMG/M metagenome (GOLD analysis project Ga0325411, IMG submission 206181) | Populus deltoides microbial communities from Bellville, Georgia, United States - Xylem-PdIQD-R4 | ecosystem: Host-associated > Plants > Phyllosphere > Stem > Wood/Secondary xylem... | reverse complement strand
TATATGTGTGGGTAAACAAAAAAAAAAAAAAAAAAAAAAAAAACCTGGGAGAACTTTTTTGCTGGATTCATCCCTCTTTAAAGGTCGATCAACTCTGTCTTTCCCTTTTAACTTTAAAATTTTGACCAAAAAGACAATATTCTAATCGCCATGAGAGTCACATTATAATTTTCAAAAGAGGAACTAAAAATTTCTTCTTTCCATACCGTTTTGCAATTTAAAAAGGCTCCCTTCAATATCCAAATCATCATCCCCACCCCCAATATCTTGTTCGAATTTATTTTTCTAGAAAAAAGGTCCATGCTAGTGTTAAAAATTGCTCACATATTTTGAAATTGGCATGGTATTGGCCCGCATTATTCTCCATGGTCCAAGATTACGTGCCTAATTCTGTAAAAACTTCAAATCTGATGTCTAGAGTCTAGGCAGGAGCATAAGATTGATCAAATCAAAAGGAGAAATGTTGCTGGTGCCGGCCAATGCCGTTGTCTCGATTAAATGGAGGGGCCATAACCCTCATGGCCTCGCGTGGTTGTAAAGATATCACCCGGCAAACAACAAAGTATTAATTTAGCTTAATCTTTTATAATAATTATACACCCTGTTTTCATTTCCAATCATGACCCTTTAACCTTAATTTTAAGCATTCAATTTAGCTGGTCAAGAACAAGGGCCATTGCTATTTAGGTCATGGTCACAAATTTTGTTTTCTATGTCTTTTTTTATTGTATAGTATACAAGAGCCTTTAAAGTGCTTAAATTGTAATTAGTAGAATTTTCTTAATCAACATGTCACGTCATCGATCTTCTAGTTTTAATGTGGATACTCATGAAAGGAAGGCTTGATATCGGTAATCAAACCTCAGTCTAGAAAGAGGATCCGAATAATTAAAGGAGAAAAAAAAGTTCAGAAAATTATGGAATATAAATTTATGATGTTTTTCAAAAAATGTAATTATGACTAATAAAATATTAAGATTACCCGCGTAAAGAAATCTCAGTTTCCAAAACAAAACAAAGTTACTGAAAATAGAAACATAATTTTAAAAGTAATATGAATTACATTAATTATTAAACTTCCATCTAGGTTTACAACTTTATTCGATGCTTATAGGATTATAGAGTAGGGTGATCAACGAAAAATAAGAGGTTTTCAGGTAGGGGTGGAGACGGGGCAGGGAGGAGCCTCGACACCAGCAAAGCAATTTTTTTTTCAATCCCTTCCTTAACAATATTTATATTTTAGCCTAAATAATAAAATAACTAACATTTTAACCCTTTTAATTTTATTTTTTAGTTCCGTTCTTGTTTGTATGGATTGCTAAGAGGATAAAAAGGAAGCCAGGGCTACGAAATATGTGCATAATTAAATTCCATTTTTTTTCATTTACAAGGGGTTAAAAAAATATGTTTTGTGCATATACCAGATAGAAGTCAAGAACATGAACTATATGAATTTTAGAATTTAATTTGTTTTTTTGGATAAATTGTTTATTAAATTTTTTTTTTACAGGATAATCTTGATGACTTATCCATCGTAAACACATTCTTTGAATAGCATAATAAATTCACATTCCAAGATTTTCTTATTTTTTTTCCTGCAATTATTTAGATCCTCTTCTAAATTAAAATTTAGCTACCCATATTAAGCTTTCTTTTATAATCATCTACATCAAAGCTAGAATAAGATTTGACTCTACATATCAAGTTTTTATTTTTTAATTATTCACATCAAAACTACAAAATTATGCGGCATATTAGTTAATAAAACTAAGCTATAATTTATAAAATACCACAGTTACAAGTACATGGAATTCTCAAGATATGTAGTAACAAATAGTTCCCAAGGGGTGTAGCGTGATAGCAAAGGGTTTGAGATCTGCACAACAGGTCTCGAGTTCGAGTCAGGGCGTGCACCTCTTGTAAGAGCCTGGGACAGCCGGGGTTTTACTCTCTCACCTGGACCCATAAAGTACACTTTCCGGAAAGGTGAGATTTCCACAAATCTAAAAAAAAAAAAAAAAGGTGTATTTATTTAAGGTGGATTAAGGTTTGAAAGGGCCGTGTAAGAGATGGATGACCGTAAGAAAGACATTATATTTTTTGTCAAAGCTTCAAAGAAATCTATTTCAGTTGAGATAAGCACTGATGATAGTTGAACTGTCAAATCTACATGGCCCGGTCCCCGGTTCTTCCTCCAGGGCACTGTTTTAATCTGCAAGGTTTTAGGATGGCTAATTTTGGTTTTTAGCATATCTTTTCAGAGATATCCGTGAAACAGTATAATTGACGAAAAATAGTTAAATAAAATAATTCATACATGTCACAATTAAAAAAATAATAATATATAGGCAGGTAAGAGGAGAGGTGAGAGATAAAAAAAACTCTAGAGATATGTTAAAATCTCAATTATAATATTACCAGTATTTTTTTTAAAAATAAAATAAATAATATTAAGAAAAATCATCAATCGTAGACTAAAATTACGACTAAAAATAAAGGATAAGCCACTAGTCTTTGACCAAAAAAAAAAAGAAGGGGTGCTCTCGGGTCACTGTTAGTGACCTCATCTTATGTAGCGGTCAATTTGGTCCCTAATTTTAGTCCAAGCAAGCAGAGCTGTGATTCGGTGATGGTGTGGAGCGCCTGTGGAATTCAAGGTCATGAGGTCATCTCTTTTCCCTGCATAGCTGCTCCCCCCAGCCTTTAGGTGGTACCGGACCTATGGCTTGACAGTTTAGTGCCGTTTGGTAAAGGATTTTCACAACCTACGTTTCAATCATATTCCTGTTTGTTTTTTTTTTTTAAATTAATATATTTTTTTAGTATTTTTAAATTATTTTAATACGTTATTATTAAAAATAATTTTTTAAAAATAAAAAATATATTATTTTAATATATTTATTAATAAAAAACACTTTTAAAAACAACCATAACTACTCTTCCAAACATGCTGCTAAGAGTTGTTTGGAATTACAGTAATAATTTTTTTTAAAAAATGTATTAAAAAATTTATATTTAATTTTTTTAATATCATAATATCAAAATTATTAAAATACATAAAAAAATAATTATTAAAAAAAAATTAACTGTATCTAACACCTCCTAGTCTCCATTTAGTTCAAGGTGCTTGTCGACAAACGCTATCTCATAGCGTTCGGTAAGCTTTATTTATGTCGGTAAACTAAAATTTCTTTGTGGAGCCTGCCCGAGCGCTCCATCAATCGGCAAAAGCGAAAGAACTCCATTTTCCGAGTCTTTAATGCTTCTATATGCTAAAGTGATTTTTTCAATTATATCAAATACATGTACAATATCTAATATATGCATTTTAAATTGATTTCAATGCAAATGTATTTTAAAAATAATAAAATCGAATGATACATCCCTCCTAAACTATTTGTTGTGATGATGCAGTAGCTCTTTTTGCAAAGAAACTAAGCAAACATAGAATTTTGCAAGATTCGGAAACTCTTACCATCCTTTAGACATCAAAAAGGTAGGTAGGAGAAGAATATTAATTAGTACAATACATAGAAGCAAGAACCGAAGAATAAATTACTAGTTTTGTCGGTCCTTATTTTATTTTCTAAAATTAATTAAGTGTCCTAATCTGTGATCTTCTTTCCCATGGAAAAGGATCGAATGATTAACAACATAGGAAAGCAAATAATGACATGAAAAACAGCTGTGGATTTGTGATAAATAACAGGATACCACTAACCAAGAAAAGAACTGAGAAAAGAGGAGAAGAAGGTACAAGAGGAGGGAGAAATGAACAAAGGCAAATTCTACAATATTTATATCAATGGGGGCTGGTATGCCGCGGTAATGATGGTGATTTGAGAGTGTTTGAAGAGGTGGGACATGGGTTCCTTCTCTTTTCCTATGCTTTATTATTGCCCCATGCATGTTTCTGCTTACCTAACTCTCCTTTTGCTTTGTTGCTCTCCCCTTCTTTTGGCTTTGAAGAAAACCTGCTCTTCACATGCATGCTTGCCTCTGATTATGAAAAGTAATGCCTCTTGGCTTCAGATTTTTCTAGTTCCATATATATAAAGCTGAAAGACAAATGTTTGCGAGATGAAACATTGTCTGTCCTGATTAAACATGCATTGCATTAGATCATTGGCCGACTCTTATGTTCTAATTCTTCTGTAGAGGGAAAAACAGCAAATGAAAATTAAGCAAAGTGGTATCTTAGTATAAAGATCTTCAAGACCATGTATAGACCTTTACTCGCTAATAATGACCTAATCCTTGTTTATTTACTTAAGGCTAAAACGAGAGGATGGGGGATATAATTGTGACTTGGATGCACGTGCCAGGATATCATCATATGAGCAGGGCCCCTGTCCACATAGATTCGAAATACGCATTGCACATTGCATGCTGCTTACTAAATATTAAAGGACGGGGATGATCAACTGCCGGCTCCAAAAGATGACGGTGAGTAGGCACTGTGCTGTAAACTTAAAGGTAAACAATCTCACTTCTTATATCATGTCCGGCAGGCTAATAATTTGAAGTTTCGAGCTGCTACTGTTTCATAACACTACTTTCTCAGAGAAGTCATCTTGGGTAACACTCTCTTGCCGGCAGCCTTTTCATGGCAATAAGCACATTGAAACTTTTCACTTCCTCTCAATTGCCCGCGTGCTAAATCACAAGCTATCAACTAGCACGGCTTTAGGAACTGAGAATTTCCAAAGATGTACATTTTCATTATCCAATAAACTCTCTCATGAAAGAAGGAAACCTTAACTTGGTAACCTGATGGTATAATCAATGAAATTACCCTCTACTTCGGAGTTGACTTTAGGAACTTGCTAGATGGGGCAGGCGACAGATTTAACCAAAATCAATGTATATTTTGGTGAATGCCCTATTTTGTGCTTTGGACATCTATCCCATAAAAAAAAAAAAAAGAACTTGTGATTGCAAAACAGGAAAGCAAAATAATATTAGGTATCCCACAAAACCTAAAGAAAAAGAGAGAAGGCTATCTGACCACATTTGTTATATATCTAGCTCAAAAAGAACATTGTATACCTCATCAGATGCTCTGCGAGACATAAGAAGCTCCATCCTGGCATGTGGATTCGTTTCTTAATCCTTGCTTTCACAAATCCCTAATTCCTTTTCCCCTTCGGCCGATGGTTTCACAGAAGCTGCTGGAACCCAGTGCGTCCTAGCATTCTTATCATCTCCTTTGCATCTCTAAGAGCTGAAGCCTTCAACTGACTACGACGGAACAACTTTCCTAGAACTCCATATGATTCCTAGTGTTGTCCTTATTCATTGGTCTGTATAACAACTTTTGTACCCGAGGTATCATTCAACGTAACAAACAAACAATCACACTAGAGGTAAAGTATCGGGTAAAAAAAGTCAGGTCAAAAGTCTACCGAGAATTCAACACAAGTAATTATCAATATATCTACAATCATGCACAAGGGGAGAAAATACAAAAATTAATTATGAGAAAATTGGGATCCGTATCAACTAGTTGTCAAATAATACACATCCACCACCTCACTTTTACAACCCAAACCAATGTAAGATCCATTCCGCAAACCGTCACGCTTGTGGGTGTCAGTAAAAACCCTATCCCACACTTCTTCTCTCATTTCCAGGATGTAAACCGATGCACCATCTATATCACACTCCTCAAATCTCCAAAAACAAATGATTACAAAAGGCTTGTGCTTCCAAAGGGATTATTAGTCTCAGGATGGGCAGGAAATGCCCCAAACCCTGTTGTATCACCAAAAGGATTTGCATGGCTCGTCATCACATGTTGCTGCTGTGGCTGTGGCTGTGGCTGTGGGTAGGGAGGTTGATATGGACTGAAAGGATTGTGCGGCTGTTGAGCCATTGCTGCCATTTGGACCGAAGGAGGAGGAGCAATGCTGTTTGACAGAGCAAATGGATCTTGTACCTCAAATGGATTAGGGGCTGGTGCTCCATAAACAGGCTGCTGGGCAGCTCGATATGCTCCTTCATGGTATAAACTGTCCAGAGTGAGCGAGTCCATGCCACCAGCCTGACATTCATAAAAAATAGAACACGATAGTTGAAGAGAATAACCAGTCAATATGCTTGCTATTCTTAAAACAATTTCAATCATATGCACAGATATTGTCAATAACTGAAACAAAAATACCAAGCACAGTTCTGAAAGTGTCAAGACTCAGAGCTTCAGTTCCTCGAGATTTAAGATCATTTTATACACAAGGCAGACTTGAAACAATCTGTCTGAAACACATTACATTATGCAAAACAACCCCAGCAAATACAAAAAAGCCTATTTGTCTGCACAAACATTTACACTCAAACAACGTGGGAACGCATGCAGCATGTCTAAGTAGCTCCTTAAGCGTGGAAAATAAAGCCTTCAAACTCCTTGGCTCCTCAATTACTAACTGATGAAAACTTAATAGAAACTGAAAGAAAAGGGTATGCAGAGAAGCAATCATTTTCTACCTATCTGGTCTAAAATATTTTTCCTCGTCAATGCTGAATTATAATGGTTTTTTGCAACATTAACATTGTCGACATGCCTACCAGAACATCAACAGAAATAATTATATCACCATGCATTCTCATGATGGCTAACCAACAAAGAGAAAAGACCATGGACAATACATGTATGTATGTATGGAAACGAAAAAAAAAAAAAGAAAGAAAAGAAGGCCTACCAATTGCCTCTCATTAGTGGCAGAAATATTGCTGCTTGGAGTGGTGACCAGGGCAAGTTCCCATCCAGCAGGATCAAAATCTTTTGCTTGACCAGCAGCAGAATTGAATGTGGGTGCAGCATCTGTTAGATTAGGAGTTGCATATCCCAGGTTAACATATGCAAGCAAGCAAGCCACCAGGACTCATAGAAATCGCTCAAATGAAAGAGATCAGAAGAAAAAAAAGGGAACAAGTTTGGTTACTTGATTCAGATGGAATTATAGCCAGAGCCAAAGCATTGCTTTCCTCAATGGAAGATGCATCGGGAGCTGCATAATTCAATCCCTGAAAAACACCAAAAAGGGAGAAAGGTGGCGTTAAAAAAAAAGGGAAGAAATAGGGTTAGTTCTCAGAAATTATCAATCAACATAAAGTTGACTGACAACTAAGAGATTACCAGCAAATCTCCAGTGTCTACGCTGTTCTGAGGAGGGGTTGTAGAAGCTGGAGGAGCAATCTCAACATTGGAGACAGCAACATCATCTGAAGGGGGTGGCTCAGGTTCATCACCAGATGATTTGGCATCTTCTGAAGGACCTTCTTCTGGTCTGTAGGTCAATTGAAGCTGTTTGAAATGACCGCATATTAGTCCTATAACATTTAACCTCTAACAATGATATCCCTTATCAAGGGAGAATGAGCTCACATGCACACATCGCACAAGAAGAGACCAGATAGCATAACTGAATATGCAGCACTATACATCCTTTTCTTCCACTTAGCCAAGTTGAGAGCTATTTTCTTAATTAGCCAAGCAAGAACCATAATTCCTTTTTGCAGCAACATCCTTGCTATGGCCACATGACTCATTCATTTCCTTCCTATTTTGGCTCTTATAAAACTTCCAAAGAGATTTGAATCATGTGTCGTGGGTGATGTAATCGGGCTTCCATTTCAAACAACCAAATCAATTACAGTGAGTTTCTCTCATCTTACCTCCACTGACATTCATTCCAGGAATTCACATTTTTTTTCAATAAAATCTTTTTTTTTTCTATCATGGCAGGTGCAGCTCATCCAATCATGACATTTTATCTTCAGCCGTGCTTTCTTTATGAAATGTTCTTTAAGCCCAGCATTCAAATCCCATACTGAATGACAGGGCCTAGTATGACAGCTATTCCAACAAAATTCCATTTCACCATAATTGGCATGGACTGACCCATTGCAATCTAGAGGCACTTGTCCAACTGATTATCAAATTATAATTCTGGCTACAACATAGTATTAAATATCTTGCTCTTTGCGGGTAATCAATCCTGTGCACAATAAATGATCAAACCTTAGTATCTCTAAGACCTCTTTTCCAACATCAAATCCTCTCTCTATTTTCATGATTGGCTGAAATCTAGTCCACATACTCATCAAACTTGACCCATTATCCCACCTGACATTCTAACAAAAGAAGAGGCAATGGATTGACAGCCAAAAATCCTGGGCTTCTGAAGGCTAATCAAATATTAAACCAGTAACAATATAACAAAAAAGACATTTGATATGAGGAACAAATCATAAATTGAAAATGCATTGGACATTCTTGTGTAGTAATGGCACTGACCAATGGCTCGTTTGGAACGGAAACAACTCTCGGTGCCTCTCTTATGTACTCTTCCATGGTTGTAAGAAAGGATTGTGGAGGCTGAAAAAGGTCGGGACAATAAAGTCATAAACTAATGCTATTGGAAGGATGAAATAACTAAACCAGTGAAAACTCTAAACCTGCTTCATAGCATCAAATACCTCTCTCAAAACAGGAAACTGGAAATTCCTAGCAAGTTCCAATCCTTTGCATAGTTCATAGAAATCAGAAAGGTTACCAGCCTGCGGGAATAAACAATTTTTTTTCAGCAAAACACCATGTCTAGCAAAAAAACTTTTTAGTTGTGGAGACTTCAGTCCTATAATGAATGTTACAACATTAAGGATGTATTAATGAAAATTTTAGGAGTTGATAAAATGAAATAATTGATGGACAACATGACCTGTTGGCCGGCTCGTTTGTAGATATCAAGGGCTGCAATAGCTTCGTGTCTTGGCATCTCAAAAAACTGCAAAAAAATGAAAGATTTAATAACAAATGCAGACAAAACCAAATGACAGTGATGAAAACTAAGAGCAATAGATTGCCTTGTCCACAAGATTGATGATCCCATCATTAACAGAACAGTATATTTTAAAGCTCTCCTTCAATACCTGAAAATTGCATGTAGCAAAAAGGTCAGCAACCACTTCATAATACAAGAAGAGGAGGCATAAATGAAACCTGTATCTTCCGCAATTTAAATCTATCCTTTTGTCACTCAGTTGGCAGGTTAAAGGACATGGCCATATTAAGTGTGAAAACTCATGTAGAATTGCTGCAGTATAATAGGTGGATGTAAATAGGAGTTTTTAAAGTAGCAATTAAGTAGATAAGGGGAGTAATTGATCTAGTGACTTTTGTGCAGAGGCAAGCCAGAAAAAGAAGAATCGGATAGAACTACACTGAATTTTCTGCAATTCTTTTATTGCTATACGATACTTTAGAATAACTTGTGAACTTCATAAACCCAAAGCAATTAACGCAGTATAAATACAGAAAAGGCAAAATGGCAAATACAGAAACAAAATTCTTGTGCAAGACAAGAATTACAGCAGAGAGAGGCAGGCTTACCAGAGCCAGAGCATACTGTATAATATAATTTCCAACTGCTGCACCTTCTGGCTGTAAAAGAAATTTATATCAATTTTTATTCTACTTAACATTGCAGAGTGTTCAAATAACAATTTACCAATGGATAGAAGAAGTTCCATACCCGACAGCCAACAAGACGATACAACAGCTGCTGTAAGGCAGGCAACTGTTCCAACAGTTCTTCACTGTCCAAGTCCCTAGTCCGGCTGTGGCCCTGCTTAAAATAGGCAAAAACCAATTAAATGCAACATTAAATATCAATGAAAGCCAGTCTCACCCAAATATTTCAGCAAGTCAATAACCAAATCAACAAGATTCCACATCAGCTTTAATAATTTGCTCCTGCTTGCATATTCTTGTGGATAAAATGTGAGTTTAGTAAAAGAAATTCAAAAACACACCAAAGCCAACAAAATAAAAGGAAAAAGAAAAACAAGCTTCCATTTATGAACTCCCTAGCTGTTAATCAATCACAATCAATTTTAAAAATGGAAAGCCATCCAATCAGAAACCAAGCCATGATAGGACAAGTTCAAAAGACCCTTTGTGAAGGCCTGCTGATCTTGATCATAATGCAATGCCACTTTTTGACTAAATCACATCCTCAAGTCTCATCAAATGATTCCTACGCAAATAATGTGCAGGAGTTATTTTGCAACCAAAGGAACCACAAATCTGGTGTTTCCAAGATTACAAAATACAAAAGATCCGACTGGTCGGGACAACCATGTCCTAAACCTTCACTGGCTTCTTCTGTTCAGGTCTTCTAAGCTTGGTCTTTCTAGAACCTTGTTCTCTGAAATTTCAGGCAGAATGCATCCTTTTATTTTCTCATAATTATGAGTTTGTTAAGACCTTTTGATTAGGAGCATTAGGGCTTCTTCGGTATTGTTTTACCGAACTGTCTTGTGCTATGTCGTGCTGCATTGTCTCTAGACTAGACATGGTCCAAATTTCAATGAAAATCACCACATGTTATATCACAATAAAAACCAAAATTGTGGAAGGTTCAAGGCAAGAGAAAACGCTTGCACCCTCCATGAAAAAAAACTGTGCGGGCATTTAACCATTTGATCAGTCCATGTAGTAGTGATTGACATTTCATAAGGAGTCTCCTATTACTGTAGTGCTTTGAGGGCTTTAGACATGGTAGTTCTTTCGAGGATCTTGAAAGATATTATTATTTTTCATCAAAATAACCAAAAAGAGTATTTTAAGAAAGGTAAGAGTAAAAGATCATGGAGGAATCAACAAATACCATGGGAAAATTACAATCAGCTCCGTCCTTGCAGCATTACTGCACAGACTTAGCAGTTCTTTGTTCCAAAAAAAAGAGAGAGAGAGAGAGAGAGAGAGGAAGAAAGAGTATGACCTTTGCAATTACGCACGCATTTTAATGAGATTGCAACTCTTTTTAAAGTAACAAAAAAATACTAAAAGATGCTGAATAGGGAAAGAGAGAAATTAATAGATGATAATACTTTCAATAACTAGAGAATCTTGCTGTCTTCTATGTTCTGATATTTCCTCCTTTTATTAGAAAAAAAAGAATTGCTAATCCTGGGAACATACCTTATCCTGTCCTTGGCCAGGTCTTGGAAGACGCTCTGCTTCAATGTCATACTTCAGAATTTTGAAGCACTCAAGCCGTTCCTCCAAAAAAAGTGCATATGTACGCACCCAAGCAGAGCAATCCCAAGCTGAAGAAGAATAAATATAATGAAAAAATAGAACTACAAAGGTACTCAGTTCATGAAGAGCAGTTAGAGGCCACTGCTTGTGGCCCGAGAGAGAGCAGTATCAAGTTACCAATAGGACTTGAATCATCCTTGAAATTAGAAAGTTGGAGGATGTGTCCTCTCTGGGAGAAATTCAGAAGTTCTTCTCTGAAAGTAGGATCGCCCTCTCTTAATAATCTATGGATCACAATCAGTATTTTCAAAGCTACCTGTTAAAAATGCAGCAGTGGTAAAAAGCATGATACGAGCATCTTCACCGGAAAAAAAGGGGGGGGGGTAACAACAAATTCTAAACAACCAATTCCAAGAACTTCACATAAAGTACTCAAACAAAGGTGTAATATATCAGCGAGAAACATATGAACCACGTCGAATAAAATTGAACTTTGCAACAGCAAAAACTTTCAGCATCAAAGTTAGATAAGTGCACTAAGAAAAAACTGGAAATTATGCTGCATGGGATACAACAGTACATATAACCATATAACATGAGAATCTGAAAACAATATAGTTAAGTAGCTTTGTGAAACCCAGAAAACACGAAAGAAAATAAAAGCAAAAAATGCAAAGAAATTACAAATATCAAAACACAAGGGTAAATGCATGGTGAACTTCTATGAATTTGATAGTTGAGTGCTGTCAAGCTGATACAGTATAATAACTACGAAATCTTACTGCCAATAAATAAATGGTAATGCCACTTACCCTGTGTAAATTACAGTATGTATGAAGAGAACAGTGACCTAAACTAATAGTTTCTTATTAGAAAAATAGTAGCTTTAAACAACTCCACGAAAAAAAACGTTGTTGCATTGGATTGACAAATGCACATATCGATCAAGCCAAACCCCAATTCATGAAATTTTTTTTAAAAAAAATGAATTAAATCAACGAATGAATTAAGTCGAGATCTATACCGTCCAACTATGAGTTTTGGCCAATCGGCGGGAAAGAGCATGAATGCAATAAGCAACATCAGCTCGAGGCCGAATCGTTGACGTGGCAACCAAGATTTCTGTAACAAACAAATCATTAAAAAAAAATAACTATCTGGAAAAAACACAAAACTGGAAGAGCCCCTTAAATTAAAATCGAAGAGAGAGAGAGAGAGAAAGAGTACTAACTTCTAAGATGGCGCTCTTTTGGAGGACACTCGACGTGGTTAGTTGCTTTGACTACGGCCACATCCAAATCCTATATTTTTTTAAAAATAAAATCCATCAATCAATCTAAAAATAGAGAAAGAGAGAGAAATTCGATTAGATTTATAATAAAAAGGAAGAGAAGGAGAGACGGACCGCATAATCACTATTGACATGAGCAAGACCGACTTTGGTGGAATCTTTGAGAGCGCCATAGGCTTTTCGCCATGTCTGAAGTGTACCCATTATCTTCGCTTACTTATTTTAATTTAAAATAGATATCGATCAGATCTCCTTCCCTCTCTGTATCCAATCTAGAAATGATATAGGGACGTGGTGAGCATGCCCTATTTCTCTCTTCTCCTTTTTATTTTCTGGGAGGGAAGGGAGGGGGGAGAGAGAGAGAGAGAGAGTTTGTGGGTGGAATTGATCAACGAGAGATTGGAGAGAGGAAACAGAGGATGGGTGTGCTGGTTTTTTTCATTTCTGTTTTTTTTGGGTTTGATAAATTAATTATTATTAATAAAAATATTTCGGGTCTGACTAAACTAAATATTCATACTTTCTTGGCTGTAAGTTTTCCAACCAGCGGCAGGTTGGCTCTTGGCGGGCCCCCTCGCACGGTGCGCCATCATAATTGTTTAGTATTTCTTACTCTTAATTCTGCAAAAACGTTTTCTCCGAATAGGTACCTAACTTTTGATAGTTCTCAATCAAGTCCCTCCAGTAAGAAGATAAGACTACAAATAGTATCATTATTCCAGCATCAATTACGCAATCAATTTCGTTCCTGAAATATAAATTATTTATTATTTATACGAAGATTTTATATTTTATAGCTTATAAGTTTACACATTAATTATTATACGAAACTTTAACTTAAATTGGGTTTCCAGAAATTTTATAATGCTAAAAAAATAATTAGTGGTATTTTATTAATTATTTTTTTATATCTATTTTAAAAAAATAGATACGAAAATTCTAGGTAGACATGTTTTTATAATTCATGAGTTTTTTTTTCTTATGTTAAAATACCACTAGTTACTCCTAAAATACCATAAAATTTTCCATTCCCGTGCGTGCTCCATAATGAAAAAAAAAATGTAATGAGAATGGCATAAACTTAGAGATTGTTCAACGTATAGCAGAAAATAATAGCCAACGGCCGATTTATACATAAAAACGTTAGACTGCACTACGGTGAGTTTTCGGTAAGTATTCTTGAACCCAGAGAGTAAAGACCTATCTGAAAAGAACTCTGGACTCAAGAACTAGATCGAGTGTTGATAAATAATGGGGGGAGGACGGCATTTGAGGTGTTTCACTAGAGCGCACAGTTTCAGTATACTTGTCAATCCATGAATGATAAAACTACAGTGAAGGACTTGTGGCTTGTGTGACAGGGAAAGAACAAGTTCCACTGTTGATTGCAGTTCTGTCCCCATATAACATCTCTCTCCTTCTTCTCTTGTCAATGCCCAAATGAAAGGGTCAGCTGAATGGATGGATCAGATCGTTTTCCAAGCGACTAGCTTTAAACAACAACAACTGAGATCAATCTCACTTTTAATTTCACGTGACGATGGAGAAAAGAAACAGGAAGAGCAGAATTTGCTAGAAAAACTCTTCCATTAACAAGGAGCATGAGTAGTGAAACTCTTATCTTCACTTTGTATGGTAGTCAATGCATTTAGTGCAAAAGAAGAAAGAAAGAACCAAAAAGAAAACCTTTACAAGAGTAAAGCACCTTTGTATCTAAAAGCAAATTAATGGAGGGAGAAAATACTGCTGAGTGGTTAATTTTACCTAATGATATTGTGAGGATGTTGGGGGAGTGCGGTAGTAATCGAACCCAACTAATATCGGTGATATTAAGATTTTCATCTGTGCCTGTGGAGGGTCAACTTTTCGGGCGATCAAGGGGTCGACTTTTCAGGCCTTTATGGGGCGGCGTTTGTTCATATCCTCCATTTAAAGCAGTCGTTGTTTTGGCAGGAGATTCTGTTTCTTCCCTTGTAAATTTAAACATAATTAGTCTTCTTCTTTTTTTCTGTACAGATAACCTAGTAATTGTGTTTTCGTCTGTATTTTTTTTTTTGACTAATTAAACTCTCTCGAGTGCTTTTTTACAGAGGTTTTACATCCCCATATGGTATCATAAAAACACTCTACAAAAACAATTTTGATAGTTTAAAATTTGATGAGAGAACTGGATATTCTATCTTCATATTATCATATATATCCCATGCATGTACGTAAATTTGGCACTCCACTTTGTTTTTTTGTTGATATCAATAGCAAAAACTTTATCAAAAGCGAAAAAAATATATCAATATATAGCAAATAATTTCTTTGGCTTAAATGTCTCTGAAAGTAATTCCAATCATCTTGATATGAAAGCCAATCATTTTTTAATCATTAAATAATCAATTTCTTCTTAATAATTAGATTTCTTTTCAATGTAGAGTTAATTATTTTGTTAAAAAACATTAATTAGTCATGACATCGTATCGTTTTTCACC
>Ga0325411_1004969_pt1 | contig 14820 bp, 6 predicted proteins | sample PopdelMetagenome_13_FD_206181 | JGI IMG/M metagenome (GOLD analysis project Ga0325411, IMG submission 206181) | Populus deltoides microbial communities from Bellville, Georgia, United States - Xylem-PdIQD-R4 | ecosystem: Host-associated > Plants > Phyllosphere > Stem > Wood/Secondary xylem... | reverse complement strand
GATTGAGACTGGGGACATGACGCCAATAATTTCGACACCGATTGAATCTAAAATGCTCGACTGCATTTTTTTGGTTTTGGGATTTCGCCGAGCAGGTTATGGGTGTGGCTTTGTGTGAGGGATTACATTCGTCAAAGATGTAGAGAGTATTTCACTTCACAGCTAGTCTTCTGTAGATTTGACATTTTCAAGCAATGGGTAAAATGTTTCCTCGTGTTTGGCCACTTGTTTGTTTTTTTTTTTTTAATATATATGTTTTAATTTTTATTTTTATTTTTACTAACATGAATATCCAAACTAACTTACGTACATTTTTATTGATTTTACGGGCCCTGAAATTAACGATTATATAAACCTCCAATGACCCTAAGATTTGTGAAACTCGAACTGGTAACTTCTAAAAAGTAAATCTAAAATCTGACCAATAAACTATACTTCTCAAAATTAAATTTTAACCTTTATTAATTTATCGTGTTCTTGCACGAAAATTATTACATCCATATGATTTATCACTTAACAATTATGGAGGAAACAAATATAAATTTTTTCTTACATTGTTAAATCTATTCATAATAAAAGTGTCAACAATTATTTGTTAGGCTTGTGTTATTTCTAGAATAAAATAGAATTTGAGCACCTGCCTGAAATCATCACGATTTATTTTATAATAAACTTTAAGATAATATAATGAAGTGAATATATATAGCTTGAAATTATGTAACCGTTTATTAACATGTATTAGTAGATGAGTTAAGTGGTCCTCCATATGATTTATTTTGAGCTAGAAAATTATTAATATAAAAATATGATGTTCAAGCAATGCTATTATATTTTAAAAAATAAAATTTTTTTGTGACTTGGGATTAACGACTAGGTTCAATAACTTGTGTAGATTTGTGTAGTTTTTTAATTTTATTATTTAGTACTGGATTGTTTTGAAATTGAGTTTTTTAATATATATTTTTTTAGCAAGTATTCTTCTTGTGCATGTTATCATGATAATATTTTTTTATAAATTTATTTTATTTATTATTATTTTATTATTATATAATTAAATTAAATATTTTATTAGCCGTGAAAAAAAAAGAATATAGAATACAAAATGATATAACGATCGTGTAATTGTTTTAAACTAAAACACAGTTAAATCATTAAGAGGTGAAAGGTCTCGTCTAAATCTTTCAACATTGAAATCCATGCAAATATCCAAAACGATCAAATCTCAAATTGGATCTTTCAATTTTATATCGGTGTGTTTGGAAGTGTGGTAGCGATTGTTTTTCAAAGTGTTTTTTATCTAGAAATATATTAAAATAATATTTTTATTTATTTTTTAAAAATTATTTTTAATATCAGCACATCAAAACGACCTGAAAACATAAAAAAAATTAAATTTAAGCAAAAACAAAATTTAAATTTTTGTGGAACGCGATTTACACGCGTTCCCAAACAGTCTATAAATCCATATGCTAAACCTGCTTATCCATGGTCCAAAAAGGAAATTCATGCATCCCATTTCCCAAATCAATAGTGGAAACAAATTATACATTGTAGTTCGAGAATTAAGTTACCCTCCATTCAAATACAAATGACCTTACCTAAGAGGGTATTATGGTCCTTTTGCTTTACATGAACAGTGAAAATATTGAGTTGCTCCCTGAGAAAAAAAAAACTTACATGCCTTTAGTCTAGGTGTATTATTGATTTTTTATATTTTAGACCCAAACGATGTCAAAAATGTATCGAGATATCTTTTTTTGGTCCAATAATGAAATGCCAAGTTTCACCCAAAGGTTATTGTTCATCAACTAAAAGTAAAAAATAGGGTTAGACTTGTAACATAGGCTCAACGTGGCTTTCTTCTTGAACTCATCTCACAAATTGTTGTCGAAGTTAACAAATTTATCCAAATAGGTTTTATTCATGAGGTTAAGTATCCTACTTAGATTTCAAATATCGTGCTGGTAAAAAAAAAGATGTCAAATCCATGTTGACATGGATTTTAGAGACCTTAAGAATGTTTATCTTAAATATGACTTTCCACTTCCAATCACTGAAATCATGGTTCACACTATTATAAGCCATAAGAGGTTAACTTTTATGGATGGTTCATCGGGCTATAATTAAATTTGAATGGCACTTGAAGATGAAGATAAAAAAGCCTTTTAGACTCCAAAAGGAATGTTGTTATAAGGTCATGTCTTTTAGCTTAAATAATATAGGTGCCACTTATCAAAAGGAGATGAAAAGGATTTTTGATGACATGTTTCACCAACACATTAAATGTTATGTTGATGGCCTTATGATGAAGTCAAAGGAAAAAAAATCAATTGTAAGATCCTTGTCTAGTGTTTGAACGATTATATTGATTCTAACTAAACATAAACCTATTGAAATATGTTTTCGGTGTATCCTTAAGCAAACTCCCAAGGATTCATAGTTTGATGTCGAGGAATTGAGAATGGTCAGTCTAAGATTGATGTTATCCTAATGATGTCGAAGCCATGAAACATTAATGAATTGAAAAGTCTCTTAAAAAAATTGACCTATATACAGAGATTCATTTATAACTTAGCTAGTAGATGTCATCCATATACTTGTTTTATGAAGAAGGATGTGCCATTTCATTTGGATAAAGCTTGCACTAATGACTTGAACAAAGATCAAATAATACTTGTTTAATCCATTAGTGCTACAAGCACTAGTACAAGGATGATATTTTATTCTCTATATTATTTTTAAAACATTTTCATTAGGGTTGAACTAAATATACTATATAAGTAGTACCTTAAATAGGCTTGAACTAAATTATTCTCTAATAGAGAAGACATGCCAGGCTAATGTTTGCCATAAAAATTGAAGGCATTACCTTCAAGCATATTCAATGTGGTTAATCTCTCAAGTCTTCCCTCTCAGATACATCTTAAAGTCATTTTTATAAGATAGATTAGAAAAATAAGCGTTATTACTTTTAGAATAGGAATTATTTTTATGTCTCATAAAAGACAATCAAAGAGCAAACATTAGCTAATTTTCTCGTCAATTATCATGTTCTTGATGAATTAGAGTTTTTTTTAAGACTTGTCTTATGAGAATATTTTGCTCACTAAAATGTCAAAACCTTAAAAAATATCCTTTGATGCTGGCATCGTGACTAAATGGAGTTGGAGTCAGGGTAATTTTACCACACTCAAATGAGAAGTCTTGCCATTCACTTTCTCGCGTATTAAATATTGTTCCAACAACATGATTGAATAACAAGCTTTGGTTATTGGGTTAAGGATGACGGTGAATATAAAGATGCCTCGTATTAAAGTGTTTGGAGACTTTAAATTGGTTATTAAGAAAATCATTTTACTTTATAATGTCAAGAAGCTATAACTCCTTCCATACCGCAAGTACACACTGAAACTAATGACATCAGTTGATTGCATTACTTTGTAGAATGTACTGTAAAAGAAGAATGCATTAGCCAATGTCATAGCAAATATGTCATCAATATTAGCATCATATGCTGAAAAAATCAAAGTTTTTATATGTTAAATATGGATGGTTCCACCGATAACAAGTGATGTAGATGGGAAAGAATAATTGAGTATGGTTCTTATCTATGAGATTGAAAAAAAAAAAGACCATTGCCAACTGCTTATCAACTATTTAAAATATAGTAAGCTATATAAATATCTACACCACAAGATAGTGGTGAGGCGAAGAGCTTTTCACTTCATATACTTTTAACACATTCTTTGTTAATACTATTTTGATGGAGTCTTTTTGCATTATCTTGGAGAATAAGAACCTATAAAAGCTCTAATGGAAACAAACTTTGGAATTTATAAAGCTCATCAATTGGGTTATAAACTTCTCTTTCAAATCAGGATATTATTAGCTTGCAATGGTGAAAGAATGCATTGATTATGTTATAAAATACCAAACTTGTCAATTTCATCCTAATTTGATCCATCAACCATCCAAGCCTTTACATATGATAGTTGCTTCTTATCTCTTGATGCTTAGGGACTTGATATGGTAAGGCCATTATAAAAAATCCTATGGACATCTTTACATATTGGTCATGACCGATTACTTATGAAAATGGGTTGAAGCTACAACATTAAAATATGTCAATAAAAAGATAGTTATGGACTTCATTTAGGAAAAATCATCTATCGTTATGGGATATCAAGGAATATCATAACTAACAATGAAAGAAGTTCTATAATACAACAACGAAAAAGTTGTGTGCACAATTTAGTTTTAAATGACATAATTCGTCTGTATACAATGCTCCAACTAATGGTTTGGTAAAAACATTTAATAAAATATTATACTACATTCCTAAAAAAATGGTTAATCGCTCGAAAAAGAATTATCATGATAGAATTAAAAAAAAATTATAGGTTTATCATACTACATTCAAAATGCCAACTAAAACTACTTTATATTCCTTGGTATACAGTGTCAAAGTTGTTCTTTCATTAGATTATCAAATTCCATATCTAAAAATCACAATCTAATAAGGACTCTTTAAACAATGTTCATCTACATCTTAAAGAACTTGAAACGTTAGATGAAAAGTGTTTCGAGACAAAACAACATTTAAAATGCTATGAAGCTTGACTTTATAGGGCTTTTAACAAGAAGGTGTGATTATGTGATTCCAAGTAGAAGATCTCATTTTGGCGGTACAACATTAAATAAATATGTCAAAGCATATGGGCAATACGTTCCTCTCTAAATAGGATGGATCTTATGTGGTTCAACAAGTTCCTCTTTAAATCATCAATGAGAATGGATTAAAAATTGAGCCTATTAATAGTAAATTCATAAAGAGATACTATGTTTGAGACCTGATGTAGCTCCTGGCCTATATGAACTAAAATTATGAATGATAAAAAAGATAACTTAAATTATGATATGACTTAATCCTTTAACAACAAAGGTATGTATACAACTCGGAACTTGTTTCGAGTATAGTCACATAAATTGTTTTAACTAAAAACAACATTTTAAATTGTATTGTGGCTTGATCCTTTATCCACAAAGGTACATAAGCAGTTTATAAATTATTATAAGTTAAATTACATCTCCCCTTAAAACTATCTTGACCTATATGATTATTTGCATGGTGAAAAAAAAGTAACCTGACAACACAACCAGAACATAAAAGCATAAGTAACAAAATCACAAGTCCAATATTGTTTACAATTCTTTAAAAAAAAATTATCAAGAAGAAGAAAAGATTTGAAAACTACCTCAATCACAGGTATAAAAGAATAAAGGTCTTCTCATATTTGATAGGAAGTTGTGAATCACCAAACTTGATGGTTTGTTAAAAGTGGCAACCATTGAGAAATGGTTCATCAAAAGTAGCAATCATTGAGAAACAGTGCATCAAGCTCTATAACCATTAAGAAATGGTTTATTGAGCATCATAATCGTTGAGTAATGATTTGTTAAACACAGTAATTATTGAGAAATGATTTGTCAAGCTTTATCATTGTTGAGTAATGATTCATCAAACGTAATAATTGTTGTGAAATGGTTCGTCAAGCTCCATAACTGTTGAGTAACAACTCGCCAAACACAATAGCCATTGAGAAAAGTTTCATTGAGAACCACAACCAGTGAGTAATGGTTTTTTAAATGCAGCAACCATTGAGAAATGGTTCATTAAGCTCCACGGCCATTGAGAAACAATTCATCAAGCACCATAAATATTAAGTAACAACTTGTCAAACACAATAATCATTGGAAAACAGTTCGTCGAGCACCATAATCGTTGAGTAATGGTTTGTCAAATGTAGAACTATTGAGAAACGGTTACTCAAACTCCATAGCCATAAAAAACAGTTTGTCAAGCTCCATAATTGTTGATAACATCTCATCAAACACAACAAGCATTGAGAAACGGTTTATTAAGCATCACAACTATAGAGAAACGATTCGTCAAGATCCACAAAGAGAAACAATTCATCTAGCACTACAGGAGTTGAATAACAGTTCATCAAACGTAACAACCATTAAGAAACCATCTGTCAAGCTTCACAGCTATTGAGTAACAACTTCTCAAATGTAGCAATTGTTGAGAAATTGTTGGTTAAGCTCCATAACTGTTAAGTAATGATTCTTTACATGTAGTGACTATTGAGAAAATGCTCTCCAAATGAAAAAATAATTGAGAAATAGTTTACAACATAGTTATAAGACCCAACCCGGGGGTTGACCCAGTCAAAGAGCCGGGTTGCGGGTTACACGGGTTGACCCAGAAAATTAAAGGAATTAATGCAAAATCTATGTCCAGCTTCTCTCCAATCCTTCTCATCTGTATCCACGCAATCATAGGTAGGAATTAATTGAAGGAAAGCTCTTCAAAAGATGGAAATGACAGTTACATGTTGCATCCTTTTCTTCAACTCCCCTTTTACACGCGCATAAACATACAAAAACATGGTATAAATTAAAGAAAAGCAAGGAAGTTGGTAGAACTTGAAGAGCAACTTTGAAAGCATCTTTTCTGCCCCAGTCTCCAAGCACCAGAAAGGAAAGTGTCCCATCAATTTTTGCAGGTTGTTCAAACCTTCAAAGCTCTGCATGTGTCCAGACCAAACACAAACCAAAACTACTAATCATCAAAACAAGGCATAGAGCCATGTATTCATCAATATTGATAAAGGCAATTGTTTTTGGCAAAAACTCTTAAAACTTCTAGAAACCAAAAAACTTGCCATAAATCATCAAAACTTTGCAGCTTGGAGGAAAAAAAGAAAGAAGAAAGAAAATTAGGAACGCAGAAACTAGAAATAATCCATATTCAAGCCAAAAAAATTGATTACACTATTATTATTATTATTATTATTATTATTATTTCAGAGGAAGAACAACAAGCTTTGTACTACACGTATTTGTGAATAAGAATTCTTTAAAATCACAACACAAGTTGCTAAAAACTAATTAATTCTATTAATGCAGTTGAATAGTGTAGGAATTCTAAGCAATTTGCTAGCTAAATTAGAAAAATATGTTATGAGCCAAGCTAATTGCAAATGAGGCAAGCTAATTGTCATCTTTTCAATCTTGGTTGCTAGTATGATTAGGGGGGTGTTTACCATTATTTTCACAAACTTAAAACCTGCTTCATGAAGAAACCAACCTCTTTGCAAACTCAAAAGATTTAAATGACATGAAGACAATATTTACAATTAAAAGAATACATGATTCTTAACTTGGCTTGAAAATTTTAGGAAAGCATTGGCTTCATTTACTGAATTACATACACCAGATCTCTTGGTTTATCAAGCTTCAAGGAAAAAAATTAGGGCAAAAAATGGTTCTTTCCTTTTGCTGATAGTAAAGTTACTCTATATATATGTCGGGTCTCGCTCGAGTCGCCTGGGTCATGGGTCGACCGGGTTTCACCAGTCTTTTTACTTAACCCGAACCGATTCTGCCACTGGGTTAACCGGGTCCCAGGTCAACCCACCAGGCCAGTTCGGGTTTAATAACACTGGTTTACACACCAAATCCCATGAAAAAAGTAGCATTTGTTAAGAAACAGTTCACAAACCAAATCATGGATGAAATTCTTCCCACAAATCAACCTTAATTTCCACAATGACTGGCAAGATCATGAGCACAAGCATCGTCAACTATTAACCCTATTTTGGAGAAAAATTGTCAAAATACTTTGGCCTACAAATACTTGAACTTCAAATAAGTTAAGCATGTCATTGAAGAACTTTGTTGCACCATCACGGGAAATAAATTCTTGCATTAGACGATAGAAAGTGTTATACGAACTCCCTACTACTGGATCAAAACAAAGGAAAACGTTTGCTGGTTTATTAGCAGGGTTTTGGATTAATGCTTCAAAATGATTTATGTTAACAAATCGATTTTAAACTTAAGAAAACAGTGAAGTAGAAAATGTATTTTTCTCTCTTAAATGTTACAGATACAAGGTTACTCTTTATAGAGTTTGGATATAGCATAATAATCTTAACAGAAAATCTTATCAACATTTGAAATTCAGCAGAAGACGTGGGGTAGATCAGATCAGTTGGTCTTCCTAATCTTCCTCCAGATTTTTCTCTTGTTGATAGCTACAGTTGCTTGATTTGCTGAGCAGTTCCATATTTTCCTCTACACGCCCCTTTAATCTGAAGGGAAGAGCTCAGACATTTAGATTGGCCAAAGTAGTTTGAAACTTACGTGGAGACACTGGTTTTGTCAGGGAATCAACAAGTTGATCTTTAGTAGAAATGAACTGAACCGTATATTGCTTTCTTTGAACTTGGTCATGCACATAATGAAAATCAATTTCGATGTGCTTAGTACAGGCATGAAACATAAGATTAGCAGGCAAGTATGTGGCTCCAATATTATCACACCATAACACTGGGGGGTTGGAATTGTTAAGCCAATTTCAAATAAAATTGATTGCAACCATTGGAGTTCTGAGGCAGTGTCTGTAAGAGATTTATATTCAGCTTCTGTGCTACTATAAGCAACTGTAAATTGTTGCTTGCAGCGCCATGAGATAAGATTGTTGCTCATGAAAACATAATAAACACTTATTGACCGTCGATCATCACGATCACCTGCCTAATTAGAATCTGAAAAGCTTGAATTGCAGAGTTAGGAAACCGCCTAAGAAATAGTCTCGTTGATATAGTATGTTTAAGATAACGTAGTATTCTTTTTATTGCTTGTCAATGTGGCTCCAATGGGTTATGCATGAACTTGCTTACTTTGTGAATTGAGAACAAAAGATCAGGTCGAGTAAATGCCAAATATTGCAGGTTACCAATAACCTGTCTATAGAGAGAAGGATCTGAAAACTTAGCTCCTTTGGTTGTAGAGAGGTGACAGGTAGTTGACATAGGACTTGTATATGGTTTTGCTTCTGCCATGTGAGTGCGGTTTAGGAGTTCAGCCACATATTTTCTTTGAGTGAGATACATATCATTATTTGAGCATAAGACCTCCACCCCCAAAAAGTAGCTAAGATCACCAAGCTCTTTAACAACAAAATCTGAATATAAGTCTTGAAGTACATGATGGATGGCAGTACCAGAATTGCTTGTAATGATAATTTCATCAACATAAATAAGAATCACAACCAGAACATCATTCTTATGCCAAATAAACAAAGAAAGGTCTACCTTGCTAGTACGAAATCCAATCGCCCGTGGTTTATTTGTTAGACGAGAGAATCAAGCTCTTGGAGCTTGTTTCAAGCCGTAGATTAACTTGTGTAGTCTGCAAAAATGATTAGGATATTGGGGATGGATATAGCCTTGAGGTTGGGCCATATAAACTTCCTCTTCCAATGCACCGTGTAGAAATGTATTTTTGATATCAATTTGTTTAATCTGCCAGTTATAAGAAACAACCAAGGACAAGACAATTTGAATTGTAGCATGCTTGACAACAGGACTGAATGTCTCATTAAAATCAATTCCTTCTTGTTGATGGAAGCCCTTGGCAACTAGCCTAGCCTTAAACCTCTCTATGGAACCATCAGCATTTTTTTTAATTTTGTATATCCAGCGGCAACCAACGATATTGGCTTTAGGAGGAGGAGCAACTAATGACCAAGTCCTATTGCATAGAAGAGCATCAAACTCTGCATTCATTGTTGTTCGCCATTGTGGTGAATTGACTGCATCATTACAACTTGTTGGTTCTACATTAGAAGAGTGAAGAGAGGCAAGTAAGGCTTTAGGTAGAGGATACCGTATAAAAGCATCAAAGTTTGCTTTTGGTTTAAAAATATTGTTTCTTAATCTGGTAGTCATAACATGGGTGTTGGTATTGCCTTGCATTACTATAGGATTTAAGGTGGATTGAAGAGGTGTCTCTGATAGACTAGAGAAGATGGGCTAGTCAGCAGCAATTATGTCTGGCGAGGAGATAAAAGTAATGTGCCTAACAGGTAGTTCTTCGTTTGTTCCTGCAGAGTGAGACACTAAAGGAACAGAATCATTAGTTGCAGATAGTATACTTTGAGTTTGCATATCATTAAATCTGGCAGGTAGTGGTACTGGAAGATGGAAAGGCAAGGTAACATGTGTGGATGAGCTGGATTTTGAGGACAGTATAGAGGAAACATTTTTCTGGTAAGGGAACATATTTTCATCAAATATTACATGACGGGACACATAAACACGACCAGTTGATAAATCAAGACACTTGTATCCATAATGATTAACACTATAGCCAATGGAGATACATGATTTGCTTCTAAAATCCAATTTATGTTTATTATAGGGTCTAAGATTCGGCCAACATGCACATCCAAAGACACGTAAGAAAGACAAATCTGGGATCTGGTTATATAGCATTTCATAAGGTGACAAATTATTGAGGATGGGTGTTGGTAGGCGATTAATTAAAAAGGTTACAGTTGTAAAGGCATCTTCCCAATAAAGTAGAGGTAAATTTGAGTGTGCTAATAAACTAAGGCCTACTTCAACAATTTATCTATATATTCGTTCAATTGAACCGATTTGTTGGTGAGTATGAAGGCATACAATATAATGAGCTATGCCATTTGCTTGAAAATAATTATGAAGTCTACGGTATTCACCACCCCAATCTGATTGTATGGCCTTTATTTTACTACTAAATTGTTTTTCCACGTAACATTGAAATTGAAGAAAAACACGCTCAACATCATATTTGAATTTAATGCGAACTAACTATAAGAATTTACAATAATTATCTAGAAAACTAACATGGTATCGAGCACTGGTAGTTGATACTACAGATGCTAGACCCCAGACATCGGTAAAAATTAAGTCTAATGGAGATTTTGAAACATAAGTTGAATTAGTAAAAGGTAAAGCATGACTCTTTGCTAATTGACAATCAGGACACACAGAGTGGCTTTTATTTTATCAACTGGCAGTTTATTTGAGGACAACACACGTTGGACAACTTGAGAAGTAACATGACCAAGGCGACGGTGCCACTGATCAAATGAAATGCGAACACTGGAAAAGGCTTGAGGAGGAACATTTTTGGTTGAGAATTGATACAACCCATTACTGACATGGCCTCAATGCCTTCACAAGAAAATATTGATCATGAAACTCGAAATAAACATTATTGTCAGTGCAGAATTTTTGGACAGAAAGTTAGTTTTTCTGAATTTGAGGGGCTAAAAGAACTTGATTCAATACAAAGGAATGAGAGGATGTATGAAGAGAGGAATTGCCAGTTTTAGAGATATGCAAACCTTGATCGTTACCAACTTGAAATTGATCTGTACCAGTATAGTCATCTCTTTAAGTTCAAATTGGCCATATCATGAGTGATATGGTGAGCCTGTGTCTGCATGCCAGTCATTCTCCCAGTCGTCATTATTTGTTGCAATAAAAGCATGTTTATTTGGAGGAGAAGAAGAATGTTGATAGGTGAGATCAAAATGATGGTAGCACTTGCAAGCAGAATGGCCATGTTTTTCGTAGACTTGACACACAATAATAGAAGAAATATATGTGTCACTTCTATTGTAGCACAAAGCACCCCTTCCACGATAGTTGCTATGGCGGCCTCTACCCCGAGAACCACCTCTGCTCCTATTGTTGGATGGTGGCGGTTGTCTCTGGGCAATATTTGCTTCAACAAGGGGTGCAGGAGTAGATAGATGATGACGAGTTAGATGAGATTCTGTAACAATTAGAAGAGAGTATACCTCCTCAAGTGTAACTGGGTCATTACGGGCATAGATAAAGGAGACAAAGTTGTCATATTCATGTCCTAACCCAGCAAGAACATATGAAACGATGTCGTCACATTTGAGAGGTTGGCCAGCCATAGCAAGTTCATTAACTAATCTTTTGATCAAAAAGAAATAAGCATTGGCAGATTGACTGCCCTTCTTTGCATTGGCAAGTTGAGTTTGAATCTGGATGGTACGAGCCCGAGATTGTGAGGAGAAGTTTGATTCAAGTGCTCGTCAAACCTGATGAGAGGTGGCATAAAAGACTATTTGAGCTAAAACACCCTCAGTCATGAAAGACATAAGAGTGCTAAGGATTAGACTGTCCTGTCGTAACCATTGAAAATGCACAGGATTTGGAATTTAGGTGAGTGAACCTGTATCAGGATGCAGGGTATCAATCATTTGGGGAGGAAGAATGAGTGTACCATCAAGGTAGCCATACAGGTCTTGTGCACGAAAATAGTGCAGTAATTGTCTTCCAAAAAGGATAATTATCAGGAGTCAACTTGAGTGAAACAATATTAGAGATTGGAATTATTGTGGGGATCAAAGAGGAGGAGTTAAGGATTGTAGTGGACGAGGAAGGAGAGGAAGACATGATGAGACGTTAGTCTTTTTGTAGCTCTGATACCATGTAAACTTAAGAAAACAGTGAAGTAGAAAATGTATTTTTCTCTCTTAAATGTTACAGATACAAGGTTGTTCTTTATAGAGTTTGGATACAGCATAATAATCTTAACAGAAAATCTTATCAACATTTGAAATTCAGCAGAAGACGTGGGATAGATCAGATCAATTGGTCTTCCTAATCTTCCTCCAGATTTTCCTCTTGTTGATTGCTACAATTACTTGATTTGCTAAGCAGTTCCATATTTTACTCTACATCGATCAACATAGAATTTGATAAAGAAAGCTTTAGACCATGCATGATGGTGTTTGGTTGGCTAGCAAAATACTCTTATCTTCACAAATAAATAACTTCATTTATGGTAAAAGAGACATTATTTTAAATTGGAAATGTAGTTACTGAAAAAAAAAAGTACACACAAGAAAAGAGGAAAAGTAAAGTAAAAGAAAAACAAGTTATGAGATTCGACATACCTGTTGGAGATAAATTTTAGTCGGTGGCTTGCATTGTTTGTAAGAGAAAATAAGGGGATACTGTGATTTTTTTAAAGCCACACTTTGCCCTAATATGTGTGGACTCTTGACTGATTAGAAGAAAAAATTCCAATCATATGAGAGAAATTTGATTAAATTTCCTATTAATGAAAAAACTTTCCTCTTAATAAATTCATCTCTCACCAACAATGCATTATATTTGAAAGAAATTGCTAAATTTTGAATGTACAGAAATCGAGATAAAAGAGAAAAGGGAACTGATGTTTTTCCTCAACCATAACTTATCAACTACTAGTAGAGTTGTAAACACATTGTCCATTAGATTTAAGATGACAAAACCTTTGAAACAAGATTATACAATAATTATTTTTGGTAAAAAATAGTCTTATATGCAGGTCAAAATTGCTAGTTATTGTTAATGCATAAGATAAAATTTTATGATTTTCACTTTGCTCCCTAAAATCTGTAATTGCTTCAAATTCGATAAGAAATTTTGATTCTATTATTTGATTTAATTTAATTTAAAATTAGTCATTAAATTTTCAATTTTGACAATTATAATTTACTTTCACAATGAAATATATCCATATTAATTTATTGTGAAGATTTAATATGATCAAATCAAATTTTAGTTGAAATAATATATTCAAAGTATAAAATCTCTTAACCTTATTTTTCGAGTTGTGTCCACTTAGTTTAAGGTAAAGTGAACTTGTCTCGATGTGCCATATGTAGAAACAAAACTTTTCTACTATTCAAATTTTACCATGTGTCATTTTTATTTTTATTTTACATAAAAAATAAAGTAAAATTGGAATAAATAACAAGAAAAATAAATGGATCTTTAAAATAAAATAAAAATTGAATAAATGACATGAAAAATAAATGGATCTTTATATATTTCTTGATCAATAGAAGGTTGATACATGATTTGTGTATTTGAAATATTTTGTCATAAATACTATAAATAAGAATTAACCAATAAAAAAAATATCATATAGCATTGGCAAAACACCTGAGTGCCCCTACAAGTCTTTATAAATAGAAGCCCTCACCCTAGATAAAGGGAGAAGAATTTTTAGAGATACAAAATTTTATTCAAGACAAGCTCTTCAAATAAGAAAACTCTTTCAAAAGCTCTAAAGTCTCCTTCATTTATTCTTAAAGTCTATAAAGAACAAAACTCTTGAGTCTCCTTCATTTATGCTTGAAGTTTACAAGGAACAAATTTATGTTGGATCAAGCCCAAATACCTCATAAGAGTTCTTCAAAACACTTTGAAGATAAATCAAAGATATTTTTCAAAACATCAAATCAATAGATCTTGCTTTGCAATTCACACCTAAATTTATGTTCTAACAAAGCACAAATCTTGACTTGATTACCATAATTCAAATTCAAGAGAAGAATCGGATGATTGTTTTATTCTTTTGTAAAAATATTTCAAATATAGATTGTACGCAGTCATATATTTTAATAAAATATTGCTTAATTTTCAAGTACTCAAAATTATAACTATAGTTTGACTGACAAGAAAATCAAGTTCTATTCAAAACAAAAATCATCAATAAATTAAAGTGGCAAGTATTACAAATTAGTTGGAGTGCATATGATTACTAAGAAAGTAGATGTGTACAGATAAAAATTTAAATTATATTAGAATTCATAATATAAACTTTTTATGTTTTATAAACAATTTGTATAAGATTAGAGTAAGAAGTTTACGAAACTACAATGTCCAACCCTGTATATGTAATTTTATTCACAAGCTTTTATGCAATTTATCTCTTTCCTTTATAGTTCTTCTCCACCTTTTACTGCTTTATTTGTTGTTACCTTGTTGTTTATTTCTTTGGTGCACTATGATTGTTGAGCTTGGTTTAGAAGTGGAATCCTATACTCTATTTGATTTGTTTAGTTCCTAATTATAATTTCTCCATGTTGGAAGAAAAAAACGAAGAACAATA
>Ga0325411_1004967_pt1 | contig 14825 bp, 3 predicted proteins | sample PopdelMetagenome_13_FD_206181 | JGI IMG/M metagenome (GOLD analysis project Ga0325411, IMG submission 206181) | Populus deltoides microbial communities from Bellville, Georgia, United States - Xylem-PdIQD-R4 | ecosystem: Host-associated > Plants > Phyllosphere > Stem > Wood/Secondary xylem... | reverse complement strand
ATGTTTTTATAAAATATTTTATAAAAAATAATTTATTCAAGATATCATTTAACAATTTCAATCACTATAAATTTATCATTGACATCGTTTTTAAAAATATCAATTTCACCTAAACTTGATTAATATTCAACTTTTAAAAGACAAAGTCGAGTTTCGAGTAAGTTATGGATACTATTTTACTCGATTAAACTGGAATCCAATCTGAAATTTATTTATGTCTATAAAATTTGAAAATTTTACTTTCATAATTAATGAAATTTTTTTAAATTTTAAAAATTGCATTCATTGCCTATTTGAAACCTAACTTTGTCATTTCATATTTTACTTGAACCTAAACTATTTATAAAGAGAGAGAGAGAGCTTAAGATTTTTTTCATCTCACTCTTCAATTATTACTTTTTCACTCTCAAGATTTATTTGAACTCCTCAATACTCTCTTATTTAATTCTATTTTACTCTTCTTCAAATCTTATTTGAAATGAATCCAATTCCAATTATAAAGAAGTGTCATTGAATTTAAATGTTGAAGTTCTTGGTACATATTAATTGGAAAGGATTTTGAATGTTTTTGTTGGGGATCCAATTGTTCCTAATTATATTTGGTCATGGACTAAGCTTAGCTCGAGTGATCAAGCTTTCTTTCTCTTACTTTTTATTGCTTTCATGTTGCTCTCTTTAGTTATTAGCTTAATTTGGTAGTTGTGATTAGTACAAACTTATACCTATAACATGATTTATTCATTTCTCTCATAGCATTTATTTCTTTCAATTATTATATTTTTCTTGGGTTCGTGTAACCAAAATAAAACCCCTATTTTTTCCTTTAATAATTAGGATAACACCGAGAATATAAAGGATGGTTGAGGTATAGAAACCTACTGTCTTGGTCAACATATCAATTGATATTTCTTTTACATTCTCATTGAAATAGCGAGTAATAACCATCAAAGTGCATGCATTGACATTTCTTTTGTTGGCAAAGATGGTAAAAAAATGTCTTATCTAAATTGTAATCTACCCCAAATAACTCTTAAATGCCTATAAATTTACAGCTACCTCATATTCATCAGAAAGTATCTTGAAATGTTTGTAATTGCAATTGAAATTATGAGAATATATATTTTTAAAAAAAAAAGAGAAGAGAAAGTAAGAAAAGAAGTATAGTGGAACTCGTCTCATTTATATTATGTTACTCTTATTTAAGAAGAAGTTCCATGACTTTAGATTTAGATTACATTTATTTAATGATACATATTTATACTAATTTTAGGATTATTCTAGAGACTTAAAAGATACAAACTCAGAGGGTACGAATTCTAGAACTCACAATCAATATTGAATGCAACCCAAGAAAGCTAAAATCAAGTGAAAAAGAACTCGACCTAGTGATTACCTAAACCAAAGAATCGTAGTTCTTGGATGAAAACCTTTATCCATTGAATACAACAAACCAAGAACTGAAAGTGTAAAGATGAACACCATAAATAAGTAATCTTTGATAACTTCTTAAAGTTCCATGAAGAACTTAGAGTAAGAGCAAACTCTCTCTCACAAGTTTTATGTCTCAATAATCAATCTACTCCAAAACATAAATGCAAACTAAATAAACCTATTTATACTAGATAAAATATTCTAAAGAAGGCTGAACAAATAACAAAAAAACTCTAAATTAAATAGAAAAAGAATCCTAAATCAACTAAGAAAATGTCGCAATTCTTAAACAGTAGTTTCTAGGCTTTATCACAAAGTCTTTTTGATGTATAATTGCTATGAAATTTTAAATTTATAGGGAAAAAAGGCCTTTAGAAACTTCGAGAAGAATTTCAGCTTGATCCAATAGTCGAATTGAAAATTACACTCATTAACACAAAACTGCATATTAGAAAAACAAGCCCAATCTGCATGCCTCAAGCCTAATAACTAGCTCTTTCCTTTGCATGAATTACATTAATTAAAGCTTAATCATCATTTGTTGTAATCTTGATACTTGACTTGACTCTAATATCTTGAATTAATCCATTGGATGCCTTTTTAATCTTCTTGGTTCTTGACCTTGCAATTAACCAAATTAGCACCTCTAATGGATCCTTTAATGATTTATGTTGATTCTCATTATCTCCCCTTTCTTTAAAAGGATTTGACCTTAAATCATAACCTACATCACACAAAGAAAGATAAAAATTATTGAAAGTTGTATAATGCTATACTCACTTTGAAGATCCACCTTATATGCATTAACATTGATTTATTCAAGAACTTGGAATGGATCATCTCCTTTAGGATGCAACTGAGATATCCTCTAAAAACTAATCAAACCATGAAAGCTTCTTACTTTAGTAATTGATTAAAGTGTGGGTCATTTTTGGATAACCTTCACCTTTCCTTCACTCATCTCTATACCTTTTACATGAACAATATATCCAGGGAAAATAATTTTTTTCCATACAAAAAGTACTTTTTTTTAAATTAGCATATAGTTTTTTATTCCTTAAAGCATTAAACACATAACACAAATGTTTAATATGCTTATTTATACTTTTACTATATACTAAGATATCATCAAAATAAACAACAACAAACCCGCCTATAAATATATGCAAAACATGATTCATTACTCATAAATATGCTAGGTATATTAGTAAGACCAAACGACATGATTAAACATTTATACAAACCATACTTAGTTTTAAAATTAGTTTTTCATTCATCTTCTTCTTTTATTCTAACCTGATGATATCCATTTTCAAATCAATCTTAATAAAAATATATGAACCATGTAATTCATCTAACATGTCATTTAACATAGAAAATAAATATTTATACTTTACCACAATGTTGTTCATATCGTGACAATTAACACACATCCTCTAAATTTCATCCTTTTATGTTTATGTGATTAAGGTGGTGGTAGCTTTAATGATGATTACGATTGTAGTGTTTGTGATACTAATGATAATGGCTATTGTTATAGTGGTGATAGTGGAATAGTGATGGAAATATTATTATTTTAATAACAAATTAGTTATATGGTGGTGGTAATAATGAAGGTGATGTCGATGATGATAGTTATTGTTTTAGTGTTATACAGTTATGGTGGGATGGTGATAAAATTATGGTTATATTGGTAATAATATGGTGGGTGGAGGTGGTAGGTGAAGGTGATAATGGTTGTAGTTAAGGTTGAAAGAATAAAATAGCTTAAGAAGGGGGGTGATGGATTAGGACTTTATCTTATATTATAACACTTTAAAGACAAATCCTTAATTACTTCGAGAATAATGAAAACTACAAACAATATTCAAAAACAGTTTATCTCTTAAATTTTGACAATAACAACAACACACAATTATTTAATACACAAGTAAATTGAGATGAAGATAAAAAGAGACACACTAATTTTTATAGTGGTTCAAACAATCACCGACTCCATTCCTTGAATCTTTGTTTAAGTATTCACTATCACACATGGTCTTTTTATTGGGTGAGATCAAACCTTTACACAATCTCTTTCACAGGTCAAAGATTGAAAAGCTTTCCCAATTCTTTTTTAAAGGTTAATGATGAAACCCAATCCTTTTATAACTTAAGATCAAACCTCACATAATCTTTTTTTTTTATGTTCAAGATCAAACCCGATCCTTTTACGAGATCAAGATTGAACCCAATCTTTTTATGTGCTAATGATGAAACCTATCTCTCAATGGCTCTCAACCAAAGATTACACAAGTGGTTTCAAGTGCCACTTATACTTTCACAATAATTATATCTCTCATAAGAGTTATCTTCCTTCACAAGAGTAAATTATAAAGATTAAACTCAAGTAATTATGAAAATGCAATCTAACTCATAAAGGTGAAAAATGGATTTTAATGTAATTAAGATTCAAAGCTTTTTCAAGAGAATAAGAGAATGATAAAAGATGTAGAAAGGACAAAAATTTAAATCATCAAAATATGTAAAATTATAAGATTAAAGAGTTGAGAGAGATGTTAAATGAAAATCAATTGGGCATTTATAGGAAAAACCCAAGACTAGCGGTTACTCACTTGGAATAAAAAGGAATAAGAAATTTTGTTATGTCAAGTGATCTCCACCATTGTTGGAATTTTGAGAGAAAAGGAATTGTTGCAAGAACAAGAACAGTAGTGAGCATATTTCTCTCAAAATTATAAGTTTGTCACTTTAGCTAATAATAAATAAAGGTGTAAAAACCCATGATGCAAGATCACATAATAAATATTATGCTCTTCATTTAAGTGAAAATACCAAAATATACAATAAAATAATTTTTCATAAGGTATTTTTCACTATGTAATATTTTATGCTTTTAAAATATTTTTGGATGGAAATTCAATATAAAATATTTTAAGAGCATGAAAATCATTTTGTGATGCCAAATTATATTCCATAAAGACTTGATCTCGTAATGTAAATTTTAGTCATCTTCAAGTTCATATGAGATTCAAGGAGTCCAAAGCGTCAATTTGATATAGAACAATAATTTCTACAATAATAATACTTTGACATTAATATTAAATGCACTTAATATGTTGTTATCATAAAAACAAATAAATTATAGGTATATAATGATTTTTGGACTTATAGAGAGTTTTTACATTTTTCAATTGCATCCTTTTGTCAAATTCTCTTGATTGTTTAAATCTAATAATACACATATTTTTGGATCAAAACAACATTAATTTGAAGAAAATTTAATGAAATTGTTAATGAGTACTAACACTTTCGGTCTAATGTGCATATTAAAAAAAAATCATTTTGAATACAATTTGACAAAATATTGATGAACATTAATAGGAAGATATTTTTTAAAATATTTGGGATCAAATTAGTAATATTTATAGGTTTAGAACTCAATTGAGAATGGTATATATGTTTGATATTAAATTGAGGTTACATTAAAATTTACCCGAATTGTTTCACTATAATTTGCACAAATAAGTACATTTGTCACACAACAAATGTACTTACAAATTGATAAGACATAACCTATAAAGAGATGCCAATTCTCTCATAATCAAGTAGGATCTACAATAACCAAAAATCAAATTAGTTCATTCGAGCTTAAATTAGTAATTAGCCATATTTTCAAAAAATTATGATAATCAAAGTATAAAGTTAGTTCAAATAAATTATGAAGTTTAATCAAAGAATTGTTTGTAAATCACATGGTCAAATTATATCCTAAACAATCATGCCCAAATAGATCAGTAAACTTTTAAGCTTGCACTAATCTAGACGCAAATAATGACATCAAGCGTGTTTATATTAGAGACCAAGAGAAATCTATTACAAAAAACTAGTTCACGGGCTCTTTTTTAAAGGGTTTTTGTTTGTAATTTTTTTTAAAAAAATTGTTTAAATAAAATCAATGAAATTACTTTTTTATATCATGCACAAAAAAAATTATTTTTTAAAGATTATTCCTAGATAAAGTTTTTTTTTTTGGCTAGCTTTAAAAATAATATAATTTTTTTCATGTTTGATTTCTATGGAATTATCCTAGTTTCATGACTCGAAATACGGGTTTTGCAGGTTTACTCGGGTTATTATTTTTATTTATTTGTTAAAATTAATTGTTTTTAATTTTATCATTCAATGATGGATTGATTGAGAATTGTCCTTCATATTTTTTTTTATTTTCTATAAGGTAATCCTATTTTCATAACTTGAGTCACATGTTTGGCAGGTTTACCTATGTTTACTTGAGTAAATTTTTTTATTTTTTAAAATTGATTATTTTGTCTTCATTTTTATTCTTCAACGTTTGGTTAGTTGTAATTGGGATTTTTAATTTATTTCGATTTGTTTTTTTTAGGGTTGCAACAGTCTCATAACCGGGGTTGCGAGTATTGCTGATTAACTAGAGTTGACCTACGTTAATCCAATATGTCATCATCCCAATATTTTTTTTTCAAAAAAGATATCGTACAATATGTCACAATCTCAATATTTTAATATTATATCACCTAGTATGCATCAAAATTTGGGTTTTTTTTTCCTACTAAAAACATGTTAGCAATATCTTTACATATTTTTATGGCTAGAAAAAAAGAAAAAGATTCAACCCATGACATAACATGAGCCAAATATCTAGTGCAATAAACTAAAAAGGCTTAGTCTTTTATTGTAGCCTCCCTAACAATGCAGTGTAATTTCTTTTTTATTTTTCATTTGTTTTGTTTTGCTACTTAACTTCTTCTTCTTTTTTTTTTCTTCAATTTGATCATCTTGCATTAGTTTGATTTAGGGTTGAGTTTGGTATAGGGTTCTAACGATGCCGAACAACAAATTAGACGCTCAGTTAATTATTAGTTTACCAAATCAAATTTAATTTTGTTGATTCAAAACAATCTAAAATTTAGGAACCAAATTCAAACTTAAAATATTTTTAGTCCCTTTTCTAGTCATGGCAAGGACCAAATAGAAAGAATTTTTGACGCATGTAACTCACGTGCCAGTGTTTAGAAGGAGAAATCGCTCTTGGGTGGTGCATGTTCCTTTCTTTAGACTTTAAAGGGGGCCTTCACTGGTGTTGTTGGAATCGTCTCGATGATATCTTCCTTAAAAGGTTATACATGTACGTGGTGGTGCTCCGATATATCTCTAGCAATCCATTCTTTTTTTCCTTTTCATCTTTATTTTTTCTCTCTTTTCTCATTGGTCTTTCAACTGATTCTCTCAAAAATAGAAAAGGAGGTTGTTAATATTTTTTATGTCAAATTTGATCCTTATTCTTTTGATTGCTATTTTTATCAGCAATTTTTTTATTTTATTTTTCAATATTAGATTGGTTAGGAATTGGACTTTATAATTGTTTATAATTTGCTTTCCACGGGACTCCCCTAGTCTTATAACATGGTCATGGATTTAGAAGGTTCACCCGAGTTTACTTTGGCAGTGATTTTTTTATTCTTCAATTTTGTCCTTTTACATTGAGTTTGTTTTGAATTGGGCCTTGTAATTTTTTTCAATTTGATTTCTACTGGGTTTTTCTGATCTCATAACCTGGGTTATAAGTTTAGTAGGCTAACCCAAGTTGATTTTTTTCCTTTTTTAATTAATTTTTTTTCCAAGTTTGCCTATCAACATTAGATTGGCTTACAATTAGGCATCATAATTATTTAAGTTCACTCGAGTTATTTTTTTTAATTTTTTTTAAATTGAATATTTTTTCCAGTTTTTGCCTTCAAAGTTTTGGTAAGTGGTATATTCTCTTATATCTTTAGATTAATTAAAAATGTGTTTTTATATATTATTTTATTGAACTCCATTTAATTTTAACTTTGTTATGAAGCAAGATCATATAAATCTTTTGATAATATTGGCATATGTTTTGTGCAAGTCATCATTATCATATTTTTTTATTTGATTTATTTACTATGATTTTTTTGTTTTTAGTATCATATAATTAAATAGATCAAACTTATTACCTCTTGGGTTTTGGGTTGGTTATGAATAATAGTTTTGGGTTCAGGTTCAGGTATACATAATGTCAAAATCTAATATCTAGATACTCATTGTCATCTTTACTCACTATTATCGCCCATATAACCACCTTACACTGCCACCATCTTACCCTACAACCATTACTATTTCTATTTTATCATTAGAATATATCATTATTATTTTATTACCATTATATTTTTTACATCATTAAAAAAACTCTAAAACACGTGGGGAAAGTATTATTATATTATTACTACATTATAGTTAGCTGTCTGGCTTTTCTTTTGAGCTTGGAAAGTATTTGACTTATAGAAGCGAGATCATGATATTAGAGCATTAAATGGTTTGAAAATTTACACTGACTTTTCTCTTTCTCTGCAATTAGGTCTTTTTTTTTTACAGTCGAGGGGGTTGCTGGATTTTTTTCTGACATGCCATCGGCTTGAAAATAATTAAAGGAACATGCCAAGAGACAAAATCGCGTCTTGGGAGCTATGTTCAGCAATGGCTTAGGCATGGGGATAAAATATATGCATAGCTAGCTGTGGAGGTGTGCATTAAATGAATGTGACACTGACATCATTATACACACATAATTGCCCTTTACCTCTTCAGTATTTCTTATTTTGTTTTAGTTAGCACTTCTATTTTGGTTAGTATAGTTGGCAGTCCCTTTTTGTTTTTGTCTGTAATTGCTTTATTTCATGGTGTGGTGCTTTTCTGGAGTGTTTTTTAGCAATTCAATTCTCTGGGCTCCCAGCTCTCTTATGATATTTTCAGGTTTTTTTTTTTGTGCAACTTTTGTTGTTTGGGTTAGGTTAGTTTTTACCAACAAGTAGCGTTTGTTGAGGGTTCAGGTGGGATGTGCTTTTTTTTTTTTTTTTTCCAGTGCATGCTAGCCATAATTTGTCATGCTTTCCTGTTTTTCAAAAGGTTTTTGCATGTTTTTTAAGGGTAGTACTTTCTTTTTACCGTGCATTGGTTCCTAGTTTCTTCATCGTTTCTTCTTATTTATTTCACCCGTAGTTGCCTATTGGTTTGTTTTTGGTTTTATGCATTAATCTTTTTTCCATTTCCCTGTTATTTATCATCGATTTTTCTTGGTTGCTGCAGTTTTTCATTTCATAAGATCAAATCATCTTTCAGGAGAGGACTTAGACTTCAAGGTTAGAACATGCCTCTGTTTGTTGCTTTTAAGATTGTGTTGTGAGAAATTATTGTATTCATGTTGTTGTCTGTATCTCAAATTATTGTGCATGGGTGGGCTGAGAGGGCACTTTGTCACGTTTTGTTTCCATAATACTAATGTGGCTTTCGACTTTTAGCACATAGAAGAAGCTACTGGCCAACTATTTGTTGTAAGGATTTTATCTTGTCCAGAAAATGTTGGTCGTTTCTTTTACCCAACACTGGATCTAGACCATTTATTAGATGTAGGGAAAATAAAATGGCCGATAGAAATTGCCCATTTAATTATTAAGCCAGTATTGATACCAAATTTCTATTTTATTTTACAATTTATGTAATCTAGATATATAAGAAATTGAGTTTTGAGAGTTTCATTATAGTGTAAAAATAAATAAATTTAATAGATTAGAATATACCATGTGATGCTGAGATATATTAAGTATTAACAATTGAGATGCAATAAAATTACAACTCTATCAAAAAAATGAATAAACTGTAGCAATCAAAATAAAAAAAAAATTGTTTGTCAAACCAAGGCAATCCCCAATGAGATAAAATTTGAGTTGCTCTATATTTTTTAAACCCTTAATTTTAATCTTCAAGATTTTAATTGCTCTGTATTTTTTAATTTTGTTTTCGTCGCTTTATTTTCATGATAATGCTTTTTTGGAGCTGAGTCATTAGTAAGGGGGGATTATCACCGACTATACGGTTAACCTCTGTTGACATTTCAAGTCATCCCAGTTTCTTTCAAGAAAATAGAATCCCACAAGATATTTTGTTTTGTTTCTATTTCATGCCTCTCTATGTAAACTTATTTTTCAATGCTGTATTTTACAAGTTTTAATTCTGCTTTTCTGCACTTTTCTTTATAAACTCTTAACATTTCTTATAAAATCTCAACATGCGAGCTCTATTGTTTATATTTGATGTCTTTTATTTTTTTTTTTTTGATGTACAGAAACAATGTTTATGTTGTCCGAACAAAACTTAATGATCAAAGGTTTTTTTTTTTTTTTTGCCTGTAATGGATGGCCATGCAAAATCGTTTAAAAATTAGTATGAAAGACCAATTAATGAGCAAAGGTTGCTTCTTCTTTTTTTTGGCATAATAGGTGGCCATACAAATCGTTACAAAAATTAGTATGAAAGATCTGTTAGGCTAATTCTTGATTTTTTTTGTTTCTAATCATTGATTTATTTGTATATTAATTTCACCTCTGCCATGTTTCTGGGTGTTGGAGAAGAAAAACAAAAACATTTTCTTATCCTTTCTAGGTTTTTTTAGTCTGCTATTGTCTTTACTTAACTTTTGCTCTAGGCATTTTTATTCTACTTAGATTTACTTAACTTTTACAATTCACCAGTAACTTTATGAATATTATGTTTTTGCTGTATAATATTTTTAATTATTTTATTATTTTCTATCATAATACTTAGAACTAAATTTTACTTAAAACGCCTGTAGCGTTGCACGCTGTGGCAGAGGCGAGGGGGGGCTGGCAGGGGCCCCGACCCCTACAAGGAAATTTTTCCCAGCCCCTCCCTTGTATAAAATAACTGAAATTTTAATTTTTTTTAAAAATATATTTTTTTTGCTCCACCACTAATTGCATGGGTATCAAAGCTAGTTATTTATTAAACACCGTAGAAAGCTTTGTAGATAAACAATTTTATGTAAATCAAATGCTTGAAAACATTATATTCCTTTTCTTCTCTCTCTTTTTTTTTAAAAAAAGTGAAGCTAGCTTTGTACACATCATTTTGCATAGGATATTAGACAAATCATCCAATCAAAACAAGTTGAATGGATACACATGACCTTATCATGATAATGTTGGAACAAATTGATACATTTTATTTTTTGATAGACATTTCATAAGTCATTAGGACTTACTTGAAAAATTTCCAAGAGCAAGGGTGATTTTAATTTTTTTTTTCAAACTTTGTGGAGACCATTTCATTAGATTCGTCCATGAACGAGAAAGAGTTGAGAGACTCAAAAACTTGTAGTTACTATGGCAATCAGCTGCATAAGACATAACAAAATTACTTGGTGAATTTGTTTCCAATCCTAGTTTCACCAAGTGTTCTTCAAATTGTTTTTCACAATCTCCAATTCCCCCTCCCTCACTTCGATCATAACTTTTAAAGCTGTCTTTTCCTTCTTTCCTTTGTATGTTTTATTCTTTGTATGAACATTTTTACAGTATAGTGCAATATATATGTGTGTGTGATAATTTTCAGTTCGGTTCGAGTTTTATCAAAAAAAAGTAACCAAACCAAAATTATTATTTAAAAAAACCGAAACCGGTTCAAACTGACTGGTTTCGGTTCGGTTCGGTTTTTTAAGACAAAAACCGGTTCAAACCGGTTTGGCTTGGTTTTTCTAGTTTGGCTCGATTTTGGCTCGGTTTTTTTTCTGGTTTCAGTTCGGTTTGGTGTTTTCAATTTTTTGCTTATAAAACCGAACCGAACCGGCTGGTTTTTTTTAAAATTTTAATCGGTTTAATCGGTTTTTTTTTACGATTTTGTTTTTTCGGTTATTTTTTTCTGGTTTTCTCGGTTTAATCAATTTTTCAGTTTTTTGACTCACCCCTGATATATGTTGAGTAACGTCATATTTCCTTATCGTATGCAAACATTACCTATCTAACTTGGAAGCAAAATCTTCTTCATATATAAGAAAATTCCATGGTAACAACTTATTGACCAAAGGGTATGGTCACTATATATTATGGAAGATGTTCGTACTGTGTACATTTGTCGATTGATATTGGATCACTGTGATGGTCTATGCTCAATCATTTTAGCTAATATGCAGTGACTATTCATGGGTTCTCCGAATGTGTTTGTACATTGACATGGAAATGGGAAATATGGAAAATAAAGTCCAGCACAAAAAAAAAAAAAACCAATTGTGTTTTTTGCTCGCTTCTATCTTTGAAACATGATGAGGTACAATTTTATTTTTTTTTATCTTTGTTTTTCTTATCTTAATGTTGAGGTAATTTTTGAGCATCCAGATCATGTTTTTTTTACATGAACTAGAATAGAAACATTATTTACAGGGGTGATTATTTTTTGTTTGATTCGATTTTAATAAAAAAAAATAAACAAATCAAAATTGAATCGAAACTGGTTCAAATCGACATGTTTCGATTTGGTTTTTTAAGACAAAAACCAGTTCAAACTAGTTTACCTTGTTTTTTCGGTTTTCGCTCGTTTTTTCGGTTTAGCTCAGTTTTTTTCCGGGTTTTTTCGGTTTGAGTTCGGTTCAGTTTTTTTGGTTTTAGACTTATAAAACCGAAATTAAACCGACCGGTTGGTTTTTTTAAAATTTTATTCTGTTTAATCTTTTTTTTTCACGATTCGGTTTTTTCAATTTTTTTTTTCAAGTTTTCTCGGTTTTCTCGATTTTTTTACTCAACCCTAATTATTCACAATATTGCTGCTAGCAGGTACCGTTCATATAGATTATATGCTACGAGCAAAATATTCCTTGCAAAACAAGAGCAATCGTGGGATACTTCTTCTTCTGGAAGAATTGATTATTAAGAAGTAATTAGAATTACGTGTTGATAAGTTTACAGGAAAAGAAAAAAAAAACTAACTCACTCTTTATGCAAGATTGAAATATTTTTAATAAATTTATTAAAAAAATTTAAATAAAGGGTTGAAAATATTTATTTTTGGAGGCAAAAGTCCTATTTTCTTATTTTTTTATATAAAAAACCATGTCTTTTTATTAGTAGCATGTTATTTTTTTAGAAAAAGCTCATCATAATGTAAAAAAAAGAAAAAAACAAAGGCAAGTTTCAAACAAAAAAAAAATTCCTTATAATTTGTGTGGCTATATGAGAAAAATAAAAAATAATTAATTCATTAATGTCATGTAAAAATCAATAATCATAAAGCTGTTTAATTCCCATCGAATATTAATGTTTGAATTTTTACAATTTATTGCATATTAGGCTTATATATAATTTGTAAGAAAATGATATCACAAGAATAAAAGGTATAATCTCATTTTAAAAAAATGACATAATTAATACTTTTGTTAATTAGCATTGCAATTATTAGTTTAAATAAATATTTATTTTCAATTAAAATAAGTTTTATGCACCTAGGAGGCTAGGCTCACATGCCTGGCCTTAAGTGGACCGGACCTGACATGTATAGGCTTATACTAGGCCCATAAGCCTACACCCTTTTACATTGAGCAGACCACGTATTGTATGCTCAACGTGTTGATTGTTGAAATAAATTTTCAAGTTTAAGGTGTTTTATTTAAAGCTCATTTTTTTAGTATATTTTAACTAGAAAGCACATCTAAAACACTTAGAAACTTAAATTGCCTTATTTTAGATCCTAAGATATCTTAAAATTACTCTAAAATAAAAAATAAATTGGATATTTTTTTATGGGCCTTGATTAATTTTTCCAAAAACCATCATCATTGAACTCCTTTCTTTAAGACAAATCTATTAACATTAAAATTGATTTTTTTTATGGCTAGAATGTGGTTGACGAATTTTTTCTCTCATCGCCATTTTCAACAACTTTTCACTCCTCTTTTAGAATTCACTGGCTAAAAAGTGATGAAAATAAAAATTAAAAACCAAATTATAAAACTATAAAATTTCAGAGACCAAAGCTATTTTTTCATATAACTATAGTGTTAATTATTGTGTTGAACTGGGTGAATATTGTTTATGTGCTTAGAGGTAGAAAATAGCACCATTTCCATTCCGTTTATTTACTAAATTGGTGGCATGTGCTACGACCTAATAACCTAAAATAGAACGTTTAGATATTGAGAGCGTGTTTTCCAAAAGCAAGCAAGATTTGCAACTCGGATGATAATTCCTATCGAGTTTAATAAATTTATTTTATTTAATTATATGATAATAAAAAAAAGCAACCATCATAAATAAACTAAATAATTAAAAAAATGATCATGATGACACGCATAAAAATAATGCTGTCAATATTATGATAACATTTTTATAATCTTGCTTGATAAAAAAAGCTAAAATCAAATGGAACTCAATAAAATAACATGTGAAATTCAACGTTAATCAATCTTAGAATATAAAAGCATATACTGATCAATAATATATTGCAGGATGAAACTAAGAAAAAAATTCAATTAAAAAAAATCTACTTAACTCAAGCTAACCTGCCAAACACGTGACTCGGGTCATGAGAGTAGAATACCCCATAGAAAGAATATAAATGAATATACCAATTTAAAAAATATTGAAGGACGAGACATGGGAAAAATATCATTTTAAAAAAATGACAAAAAAAAAACACAATTTGGGTTAATTTACTAACGACACAAATCAGGTTGTGAGACTAAGACATAAAAATCATGATTTTTAATTCCCAGTTAACTCAATGTTGAAAGATGAAATTGAAAAAAAAAACTAAATTAAAAAAAAAAACCTCAATTCAACATGTCAAACTCGTAGTCCAAATCGTGAGACTAGAATAATTCAAAAGAAATTAAATTGAGAAAATTACATAGCCAATTAAAACATAACTAAATGTACAAGGATGAAATTGAAAAAAAAATATCAATCAAGAAAAGTGACAAAATATGATAGATATAAATCTGGGTGAACGTCTCAAACTCATGACCTAGATTATAAGGTCAAGATAAACTTTTGTAAAGTTAATCAAAATAAATAAATTATGAAGTCTAATTTTTTACTAACAAAAAATCAAGAGATGAAATTGAACAAAATAAAAACCAAATCTGACATAAGAAATTAATAGCCTCCTTTTTCTTTTCTAATTTGGAGAGAGTGAGGTGTGGAAACCAATGAGAGGAGAGAAAAAGAAGAAAAAAGATCGTAAAAAAAAAAGGTGGTCGGCTCTACACCAGACCTCTCCCAATTCCACGCGCTACCTCAAAAAAAAAAGGCACGACCAAGATGATTTAAATGACATTAGTGAAAACCCCTTTTGAAGTCTAGTGAAAGGCCCACCACATGCTAGCATGTGTATAAAACACACCAACAATTCTTTCCCTATGATCTATGACTTTTCTAGGAAAGGGGCTGAAAATTTTGTTTGAGTTTCAAATTGGCCCCTAAATTTTATATTGTTTTGAATGAACTAAAAATAAATTGGTTTTGTCAAATCGAGCATCAATCGAGTGT
>Ga0325411_1004965_pt1 | contig 14828 bp, 5 predicted proteins | sample PopdelMetagenome_13_FD_206181 | JGI IMG/M metagenome (GOLD analysis project Ga0325411, IMG submission 206181) | Populus deltoides microbial communities from Bellville, Georgia, United States - Xylem-PdIQD-R4 | ecosystem: Host-associated > Plants > Phyllosphere > Stem > Wood/Secondary xylem... | reverse complement strand
CTCACAAATCGAAGAATAAGGTTTTGGAAAAAGGGGTTTGCTGTTTTTCACCTTCTTCTCGTTAAACATTATTTGATGGCTCAGTTCTATTAATTAATAATATACCAAAACTGTTAAGTGTTTGACCTTGCAAGTTTTTTTTATTATTAATTTTTTTTATGCCTTTATAGTTTTTTTTTTTTTTTGCTGGCAGTCTTCTTCTTCTTTTTTTTTGTTTTTTTTCTTTTTTTTGTTTTCTTTTTTTTCTTTTTCTATGCCTTTATGGTTTTTGTTTTTTTTTGCTTTTTTCTTTTAATGCACTTTTTTTTGTTTAATTTAGTTTGTTAGTGTTAATTTTTTTATTTAGTTATCAGATTTTCATGATACGGATCCCGGGTTTGACAGGTTAACCTAATTTGACGAGTTAACTCGAATTTATTTTTTTTGTTTTTTTCTTTTTAATTAATACCCGCGCAATGCCGCGGGTCAATAGTTTTTGAATACACTAAAACTGCTCAGTGTTTCATTGTGCAAGTCCACAGTGAAATGCTGAACAGTCTTTTTTTTCTTTTTTTCTTTTCATTTTTTCTGTTTTTATTTTTTTTCTTTCATTTTTTTTTCTTTTTCTATGCCTTTATGGTTTTCTTTTGTTGGCGGTCTTCTTCTTCCTTTTTTTCATTTTTTTCATTTTTTTCTCGTTTTTTTTCTGTTTCTATTTGTTTTTTTTTTCTTTTTCTATGCCTTTATGGTTTTATTTTTTTTGCTTTTTTCTTTGTGTTTTTTTTCTTTTAATGAAATTTTTTTGTTTAATTTAGTTTGTTAATGTTAATTTTTTTATTTAGTTATCAGATTTTCATAACACGAATCTTTGGTTTAACAAGTTAACTCGAATTTATTTTTTTTGCTTTTTTTCTTTTTCATTAATAACCGCGCGATGCCGCGGGTCAATAGGTTTTGCATAAAAAATATCAAAAAAAAATTAAGATCTAAAAGCATTAGGTTTTTTTGCAAAGCTATACCCAAGAGTCTTGGATGTGGCTATAACGCCTGACCCAAGAGTATATTTATAATATTAATAATAACATTAAAATTGCATGACTCAAGTTTAAGTGGGTCTGACTATCATACCAGACCCAATAGTCTTGGATGTGGATCTGGTTGCAAGATCGTGTCATAAAAGTGTGTTAATTAAATAGATTAATTAAAAAGAAAAAAATTAATGAAGAAAAAAAAAATCTGAATTAACTGGGTTAACCCTTCAAACCAGGTTAATCCGTCAAACCTTGGATTCGTGTCGTGAAAGTTTGATAACTAAATAGAAAAAAATTGACAGGTTAACACAAAATTAACTGAGCTAACCCGTCAAACCCGAGATCCATGTCATGAAAGTTTGATAACTAAATTAAATGAAGAAAATTAATTTAAAAAAAAACAAAAAGGCAACAGCCTTTTCACTGTGGACTCAGTATGCAGTCTACAGTTAAAGACATAAAAACAGCAAAAAAGTAAAAAGAAAAAAAAAACTAAAAGCATTAGTCGATAACTAAATAGAAAAAAATTTAATATTGATGAACTAAATTAAATAAAAAAATATTAAATAAAAAGAAAAAATAATTTGCTTTTTTTCTTTTTAATTAATAACATATAGTAAAATTGTTCAGTGTTTCACTGTGCGGTCCACATGAAACGCTAAGCTGTTTTTTTTTTAGTTTTTTTTTCTGTTTTTTTCTTTTTATGCCTTTATGGGTTTTTTTTTTTGCTTTTTTTATGTTTTTTTAATGAATTTTTTTTGTTTAATTTAGTTTGTTAATGTTATTTTTTTTTTAGTTATCAAACTTTCATGACACGGATCCCGAGTTTAACGGGTTAACTTGGTTTGACGAGCTATCCCGGAATTTTTTTTTTACTTTTTTTAAAGTTTGATGAGTTAACCTGAAATTTTTTTTTTGCTTTTTTTCTTTTTAATTAATTTTTTTCATTTATTTTAGTTTTTTAATGTTAAATTTTTTTCTATTTAATTATTAGACTTTCATGACACGTATCCCGGGCTTGACAGGTTAACCCGTTAATTTGTTTTTATATTTAGTTATCAAACTTTCATGACGCGAATCCTAGATTTAACGGGTTAACCTAGTTTGAAGGGTTAACCCAGTTAATTCATATTCTTTTCTTTTTCTTAATTAGTTTTTCTCTTCTTATTGGTTTTTTTTCTTTATTTTTTTTAACTAATCTATTTAATTATCACACTTTTATGACACGACCTTGCAGCCAGACTCACTTAAACTTGAGTCATGTAAGTTTAATAGTATTATTAATATTATAAATATTACTTTTGGGTCAATCGTTGCAACTGAACTAAAGGCTTTTGGGCATATCTTTGCAGAAAGACCTAACACTCTTAGATCTTAGCATTTTTTTATATTTTTTATACAAGAAAAAAAATTTAACTCGTGGCGCGTGCCTTTGTTTTTTTTTTTTCTCTTTTCCTTTTTAAGCCTTTTACTATGGATTGCATAGTATAGTCCACGGTGAAAAAGCTGATGCTTTTAGTTTTTTTTTTTAATTATATTTTTAATTTAGTTTCTTAATATTAAATTTTTTCTATTTAATTATCAGACTTTCATGATATGGATCCCAGGTTTGATGGGTTAACCCAGTTTATTCAGATTTTTTTTCTTTTTTTTCATTAGTTTTGTTCTTCCGATTTCATCTTTTAATATTATATGCAGTCTACATTGAAAAGGCTGAAGCCTTTAGTTTTTGTTTTTTTTTTTGCTTTTTTTATGCCTTTCACTGTGGATTGCACAATGCAGTCCACGGTGAAAAGACTAATGTCTTTTTTTAATTAATTTTTTATTTAGTTTGTTGATATTAAATTTTTTTCTATTTAGTTATCAGACTTTCATGACGCAGATCTCAGGTTTGACGGGTTAACCTAGTTAATTTAGATTTTTTTTTCTTTTTCTTCATTAGTTTTTTTCTTCTTATAAGTTTTTTTTCTTTTATTGTTTCTTTTTATTTAATATTTTTTATTTAATTTAGTTCATCAATATTAAATTTTTTTCTATTTAGTTATCGACTGATGCTTTTAGTTTTTTTTTCTTTTTGCTTTTTTGCTGTTTTTATGTCTTTAACTGTAGACTGCATACTGAGTGCATGGTAAAAAGGCTGATGCCTTTTTGTTTGTTTTTTTTCATTTTAATTAATTTTTTTTTGTTTAATTTAGTTATCAAACTTTCATGACACGGATCCCGGGTTTGATGGGTTAACCTGGTTTGACGGGTTAGCCCAGTTAATTTTGTGTTAACCTGTCAATTTTTTTTTCTATTTAGTTATCAAACTTTCACGACACGAATCCAAGATTTGACGGGTTAACCTGGTTTGAAGAGTTAACCCAGTTAATTCAGATTTTTTTTCTTTTTCTTCATTAATTTTTTTCTTCCTTTTGGTTTTTTTCTTTTTAATTAATCTATTTAATTAACACACTTTTATAACACGACCTTGCAGTCAAACCCACATACAAGACTATTGAGTCTGGTATTGCAGTCAGACCCACTTAAACTTAGGTCATGTAAGTTTAATGTTATTATTAATATTAGAAATATTACTCTTGGATTAGACGTTGCAGTCACACCCAAAATTCTTGGGTATAGCTTTGTAAAAAAACCTAATATTTTTAAATTTAAATTTTTTTATATTTTTTATGAAAAAATCATTAATCTGCAGCATCGCACTGATCATCTAAGCAGTGATATCCTAATTTTGGATGTCTTCGGGGGGGCCCCCTGCCTGTCTACTAACCCAGATAATATACAGTCACAACACATGGAAACGCGGATCGATTAGCCTTGCAATGAATAATTTTTTCCATTAAGATGACCAGCATAAACCTAGCCTCTGATAATGACTGCCAAATTTACCCCCTACAAAATTCAGGACATGTTATTATTTCAGAATTAAAAAACATGAAATCTAAATTAATCAATATATCCATCTTCTACCTGTAACCCCCTACAAAAGAAACTAAATTAGCTGCTACAGATTAAATACCGCATTAATTCATTACTTTTTCCCTCTCTCTGCCACATCATAAATAAAGTACCGAAATCACAGACCTACCTTATTGCGATTTCCCTCCGTCAGCCTCTGTTAAGAGTTTTGCAAGCAAATATAGCAAAGGAGAAAGTAAGACAAAAAAAAAATAAAAAAAAATAAACAGAACATAAATACCTTATTACGTCTGCATACAATGCAGTAGAACACAGTCCCGCAGGCTTGAAATCATCACCCTTATAAAACATAACAACAAACACCGCATAAGCATACATAACCATCATTATCACCGCCTGACCTCCATCTCCATCTCCATCTCCACCACAACCAACCACCAGGACACTAAACAAGACAAACACGACAGACCTCAAAAGAGTTCATTATTAATTGACTGACTAAGCATGATTGATTAAGCAAAGATGATCGAGATTACTTTAACTGATTGATCCTTTGATTTCATTTGACTTCATTTCAAGACTCGTTGCTAGCGCTCTCCAACTTGCTTTCTGCTCCATTCTTAAGGCGACGCCGTTCCTCAACAATGTTGGAGACTTTGAATGATAAATCGGAGTAAATGGACATTACCTTGGTGATATTTCCATTAATCTCACGAATTAATGAAACGTTTTTAACGAGATTATCTGGAATCTTCGACTGGTGATTCGCGTTCACTTGTTTAATCAAGTCACTGTTGTGATCCAGTACGCTCTGCACCTGCTTGAAACTCTTGCTCAGGGTATCCCACGCCTCCGCGTCACACTCTTCTTCCTTCTTTGCTCCTCCTCTGTCGTTTTTTATTCGCTTTTTGTTTGGATTTGGTGAAGCTGTAACGGTTGTGTTGTTCATGCTTGAATCTTCTTCTTCCTCCACCTGTGATGATGATTCAAGCTTTTTCAACGCTTCATATGTCAGTTTAGCTTCTCTCTCTCTCTCTCGATTTCGTCACTCGGTTTCTGTTTTATTCAGCAGAAATAACGAAAATTAATTAAACTTGATTTTATATCTTGTGGTGAGAGAGAAACGGTCGGGTCGAAGGCTAACCGACTTGAAATGGCGGTCCGTGGTTGTTGAAGAATTTGATAACCCAGTAATGTTTTTGGAAACGGTTGGTTCTTGCCATTTGGTGAGTCTTGATTGGTCTGTCAAAGGACCATTTATAGCTGGTGGTGTAAAGTGGATGATTGTTTTTCAAAAACAGCAAAAAGAAGTGCGCCTCTCTGTTTTCGCTTTAGTGCTGACCTGATATATTTTTTTTGGTGTCCCAAAGCGCTGCCTTGTTGGCCGACTGGGTGAGTTTAATGATGTTAAAATAACAAATATCTTCTCGTTCAAATAAACATCTCTCTCTCGTCGATTGATTTTCGGAGCTTTGGGCGCGTCAGGACACGCGCCTTGAGACGCGCGATGACTTGGAATCCTTCAGAATGAAATTATAGTGGGACGGCGGCGTTTGATGTCAAAATGTGCTGGACAAGAAAAGAAGAGTCAAATCTGAGAGTCTGATGATGCCATGATGGGCTTCGATCAGCGAAGTTGGAACATGCTCAAAGCCTGCTTCTTGATAAAGGACCTAAACCCAACAACTTGGGAGATGGCGACTTAGTCTTGTTTTGTTTCAGGAAAGGAAGTGAACAAACAAAAAAATACAAGGAAACGTATCAACGGTTGAGGAACTGGAGTCGTCGTGAAGTCTTCCTAAATATTCTGCTCTATCCCTAATCTCACTCCTAACAAATTGACAATTACCCTTTGATAATCTTTGAAATTCTGCCAAAGACATTAATCGATTTGTCACTCTATTACCTCGTAATTCCCTTGATGCTGGATTCTGAAGAAACGACGTCATGTTTCATGTTGTAAGATCACGGATCTTCAATTGGTTGTGCCCAGATGGTAACCTGCACCGCTAATATTGTTGGAGGGTAAAGAAAATAATTAAAAGTTCAGAATGGTTGGAAACAACTCAGAAACACAACCATGGACTAATTCATTACTTTCCCCAATTACACAGCCTAGGCTTTACAGGACATCAACAGAAAAATTCTGAGCGATGCAATGCAAATCAAGCTTGGAAGACAGAAGATTGTTTTGTGAAATTCCAATAACTCTATTAAATAAGAACAAGTAATTTGGTCAATTTATGACTTACAAGCCCTGAGCATAATCTACAAATGACAGTTAGAAAGGGAGGGGTTCAATACAAGTTCAGAACACAAAGAGGAGCTTAATCTACCAGCTTAGGTACACCCTAGTCTAGCTCATCTTTCACCTACCTCAATAAAGGAACGGAGCTACTGCATGGATATTAACATCTGAAACCTATTCTTTAACATTTTACAGTATCTGATCCGTGAATCCCTATTGATTGTTAACCAATATAACGAGAAAACCTGTTGTGTGCTCCACTGCTTAGCTTGGGATACAATTAGTCAGTATCGCTATCTATATCTGGAAAGCTATACTCTTTGTATCCATCAATCTTGATTAACAACACTCCTTGGTTTTCTTCACTCCATTCAATACCTTCATTCTCCAGGAGTCTTGTGACCTACATTCATTAAACAGAAAAATACAGTATATTGTCAATGCAGGAGACCTAGATGATTCAGCAGGTAGCTTTTGCATGTCAGAAACCCGCTTTTCAGTTCTTCCATCCCAATATTTCCCAAAGTCAAATGTTGTCAAAGACGAAAGAAGAAAACTACAGAGGTAAAGGAGTACATTGTTTTTCCCATTTGACAAATCGACATGATAATTACAAAGGCTAACCCATCATGTTACGGAATAAACAAGGCAATTGCTACTACATTAATCAGGAGCCAAACTAATACAAGACAAAAGGACATGGATTTCGTTTTGTAATTCATTGCCACATTCAGAACGTCAAACCTTGAAAAAACAATTAACTAACAAACTTTCCAATGTAAGATAGCAAATTAGCTGGAAGTGGGATGGTAGGAGTCCATACCGCTTGTTTGACTTTTGACTTTCCCAGACCACGACTCCCACATCCTGTGATTACTCTGAGAGTTTGAATTGCTGGGACCAGACCACAAATATTCATCACACAGAGCAAAATTGAATATCGAGGTAAGTCTGCATAGAAATAAGGATGTGCAGGAAGATGCTTACAGCGCACATAAGTTCCAAATAGAAGATGGAGTTTCAAAACCCTCATTGCTTGTTTGACATGTTGCCCATGCAAGTCAATTGTTATGACATTTGTTATGCCCTTGTTTCTGCAGAATACTAGCAAATCATGGTCGATATACAACAATAAATGTAGAGTTGGAAAAATAACGAATCATTTCATGCACAGACCTAGCTTTAAAGATATCCTGGCTTGCCTTTTTATCTGCCTCCTGCGCCAACTTAGTTTGTATCCTCCCCTGTCCAAATCAAAGATAGCAAGTCAACAATTTATGGCACAAATTTCACCAGTTAGATGTACATAAATATCCTGGAAATCTAAAATGTAACCCACCAACATAATTGCAAACACAGCCCAACAGCATTCAGACCCAGCCCACAACTAAAATGAAAAAGGTGGGTGGTGTACAAAAGAAAAGTTGACAACCACAGCTTACTTGATGACCCTGTTTTGAAAAATTTGTATGACATGCAAGACATGATTCTGTGCCTTTAACAAGCAAAAATTCAAAACCAAATGAAATAATGGAAAAAACAATTGCCAAAAAACAGAAAAATCAAACCAAAAGATTTATATAATTTAAAAGGAGATGCCATAGTAAATGCATCTTATAATGTTTTATCAGAGATGTCACTAGAAATAAAAAACCATTAGAATTTTTTCAAAAAAAATTGGAAGATAGGTTAGGCAGTCCAACAATAATAGTACTCCTTATCACTTTCAAAGAAGTAATAAGTTGTCAGTGGAAAGAGAGAGGGGATGAGGAAGACCTAAGATAACATGGGGGAAAGTGATATTTAAGGATCTAAAATCAAATTGGGATGGATTTGGTTTATGATCGAGCTAGATGACACAAACAAATCCATGTAGCAGACCCCAATTATTTAGGACTTTCTCCATGACCACTCAATTCATTTCATGCATCAGACACTATATGACTTTTTAGTTTACAAAAATAAGAACTCATAATGGATAAACCAAGAAGAAGTTGGAATATGGATGTTGACATTAAAATACAAATGCAAATATTCTTCCCTAAAGCAGCTGACTCACCTGATCTGAAAGGTAAGCTGCATACCCCCTCTCTCCCTTTGAATATGCTGCTGCAGCCTGAAGAAAAGTTCATGTTCCTTCAGAAACAGATTTTGTTATAAAAAAGGAGGGACCTAAATTCTTATATGGCATCTAATGTTGTGGAGCTTGTAAGTAGGAAATCTTCTTACTTTTTGATAGTACGAGGTCCTTGAATTCCAGTGTCGCTTTGCAGATTCTCTAAGAAGATGATATTCTTCACCATTGGCTACAATTCATAGAGAAGTAATGGTATAGAAAAAGGCATGATGAAATTTAATCATCCACACATAACAAGACAGTTGTTTAAAGTTTTCTTTTTGTCAATTGCAGTTGTGCTGTCTGCAGAGTAGATTGATAAATTGCAAAATGGTAACAGAAGCAAATCAAAAGTGGATAAAGAAATGATTCTACAAAGCATGAGAACTACAAATAACATGAATAAAAATTAATAAAAATCAATGCCAAATACCATAGTTATTCTGCTGAGTAAGTGCATCAATAGATGGAAAGACATCAACAGCAGGCCCCAGTGATTGCATTTTCTTTACTACATTCCTCCAATTCATAGTGCTTGGTTCATGTTCAGAACTCGTGGGAACATTGAACAAACATTCCAAAACCTTTTGAGGGAGATTTGACTCATTGCTTATTGGGGTAGTTGAAGATGGAGCTTTGAAACTAGTAAGGGCCTGATAATAATTCCTAAAAAGGGAAAAACAAGTAAGCTTCTGCATTAGGTGCCTTTTACAGTTGATTCAATGACAAGTTATCTGTTCAAGTGTGTCTGAACAAATGATTTCTCTTTAGCAATTTGTAATGATCCACATTCAACAATAGCAGATACATGCTCTATTGAGGTCAACAGTTTCAGAAGTCTTCAATTATCATCCTATCGTCTAGGAAGTGACCATTAACATTCTGCATGAGTTTGGCCCTCTCCTTTTCTTTCCTTTTTCATTATTTTGAGAAAAAGAAACAGTTACTCTCAGTTGCTGCTGAAAATCCTATGCTATAATTACATACATGCTCTAGACATTGAATTTTGATTAATATTAAGCTTAAATTTCTAAATAAAAATGTGATGTATCTGATTAACATTAACATTAATAGAATGACTGAGTACATCCAACAAAGACGTTTAAGGTTTTTTATGGAAAAAGTTGAATCAACATTAAATGAAAGACACGATTGTTAAGAATGTTAGACAAGAATCGACAAAATATAAATGGAGGCTATGATCCACTGACAAGAGAAAAACACTTAATCTTCCATTTAAAAGGATAACTTTCCTACATCTTTATCAGTTCTATTAATACTTGCAGTTAAAAGAAATGCAGTTTTTAATATAAATATCACCAGATTAAAAACTAAAAGAACACAAATTTAAGATGAGGGCCAGCAGAACAGAAGAGACCTACAATCCTTTGAGCATAAAAAAAAATCCTCTGAAGACGCCCTGAAGTGGTACACCATAAAGAAACGTTCTTTACCACCACAACAGTTTTACTATTACTAGCTAAAAGCTCAGGGAAAATTTGCAACAAGAGAAATGCTAGTAACACTCACTCTAGTGTTCTCTATTAGACACTCAGCCAATTAAAATATACACATCACACTTCTTCATTCTAATAAAACTGGAAACTGCACATAGTAGATTCCTATGTTAACAAGCGATACAAACCCACATTGACTTTTAACCTTTTCCAAAATTTAAGTTATACTACCTAATTTTGTTCTAGTTTTCTCTCCTTCACCTTCTCTCTTAAAACTCCCTATAGCAGATTCCATTATTTTGGTTGATAATTAAATGTACCCTTTACCAACAACTTTGGAATCCTGTGAATTTGTTTACTGGGTTATTACAGGATTTTGAAAAAAGCCTCCACGAATTTCTTTGATCTAGATTGAAATACATGTGTTTTTTATGAAGAAGCTAATATTGGATTATTGCTGCAAGAAATTTGCTTGTAATATCATGATTTATGCATTTTCTGTTGGTAAAGTTGACAGATTATCAACCTCATTCAGGTCATTTATTTTCTGGGTTTTTATTCTCTTGGTCAAACAAATTAACTTAAATGCATTTAGACAAGGACGATTCAATGTTTGATTTCTTTCATCTTGTATAACCTGCAATACTACTATTAATATAATTATCTCTATCTGGTTTACTTCAAAGAGCTCTTAGTTGTTCCAAAACAATAAGGAAACATGAGATAAATTATTTTTGCAAAGTTGAAGAGAAATCTAAGGTTGAAAGACAGATTCTAAAGTAAAAGTAGTGGTTTTGAGGACGAGACTTCATACTTCCAAAATAATCATCTTGTTTATGCTTTATTTAACCACAGTCAGTTACTAATTTTACAAGGGAAGAGAGGTGTGATGTGGATGTTTTAATTGGCCGAGTGTCTAATAGTGGGTGCTAGAGCAAGTGATGCTACACCTCTTGCAACAAAAAAGCCCAGAAAATGGTTGTCCCAACAGTTGTTTGTTACAACTTTAATCAAGAGAAATGCTATGATTATTCGGCACTCAAAGTGTAGTTCACCTTCACTCACATAAAAGTGGAACCAACAGGTAATTATCATTTTTGTGGGTGAGAGAACAAGACATCAGGAGTACCAAATAATTCCTAGAAATACTACTATTGTGACTTAATAGTTACTCTTGAAATATGGCAAATATGGCCCAACACTCATATCCACACCTACCCACACATGCACAATATGCATATCAGCATATAAAAGGCAACTAGTTGAGCAATGGTGGTAACAACAATAACAACAGAATGGATTACCTGTAACCACAGCCCCATACACTATCCTGAAGTTCACTTTCAGAAGAATGGGAAGTGCAATCAGAAGCCACGTCAGTTGACTGTTGAAAAATTAAAATGATCACTATATATATAGCGAAAACCAAAGCCACAAGTTTCCATATTTTGGAAAACAAATCATCACAATTAGAAATTTTTAATATGTATCATTTGCAATATTGTTGGATTAAACAAAATAACACAGGAAGAAAACAAAAAAAAATATTCATATCAGCTGTTGAATCCCTAGGCTATAATGCCCTAGATTTACCTCTTTGCAAAATACCACAGGGCAGCTAGAATGCTGAAAGAATATAACTAGGACTCTTTTCTAATAAAAAGGGCATGGTTAATATTTGGTTATTTGTTAACGGCTAGAACTGAACGTACATCAGTATTTAATTGGAATAGCATTGAAAATTCAGTGTGATTGCCATGAAAAATACCCATTTAGAAGCCTGCATGCTAAATTAATGAAGACAATACAGGGACATAGAAAAAGAACAAAACAGAAGGATGGAGGTTACTGCATTTGTGAACAAATCACATAGAAGACACCTATAGAGATCGAAAAAACAAATGGGATAAGAATATTTCACAAATTACAAATGCACCATTGACAACCTCTTCTTACTTTCAGAATCAATCATCCTGGTGTAAAAGAAAGAAAGAAAAAACCACATCAAATTCCAATTCTAGCAGTAACCTTAAAAATAATCATGTCCTCAACAGAACTACTCTAGAAACAAACACCTACGAGCTTCTTATAACCTTGTGAGGTTCCAAGGATAATAATTAAGACCGAAAAGGCTAGGGAGAGAAATCAATTTTAAAGCACAAAAATCAACCGAAAGTTCCCTTGAGGAAAGGAATCAGCAGTGTTACAGGAAATGTGGGTAGCCAGCATTTCCAACAGAATAAACAACACATATGGTAACACTTACATTGTCACTGCGCTCAGCAAGAAATCTGGCATCTTCTTTATAGTTTACAGAATCTTTAACATGTCTACCACTTCTTGACTGTTCATGGGAGGAAGCTGATAAATCAAGCAACACATCCAACGCCTGAAGGATAACAAGCATATGAAAACATAATTCATATTTTAGAGAATCAGTGCTCCACAGACATAAAAGTAGAATAGCAAGTTGCAACAGCAACAAACTATCATTTCAATAACCAGCTCATTTTTAAGGAGATATGAACATTGGTAGATTATAACTATGATAACTCTGGGCTTCATGTGCTTTACTGCAACCAAATGTCAAAAGCATTGGTAGATCATTCAGTGAAGCATAATTATTTTCCCTCCGATATGAACATCGTATGGATGCTGAAGGCAATGGAAGTAATCCTGGTGTACAGAGTGGTGAAGGAAATGGAGATGGTACTTTCATAAGGAGTGATACTGGGAAGAAAAACCGACTCCAAATCTAAAAATATGAACAAAGTCCGAATTATAATTTCCTTACCTTTTCAACATCATATCCGCACTGACCTGCCAAATCAAGATCTCAAGTCAAGTGTTGTCCAACAATAACAAATTAATTATGAAATCCTTCCACTAACTAATAATAATAATAATGAGATCTGTATATACACGTACATCATGATTATATAGCCCGTTGCCAACATGATTGAAATAGACACAAACTTATATAATAGATTTGAGACTCCTCTAGTTGAGTAAAACGGTGGTACAAATAAATAAAAAGTCTTAAGTAAGAAAAACCATAAAAACTGCAGTTGAGAACTAAGTTTAAATCAGTGAAACTAAAAAGAACCTCAATACTAACTTCTAGTACACTCAAAAGTATCGCCTCCCAATCCCAACCCAAAACCCTCAAACTCTTTAACATTTAGCAGTCACCAATCAAAATATATGAACGCCAAGGCCAAACATTAAAAATACTCCCACGAGTAACCAGGATAAAACTCCCCAGTCCCACTTGTCAGTGGATAACTTTTACACCATCTACTTCTACTATCTTCGCATCCAATCAAAGCACATTAGGGAACTACATTGAACACCAAAAAGAATTCATACCAAATTCATACACACTCCTTAATCCCAAATTTTACTATGCGTTTCAATTTTTCACAAGAACATCAACCAACAAATCCATATTTACAGTTCACTTGACAGAAACCAATCATTCAACTAATTAAAAAAAAAACTCTAGGGCTACAGACAACAAAGGGTCAATACTTACAAAGAACATCTCTAACAACACCCATGCTGAGCTCACAATCATTACCAAGCATCGAACACAAAAACTGTTCCGCCTCTTCTTTCTCCACAACACCATTCCCAAAGTCCTTTGCTTTCATAGAATCCCTTCTCGGGCTGGCCTTAACATACTCCTTCCCTAAAACCGTCGAGACCGTCCCCGTAACCGCCAAAACTCTCTTCTGCTTGTTCCCTCCTCGAAACCCTTTCCTATTCACCAAATTCCCCTCCAAAAACCCATCCCTTGAAGCCGAACTCGAACCCGCACTACTACTCGTGCTCGAACCCAAACCAAAACCCGATAACCCACTCGAAAAGGAACTTGTCGATGGATCCTCACTATTTTCCATGAAATTCTCCAAAATCTGCGCCGCTTTGTTAATATCTCCCTTCGCTTCCCTATAAGCCTCTTCGGCTTCTTCTACAGAGATCGAGTCAAAAGCTTCCATTAAAGCCTCAACTACTTTGGTTCCTTCCTGTCTCTGCTCCGGATTTTGTTGCCGTTGCGATTGTTGACCCTGACCTCCGTCAAGTGACATGGGTTTAGAGGCACGTGAAGCGGATCGCTTCTTCTTCTTCTTATTGTGTTGTTGCATCATATCCTAGGGTTTCGAGATTGAAATTAGGACTAGATTTAAGAGAGATTGACGATTTTGATTATTTGGGAGCCCTAGATCATGGGAGGAGAGAAGGGGGGTTTCGGGCGAGAAGATAAAGAAGAGGTTCACTGAAAATAACCGCAGTAAGAGTGGGGGGGGGAAGGTGGAGGTTGAGGGAAAATTCATGTCGGTTATAGAGGCATGGCTTTAGCATCACAGAATCTCTGCTATATCGCGTTTTCTTTGGGTCTGTTTCTTTTTAAAAGGCTGCGTTTTGACCTCACGCTCTTGAAACAGGCCCTTGAACACACGCTCAATTATTGTCTTGTCTCCTTTTCTTCTATGGATTTCTTCACCTTTTCACCTGCTTTAATTTTTCTTTTCTTTTCTTTATGTAAGTTGGATCTTGAGTGTGTTGTAGGTGATGTGATTAATAAATATTTATTTTTGTATTTTAAGAGTTTTTTTTAAATAAAAAAATTTATTTGTTTTATTTTAAATTAATATTATTTTTTATTTTTTGATATGTTAATATCAAAAATAATTTTTTAAAAATAAAAAAATTATTTTAATATATTTATAAAAATTCACATTCTCAAACAAAAAAACAACCGTTGTATGCCTCCTCCTCTTTTATGGTTTTTGAATATAACCAAAATCGCAAACATTTGATTATGAATTCCACATTACTTTAATCATAATCATTCATTATCTATTCTTTTATTCTTGTTTTTAAACATGTTTTTCAAAATATTTTTTAAATGATTTTACACTTTAAAAAAAACATCTGTTATGTTTATTTTTTTATTTGAAATCAAGTTTAGATGTGTTTAACTTGAAAAAATATTAGCCTAATTTTTATTATAGTACTTTTTGATAGGTTTCGTGTATTTATATTAAAAATTCAAAAAATATTTATATATATAT
>Ga0325411_1004964_pt1 | contig 14832 bp, 5 predicted proteins | sample PopdelMetagenome_13_FD_206181 | JGI IMG/M metagenome (GOLD analysis project Ga0325411, IMG submission 206181) | Populus deltoides microbial communities from Bellville, Georgia, United States - Xylem-PdIQD-R4 | ecosystem: Host-associated > Plants > Phyllosphere > Stem > Wood/Secondary xylem... | reverse complement strand
TTAATTAATTTAATTCATTATTTTTTTTTTTTTGGGTATTTTTAATTTTTTCCCCCCCCCCCCCCCCCCTTCTCCTTCTAGTATTGTTTAGCAACTTTCCTTGACTGGTTTAGTTTAATAGAGCTTGTTTTCACTTTTCAATGAGTAGCATGCTTTAATATCCTTAGCTTGTGTGAAGTGTGTGCCCGTTATCTTGACCAGTTAAAGGCATGTATACACATACTCGTGCATTTACAATTATCTTGACCAGTTAAAGGTTTGGCTGGATCGTCTCTGTTGGTTCCAGGATCTATTCTTTCTCAGGTCAGTAGTCAGAATATTAGTGTATGTTCTATTTGGCTCAAACGCATATAAACTCAAGGATAACTGCATGCTCTCTACATATATGCAACACATAAAGCTTAAATCTACTGTTAAGTTGCTGTTGCCGCATTGGTTGGTAAGTCTTGGTTTTGTTTATCATTCTCACATGAAAATTTCTGGTGAAGTTGGTAATAGCAGGTTGATAGTGGTTTAGATCCTGTTCAAGTCACAGGTAGTAGCAATGAAGCATCTTAAATTATTATATTTATGAAACCAAGGAACCTTCTTTGTTAGCCAATTTTGACTTGGTCGGCAACATGTTTATCCTGCTTTGAGTAGACAGCCGGCTGATGACATTGAACATGTGAATGTGTCTTCGGGTGTAAAAGTTGATGGTGAATTGGATTTCTTTTTGAGAATAAGAGGATAAACTTTTCTTGTTTTTGTGTTGAATATTTAGGCAGGCGTGGATTAAAGTAAGTGGTAAAAGAAGCATCAAGCCGAAGTGAATGTCTCCAACAAGTAAAGTTCCTGCTTTCACTTTGGTGTCTCTCTCATATTGGTAGAATATAAGAAAGGGCCATTGAGTGCTCATCCACTGGTGTCTCCCTCAGCTGATTTGTCTCTCATCTTCTTTAATATTTCTCGACTTCTTCCTTATCCTTTTCTTTACTTTACAGAGACATTCCCCAACAAAACAAACTGCAATACCGATGCAAAAAATACCAGATTGGATCGAAGCAGGGCTTCCAATGGGATTGGATATTTTAGTTGTTGGTGTCCCCTCAGTAGGTTGATGAACTATATGATGGTAAAGTGTTCACTACCTCTTTCTGGTCTGTCGACATCGAACACATGTTGTCTAGCGAGGAGCCGCTGAATTTGGCCAAAGCCAAAGTAGGGATCGAACTATATGCAAAGATGCTCTACTATCTCTTACAAAAATCAGTAGCTTTTGGTACATGGAACATGATTGGATTGTACAGGACCTTCATGGTTATTGGTATTTCATGTTTGGTGCGAACAGGACAAAAATACTTCTTGTTTCGTATCATGTCCCATGTTTCTATCCTCTCTCTTTCGTAGAACAGCTTATTCTATGTAGTTTTACGTAGTTCCATTCTGTATGATTCTCGTAGAACAGATGGAAGGTTACTCATCACGGATTAGCAAGTTAATACAAACAGATTGGTTTTTTAGAAACTCGGTCTAGATCATGAGCCAAGTTTTGGGTTGATTAAACAATTTTAAAAGATAAAAAGATACCGAGTTAAACATCCATTGAAGATCATGAAGGTCAAATAACTAAACACTCAAAACAAGGCATCCACCAAGAAGCGTACCTATCACCAGCAGTGCAATACTTGAAAAATTGACTCCGTGAGCCTACCATGCCGTAATGCTATTGGATCTAGGGTTCTTTGTTGTCATGAGTGCTGGGGTTATGATTTTCGGGCCATCTCTCTACTGCTTAGGTATTATAGGCTTCGGGTGGGTTCTTGGTTTAATAGGCTTGGCCAACACTTCTGAGGCCCGAGGCCCTTCATATAGCCTCGAATTTTCCTATTAATTAAATATGCTAATTATTACTAAATTAGATATTATACTTGATAATTTTATTTTTTCTACTTTACAACCTCTTAAATAAACCCAAAACAAATCTAAGAAAACATGTAGATAAAAGAAAAAAAATAAAGTCCTAAGCAAAATAAAAAAATAAATTATAAGTATAATATTTATTTTTATAAATTAAATAGAAATAGATAAAAACAACTAAATTTTTTTCTTCTTCTTAAAAACCTCCTCCTCCAATTTTCCAGGCCGCGTTCTCTGTCGCAAGATTGCAGCTACACATGATTCAAATGAACTTACAGCTCTATACAAAGAAACTGAGGATTTGAACCAATATTTTTCTTTCTAAAAAATTAATTTGCAAATGACAGATCTTAAGCTTAAAACGTATCTCCACTTTTGTGCATATAGAGCTGACCTGGGACGAGAATATACTTGTATCCTAGATATTCTGTTATATTAACAAACACTAAAATGTATGGTATTTTTACTGTAATCCATGCACCTCTTCCAGTTTAGAGTGGATTATTGTAGTATTTTTTTCTTTTATTTTGATCATTAAACTTTTATCTTTACAACTTGATCCCTGTGTGTTCAGATTGATGGCTAATTGGTATGAAAATAGATAAAAAGCTTATTTTGATCCTTCTACTTTTCAATTAATAATTTGTTGGTTACTTTAGTTCTTAAAAATTCAATCTTGGTCCAAAAATTTATTATTATTTTTTTATTTCTAGTTTGAGGGAAGAGAGAGAAAGTTATTGAATTCCTACTGAAGAGAAAGAAAATCATCATTTGACTTCTAATTAAAGAAAAAAAATCATCCGTTGACATCAATTTTGACCAAAAAAAAAATAATTTTATTATCAACTAGTTTCATAGAAGAGATGTATTAATGTATTCTTTGACATTTTTATTATCTGATCTAAGCACAGTAAGTTTTTGCATTTTTTTAATTGATCATTTGAATTAAAATAATTGATCTAGGTTAACTAGATAATTCATGTACTGATTACCCGAACTTTTTTCTCAAATCAGTACTCAGATAATGGAAGACAACCATGTTAAAAAGCCCAGGATGCCAACATCATTCCTTAGCTAGGGCATTTCTCCAGTGTTTACCAAAAGTTTATTAGTTCTTGAAAAAGGTTTTTTTGATTTCTTGAAAGAAGAGTAGGATCATATGGACCACAGTACGCCGGCCGGCCACGCTGTGGTTTGAGTGGTCAATCCTATAAAGGGCAAGAGACCTTCCATAATGTTATGCTCTCAAAGGCCAACAGAGACAATTACATTTACAACCACCCAAGAAAAGCAAGATTTAAATCCATGATTGTGGAGTTGAAGGCTCAATGAGTTTTTTTATTAAAAAAAAAAAAAAGGAAAGGAAAGAGACGATAAGACATTTGGTGTCCCCATTTAAGCAAGCAATTGCTCTACTGGGCATAATGGGATCTAATGTCATTTCTCCCCTCACTCAATCCGGCCGTGTGTCCAAACTTGCCTGCAAAAAGTTTCATGTGTACTGTGAATTGGGTTTTTTTTTTAAAAAAAAAAAGATTAAGATATCAAGAACATTTGAAATTAGAGAACAACATCAATTTAGAATGCAATGATAATAATAACAATTTTAAGTTAAAGAAAGACACTTTTAATTTTCAGGAAGAATCATTCCTATCATTTCTCAAACCCTCCATTTATAATTTTCACGGAAAATTGTTTATTAAAAATATGCAATGAATTAATTAATAATTTTTTTCTTTATCTCAAAACAATGTGGGATGATAAAAGGTAGATTTATATTAATCAAGCTAACAAAATCATTGGTGCTGAAGAGTGAATGCTGAGCCAAGCAGACAAAAGATGACACAATAATGGTGTTTAATGGCCTTATAATTATAATAGATAGATTGAGTAAAGGGGATGAAATTGAGGGCGTGATAGAGTGGTATTAATGACGAAGAGAAGAGCACGCTTGAAGACAAAGGGAATTGATGCTGCTATCTTTAGATCTCTCTAGGGCAGACAATGCATTCGTTTCAATGCCTAGCATGAATCCCATCCTCTTGCTTAAACAACATTTATCACATGTTTGTTTTTTTGTTTTTTTTTTACTTTGATGTCATCTTATGTTTAATAAGTATTACTTAATGATGTTGTTGAGGATTTGAGATGGATGATAATTTTAGCTTGATATGATAAATACTGAATCAAACCAGTTTGAATGAATAAATTTTTTTAGATAATTACTTTACTTAATTGATAATATATTATGTGTAAATATTATTAAACTCGATCTAAATTTGATGTGATGTGTATTTATATATTACTATTTTATTTTATGTTGAGCAATGAATTATACTTAAATAATGGATATCGATGTGGATACCCAAAACCTGATTGATAAAATATAAATATTTAAATTTTTTTCTAGTTGAATAATAAATAAGATATGAATATGATGACACCCGAGCTATGGATACTCATTATCATTCTATAATTGTATTAATAAACATTCATTCAAATAAATCATGTTTTCACTATTTTAAAATCAGAAATTATTGATGGAATATTCTGTCAACATATAGTGAAGATTTCATCGGTATTTTTCAATACAGATAAAATTGGTAATAGGATATTGTTATTAAAAATTTGCTCGTTGGAGTTTTATATTTCATCGGCATTGTAACGTACCAATGGAATATTTTGTTGGCATTAAAAAGAATATTCTATTAATATTTTTATTGATGTTTTCAATTTTGTTTTATTGTTTGTTATAATCCCTAAACCAACAATAATTTCTAAACTTCTTTCTCCATGAATGCATCAAACAAAGGAATAACAAAGCTTATAGTTTCTAGTTGGTACAGATTTGTAAACATGCATGCACGACTTAAAGATCAAAACACTCTCGAATGCATATAGTTGCTAATTAAAGTGACTAAAGATCATAAATTCAATTATAAAAAGGCAAGCTAAAGTACCGATTGACCATAAAATTAAATAGGACGCTTGGCATGTAGAAGTTTGGATCCTTCCCATAAATATCAAATGGAAACATTACCTCGGGTTAGTATATTTCTATACAAGTTTCAAGTTTTATAAATTACATATTAAAATTTTATTTAATAATTTAAATTTTTAGATTGAAATAAGTTTTGGATATAGAATAAACTCATGAGGTTGCATGCCTAACTTTGCAGCCAAGTATGACTTCAAATCTCCAACTCATTCAATAACACACCATTGTTTACCGTCAGAATGCTTGGATCACAGCCTAACAAAACAAGACTCATGACAACAAAAGATGGCCTCGGCATGATGTTGAGCTGAGCAGCAAAGGAGTATAAAACAAGACTCATGACCAGCCAAGAGTCCACATCTAAACCCTAAAAGTCAATTAAGCTGTGTTAGCTGTATTAACAGTTAACACAGCTAGCAAGAGCAAGGTTGTCAATTAAGCTTAATCATGGTTTCCAGAGCATTATCATGCTCAGAAACCAACACAAATTCTTCGTTGGAGTTGCTCAAAGCATACACAGGTACGCCAGCCAATCTCTCGTCATTTATGTAAGTGGCTTAAATTACTTAACTAATGAATGTGTGGCCATATGATATTTGGTTAATTAATCACAAGGTATATTGGTAAATAAGTATTGGCTTATATATGATTTCCCCTCCCCCTTCAAAACTCATAAAAAAAATCCCGTTAATATGAAAGCCAAGTTCAAAGGAGCATTGGCTCCAAAGATATAGTATCATTGGGTCATTAAATCAACTTAGTTTAATTTTAAAATGATATCATTATAATAATTTTTTAAAAAAATATTATTTTAAATAAAATTAAAAAATATTTAAAATTAATTTGATTGAGTCTCGGTGAGTTTACCTAGATCAACCCGATCACAGGTACTTAAATTGACGGGTCTTCTAGATTTAACCAAGTAAATGTCCAAACTAATTAATTATATATAAAAAAAACCATCTCATATAAGACTTTAGGTTTAGGTTAATGGATATATGTCAAGCCTGGCTAAATTTAATAACTGTATATGCTAACAACACAATCATCAAATTATACTCAAGGGAATCCTCCATTGAACAGGACTAAGCTGATGGGAGGAATATCCAATAGTATTCCACAGGCCTTGGTGTCCATGCTTTTTCATAGGATGGAGTTATTTTTTTTATGTAAAAAATAATGTTCAAGTACTGAAATAAAATAAAATAAACTATTTTATGTAAAAATTAATGTTCAAGTGCTGAAATGAGATAAAAATAACATTAAAAAACTAGTTATGACAAATATATAATCCTAGTAATTAGGGGTGAGTTAACCTAAGATATTTCGTCAAATTTGTGATCCATGTCATGATATTAGAATAATCCGATAAAAAAATAAAGAGAATCATAAAATTATTTTTTTTAAATCAGATTAACTTTTTAAACTTATGACTTATGTCATTAGACCCGAAGCACATAATCTAAAAAAACTATAAAGTTCAATTCTTAATTAATTAAATATTAAAAGATAAAATTCAAAAAACAAATAACTATACAAAAGGATTTAAAAAATAGTAATTAAAAAATAAGGTTCAAAATTGAAAAGCATAATTAATTATTTTTATTAAAGGGTGAAATTGAAAACAAAAATTAATTTAGAAAAAGGACAAAAAAAGATCAAAAGAATGAGGATTAAAATTAACATAAAAAACAAAAAAAATATTTTGATTGGAGGGTGAAATTGAAAAGAATAATAACTTTTACAAAAGGAACAAGAAAAAAAAATTAGAAATCAAAACAATAATGACCAAATTGAAAATATAATACAATCAATTTGAATTGATTGATGAAATTGAAAGCCAATAAAACTTTTATATAAAGAACAAGGTAAAAAAAAGGACCAAATTGGACAATATAATATTTGATAAATTAAGATTGAAGAATAAAATTGAAAACAAATAAAAATTCTACAAAAGAGCCAATACCAAAAATTAGAAATCAAAAGAATAAAGTAATGAAGTTTAAATACCAATAACAAAGAGGGGAAAAAATATTTATTGGTGACAAATCAAATCACCACCGGATATACGTGCCGCATCAATAAGAAGGGAACACGACAACACTTCCAACGACATAGTAGAAGGATATTTTTCGACGTCAGGAGGAGCCGCTCGAAGGGCACGAGCGCCTCCCACGCAAACCTATTTTTTTTATTTAATCAAATACAAAATTGCCCCAGAGCTAACTTTGTAATTACAAAAGAAAACATTATGAAAAACTGAAAACATCCTTTGACCTCATGCTTGATTTTTTTAAGGGTTTTTTTTTTCCTGCAGATTCACTTTGTATTTTATTTGTTTATTATTTTTTATATATTGTCAAATATCAAAATGCTCCTCAATTTAAATTATAATAACAAAAAAAATTATAAAAATATAAAAATACATATTCTCACGCGAGGTTTAGATTTTTTTGCTTTCAATGATCATTTCACTGCTCAATTAAATAATTCATGTGAAAAAACTTTTATACCATTGAAAACCAGCGACAAGTTTTTTAGGTGTAGTACTGTTCCAGTTAACCATTATGAAACAGTTTTTTCAATTTCCAATCATCTCTTTTTAACGCAATTCCACAGGAATGCATGGTACTTCCATGTAATCCTGCAGAAGTTCCCTGTTGAACATGTGAAAAAACAAGTAATCCCACCCAGTTAATTCATCTCCGTAAAACTTACAGCTAGCAAGCCCACACTATATATTATTAGCCTTAATTATAGAAAAAATAACACTTTCAATCTTTGAATGTAACCTCTTAACGTAAGATCCAAAGTGTAACAGTCAAGTGACAAGAAGTTGATTGCTGCCATGCGCACAAAATTAAAGCCTCGGAGAGAAGAGACATCCCTGTCTGTCATCTTTCTTGGCACACCGTTTCTTTTATTTTTTGAGTCTATACCGACAATCTAACAGATGATGAGATGCATCAACTCTCATGCATACATCTAACAGATATATTCTTGCAAGATATAATCAATGTTTATATGTATTGTTTAACGAAAAATCAAAGTTGAATGGATCGAAGGATATTGTGAGGAAGAAATGATTTAAAAATATTAAATGCTTTGATAAATTTTACGAGGATCGATATAGTTTGGTGAGTGAGACAACTACCTAGAATATGACTAGGATGAGCATTAAACTAATCATCCCGTGTCAAGAGACTGTGTCTGGCCATAACAGCAATAACAATGCCTTGGAAGCACTCTTGGATTATAATATCAAATTACATAATCGTATGAACCAAAGGATGGTTTACATTTCATATTTTAAAAAAATATATATATATGTAAGAAAAAAACTCTCATAAATGCAGCAGTCTTGAATGATGTAAGATTTGATAGTACTGAAAGGTTCAATCTCGATATATAATTAATATCTAACCGAAAATAATCATTGCAAAATAAAGAAAATAATTTGGAAACCGAAGGAATTGAAGTAACTATGATTGATTTTTGTTCATACAAAAGTAGATATTAGTATATGTGGTAGGTTTTAACATTTTATTATTCGAGGATCAAATATAAAAAAGAGTTTCTAGAAAAAAATTCATTCATGTATATAATAATTTATCCAAAATCCAACAAGGTAAAGAAATTCAGGGGAAGAGCCTAATCACTATGTAATTAACTACATTATAAATCTTATTTTTTCTATTTTCTTAGACATATAAAAATTTTCTAAGAGCTCATCGTATTTTTATATATTGATATTAATGTTGTGTAAATAATAATTTATAAAAGTTCTTTAATAACCCGTTATATTTTTATCAATATTGATATTGCGTAAGAGATTATATGTAAAAATTCTTTAAAGTTCCATCATATTTCAATCAACATTAATATTTATGTAAAGAATATTTATTCTTTATTAATACATGTCAAGAATACTTTCTCTCCGTAAAACTATTAATTAAATTATACTTTAGCCACTCATTTATTTAAAAAAACAATACTCATGAATTATAAATATATTATAAATTTTATCAATAATTTTATATTATTTTCTATTATAATTACTTTTGAAACATGACACCATCAGCTTATTAATGTATATTTGGTATTCTAATAAAGAGTCGTAACTGTTTTTTTTCCCCCCTTCAAAGTACACTAAAATGATTTTTTAAGTTTTTTTTTGTTCTTAACAATACAAAAACTACTAAAAAATATTAATTTAATATTTTTTTGAAATCAAATATAATTTTAAAACTTTGTTAGAAACTAAAAAGACAAATTGTGCCGAATGTCATTGCACGAGGAATGCTTTCAATGATACAAGTTAAGGTAACCATCTAGTAGGTGATCTAGTGGTAAGAACTTGAGATCAATAAAATTTGCTCTCTCGTGGTCTTAAGTTCAAGCCATATGGTTGTTAATATTGATGGTCACTGGAGGCTTACTTGGTCGTTAACTTCAGGGTCCGTGGGGATTAGTCGAGGTGCGCGCAAGCTGACCCGGATACCCATATGAATAATAATAATAATAATAATAATAATAATACAAATCAAGGTATTTTTTTGAGTCTATATTATATTGAGGTCATTTGTGGAGGCTATATTCCTATTTAATTGGGAATCTATTTTATTTCACCAACCAGTAATCACTTTCACTGATCGTTTGCTTGTATTCTATGCAAGACACTGTCTGCACACGCAAATAGATAAACAAAGTCAAGCTGGTGATACCGACAATCCAACAGATGATGAGATGCATCAACTCTCATGCATTCATCTAACAGATATATTTTTGCAAGATATAATTAATGTTCATATGTATTGTTTAACGAAAAATCAAAGTTGAATGGATCGAAAGATATTGTGAGGAAGAAATTATTTAAAAATATTAAATGCTTTGATAAATTTTACGAGGATCGATATAGTTTGGTGAGTGAGACAACTACCTAGAATATGACTAGGATGAACATGAAACTAATGTCCTGTGTCGAGAGACTGTGTCTGGCTATAACAGCAATAACAATGCCTTGGAAGCACTCTTGGACTATAATATCAGATTACATAATCTATTTTAAGATTTGGTAGTACTGAAAGGTTTAATCTCGATATATAATTAATACCTAACCAAGTGGATCTCACCACAAAATTGTTGAATTTTTAGTTTTTTTTTTTTGTATATTTTAATGTGAATTAACATACATCTTATATGCAGGAATATATTAAAATTCTAATGTTTACAATTTACATACATCAAACTCCCAACAAATTATGTCATGTTTAGCTAAAAAAAAAAAAAACTCTTCATCTCCATTTTTAATAAAATGTATTAGGATATATTCAATAAAAAAATATATTTTTATATGGATCTCCATTTCCAATTCTCTTCTCTATCTTCAAGAAACAATTAGGAAAAAAAAAAATTCCACACGGCCTCAATTTTATGATGTAAATCTATGAACCAAGAAAGCACCATATATGGATCCAGGATGGATCATTAACCCAAAATAATTTTGTTTTAGTAATTATTTTTGAAGAAACAATCTCATCTTATAAAAATTAAGTAAAAAATATTGAGTAAACGTGGTCAATTCTCGCCTGGATTGGCTGAATCAACTGGATCTTCTGAACTAGATAAGATTTAATGACTATAATAATTCCAACTAAAAAAAACATGTGCTTAGGCCCTACAGCCTAGCTAGTCATCAACTGCTTAGGCTTCTTGTTAGTATTTTTCTCTCTCGAGATGAGTGAATAGACTTTTCAATTTATCGTGTTTTCCAAGTCAATTTGGTGTAGCAGATTCCCTTTTGGAAATCAAATCGAGGTGTTAATTATCATCTTCTTCTTTTTTAATTTATTTCTTGTTGCTTGTTCCTTTTAGCTACGCTACTATCACATGATGAAATGCATCGCTTCTCATGGATTGTGTCGGAACCATCCACCCTTCTTTATCAACATGCAAGTATACATAATTCCTACATGCACCCAAAAAAAAAAAGAAAAAAAAAAAGGGGAAATTTGATCATCTTGAATGTTGTTTTGTTCTCTTTTCTTTAAATTTTTTGTATTGATATTAACTCGATCGGTCTAAATCTGATTCAGCCAGTTAATTAAATTGTAAATCTGTATAACTCTATCGGGCTAAACATGCAAGTATATATAATTCCTACATTCACCCAAAAAGGAAAAAAGAGAGAAAGAGAGAGAGAGGGAAATTTGATCAACTTGAATGTTGTTTTGTTCTCTTTTCTTGAAATTTTTTCGTTGATGTTATCTCGATCAGTCTAAATCTCATTTAGTTAATTAATTGTTGAGTTATGGATTAACATGGTTAAGCCAATCAGGTTTTTCATAGGTTAATATTCTTTTTAATTTATTTAAAATTAGTTAGTGTTTTGTTTTTTTCTCTCTCTATAAAATAATTCTTCAATTTAAATCCACATAAATAGTTCTTCAAAATAAAGATGGATACTATTTACTATTCATGATTTTTTTTTCGTGGATTTAAGAAAATAATCAGTGGATTTAGTGTTTCCCTAATAAGGACTTTTCAAATATAAAGGACTAAAATGTAAGATCTCTCAAAGTTAGGGATGCCTCGGCCTCCTCGTCCTTCAACACCATATTTCCGCCCCTGGGGCTGAGAGTTATTTGAAAACGGTTGGAATCAAATTGATAAAATGCATATGGTTTAGGATCTAATCAAGAATGAGTAAATAAATTAGGGACTAAAATGATAAATCCCCGAGAAAAAAGGCTGTAAAATAGAATCACTAAAAAACAAAGACCAAATTCAAGTTTCCACTAGCCAGATAGGATCACGTTTAGCGGCTCACGTTTCAGCACGTGACTGGGACAAGTATGAAAGCAAACAAAAAATTATTTTTATTTATTATTATTCTATATTCATTAAAAAAAAAAAAGACAGTGAGGATACCGACAACTCTGGATCCAATGCTTGATTAATTTGATTTATTAATTATTTGAATTTATTAATTATTTGAATAAAGCTTTTCTTAGGGAATTAATTTGAAAGTTGATTGGTTAGGTTCTATTTCGCATAAAATTAAAATTTAGAAGAGAGTTTTTACTAAAAAACAATAGTTTCCAAGATAATTGTTAAAACTGAAAAATTAATTTTTAAGGTTAATTAATGTGTTAAAAATGTAAATTAATGTCTCTCAAAGGTAAAATTTCACCTAATTATTTTTAAAATAATTTTGGTTAATTATCATCCTCTTTTAATAAATTACCCTCTGCTAAATTCTCCCACTTAACATAAAGTAAAATTCTCACCTACACTTACCTTTACCAAACATCTTCAAAAAATAATTAATTCACATTTTTATTTCTGAGAAAAAATGAATATATATAGTTAATGATATATATAATTCTCATGTTTTCACATTAACGTAAATAACTAAAATTAAATTTTAATATTTTTTTATTAATAAACTATTATCATAACTTAAGTTTCAAATAGATTAATGGAATATAAATAAAATCTTGCACTGTAATGATGTAGGGAAAATGACATAAATAATTATGATGTAGATGAATATGTTATTATCACTTCATTAAGTACAAATTTACTAATAAAACAAAACTAATTATTTTATACAGTGGAGATGAGTATTAAATTAAACAATATCTACATGGTGTGGGGAATCACTGTTCCTCCACACCTGAATCACAGTGATTCTTACCCTCTTTTTTTTTCCTAACTTTTTTTTTTAAAATTTTTTTTTCAAAATTACTTTTTTTTCAACTTTCCTAATTTTTATTTTTTTTCATTTATTTTTTCTTTTGTTTTTTCCAAAATTATTTTTGTTGATTTTACTTTTTAAATATTGACCTGGTTAAAATTTTTACTTTGTAATTTTTTTCTTGAAAATACTGTGAATTGTTGCGATGTTTTTCCACATAATTTTTCTATTTTATTTATTTATTTTTCGATTTTTTTTAATATGGAGCTGATTGAGAATTTAGTTTTGTAATTTTTTTCTTTAAAATATTGTTTATTGCTACAGTGTTTCTCCGCATGGTTTTTTTTTATGATTTTCTCCGAAATTATCTTTTTTTTATTTTATTTTTTAATATTGAGCTGGTTAAAAATTACAGTTACAATATGTAAGGAAAACACTTTAACTTTCCTCGAAAAATTACTGTTGGTTGCTACAATGTTTTTTCCCACATGGTTTTTTTTCTGTTTTCGTTATGTTTTTCCCTAAAATTATTTTTGTTAATTTTATTTTTTAAATATTAAGCTGGTTAAGAATTGTAATTACAAGTAAATACAAGTTTTTCCTTAAAAAACACTATGGATTGATACAGTTTTTCCTCACATGATTTTTTTCCAGTTTCTTTTGTGTTTTCTTTCTTTGTAATATTTTTTTCCAAAATCATTTTCGTCGATTTTATTTTTTTAAATATTGAGTTGGTTAAAATTTAACTTTGTAATAAAGCTTAATCATGTGGGGAAAGTATTGTAGCTTTGCTCATAAAACATTGTGGATTGCTACAGTGTCTCTCCGCATAGTTTTTTTTTGTTATAATTTTTTTCATATTATCTTTTTTAATTTTATTTTTTTAATATTGATTTGTTTGTGAATTACAATTACAAGTCATTACAAATAAAACTAAATCATGTAGGGAAACATTGTAGCTTTCATCACAAAACACTATGAATTGCTACAGTGTTTCCAACATGATTTTTCCCCCTTTTTTTGGTGTTTGTTTTGTTTTTTTTTTTCTAAAATTATCTCTATTGATTTTTTTTAATATTGAGCCGATTAAGAATTTAGCTTTGTTATTTTTTTTTAAACACTGTGAATTGGTGCAGTGTTTTCCCATGTGATTTTTTTATGATTTTTTCCAGAATTATCTTTGTCGATTTTTTTTTAATATTGAGTTGGTTGACAATTATAATTACAATAAAGTTAAATCATATGAGGAAAGCTTTGTAGTTTTTTTCACAAAACACTGTGGATTTCTATAATATTTCTCTAAATAGTTTTTTAATTTATTTCATTGGAAAAAATACTATAGTTTTCCTCACAAAATATTGTTAATTGCTGCAACATTTTTTTTCATAGGTTTTTTTCCTTCCAAAATTATCTTTGTTGGTTTTTTTTTAATATTAAGTTGGTAGAAGATTTAGCTTTGTATTTTTTTTTTTTGCTTTTTATTAACTGAAAAGCTAAATCATGTGGCGAAAGCACTGTATCTTTCCTCACAAAATATTGTAGATTGCTACAAATCATTTTGTTCAGTCTCTAAGTTTTTGATCACCAACACAACTTTTTTTTCTTCATGAAATATTTGCTCCATCATACCTTTAATTTCTATTACTTATCTAGCGCTGGTTCACAATTATAACACTATCAAGTGCATTTGTTTTATAAATCCACGGTAGCGCGCGGGCAAATCATCTCGTTGGCCGCTAAATATTAAAAGGATATTTGAGGATTTGATAATGGTTATTTTTTATATTTTTTTTAGAAAAATATTAAAATAATATTTTTTTTTATTTTTAAAATTTATAAGGATATAAGATGATATTTAAAAATATGGTAGCAATTATTTTTTAAAATATTTTTTATTTAAAAAAATATTAAATTAATATTTTTTTATTTTTAAAATTTATTTTAATATTAATACATTAAAACGATTCAAATCATTAAAAAAAATTAAAATTTAATAATAAAAAAAAAAGTTAAAAATAACTACCGAATATTGCCTAATCGGTACAAATCTCAAACCCCGAGGTGGACTAAAAAATATATAAATAAAGGGTCCCTCCTTCCCTCCCTCTCTCCTTCCCATTCCCTCACTGTCAACAACACATTTCCTTCAGGCTTCATAATTCTGCAAAGAGAGAAAAGACAGATATACTCTATCAATGGCTGTAAAAATCTATATCATGTATGCATTACTATGATC
>Ga0325411_1004962_pt1 | contig 14833 bp, 12 predicted proteins | sample PopdelMetagenome_13_FD_206181 | JGI IMG/M metagenome (GOLD analysis project Ga0325411, IMG submission 206181) | Populus deltoides microbial communities from Bellville, Georgia, United States - Xylem-PdIQD-R4 | ecosystem: Host-associated > Plants > Phyllosphere > Stem > Wood/Secondary xylem... | reverse complement strand
CATGAAATTATATGGAACAATTTCCGCACCCAGGTATGTGTAAAAATGAAAGCTGAAGAGGAAAAAAAAATCTAGGATAAAAATAAATAAAATTAAGATTAAATTGAATTAATCCATAGCTCGAAAATAAAGAAAAAACGCAGAGGGACAAGAAGAAAATCAAGCACATGTACAATGCTTATGAATAAGAAATTTGAGAGCATGAACAAAGACAATTACGTAAAAAGCCTTCCTGCTTTAGTGGTTTTTTTTTTTATGTTAATGTTAAATCTTGGGTTTAGTATACTTATATAAGTTTACACAATAATTTCTCTATTTCATATCTAGGAGCACATTACATGTTCTTCTATTAGTTTTTGTGAATTAAAAACCTTCCACTTGGCTAAATTCATAGGGCTATGGTCAAGAAACTTGCCTGTTCATAGAGGCGAACAAGCCAGTCATATTTGTCCGAGACATTGCACTTCATAAGGTCTTCCCTATTTGGAGAGACATGGGGATTTCCCCTCCAATAAGCATATGGTTCCCTGTCCTGCCACTTAATCTTCTTATTGCCCTCAACCATTCCTTCTAGCACAATTTTCCAAGGTTTTATATTGGTCTCGGCCCTGCCATAAACATAAAAATGAAAGTTAATTTCCAAAAAAGTTTTCCAGGAAAAAATCTATATATTTAGGGAAGAAAACTTCAAAATGATTCAATTATTGAATCTCAATTATTGGAATAATTCGTGCATGATATGTTGACATTCCATGTGCCTCTCGGTCACGATTGTCCAACGGTGCTTGGAGAGATGTGAAGAGTGGAGCATGTTTAAAGCCTCACCAGCCCCAGAATGTCCAGTCAGGGAAGACGATATTCAACGCTGTGCTGTGTCCACAATATTGAAATAGCACTGCGGGCGACATGGCATCGGAGCCCTGGATATCATGTTTCTGTATCACAGTCTTATCTCCGCATCGAAACATCAGCTCCAAGTCTGGTATCTTTCCAGGGTACAAGTTGAGAAGTTGCAAAATGCCCCATATTGTGAACACATCTCTTGTTTGATAGGGCTTGCTGTATTGCTCCACATAAGCCTTGCCCTCAACAATCACCAGTCTAAAATGTGCATGTTTCCTAGCTCTTTCTAGCATGTCCCTTGAGATTCCCGTATCCTTCCACGGCCGTAGATCCTCGTGGATCCATCGGAAAAAACCTGGACATGCCATGGCTGATGATTCATTGGCTCCAACGCATGATGTGATTGTGCTTTGATTGGAACAATTGAGTGAAAACTCGGTCGACGTCTTTGGTCTTCCGGTAAAACGATTTCTCAGACTGAGAGGCACAGCAACTATAACAGACTGAAAATCGAAGAAATATGAATGTGTAAAGTACATTTGTAATAATTCAAACCGAAAACTAAAGCAATTACCATATGGTTTTGTGTTGTACGAAGATCTGAGGTTTAATCTCGTTTATTATAAGATTTATTTGCTCATAAATATTTCTGAACTTTTTTATTCAAATCTTGGAGTCGACACCAAGAAGAATTTATTAAATTCATCCTAATGTACTAGTATGATATGGAATACATTCTTAAGATCGTTCATGAATGAAATTTAATTATTTTTTTTATTAATCATGGGTATCCATATCAACTTGTCTGCATCTCAACTAATTCTATGAGTCTTGAAGTTAACGGCCATGTAAACCTCTAGTAGTTCTGAAATTTATGAAACTCGAATTGGTGACCTAATAAAATTTAATTTTAATCAATATGTAAACTGGCACCTCTTACTATAAAAAAAATAATTAATTTAAAAAAACACATTGAAAAAATATTTTTATAAAATTAACTCCATCCGGCCTCTAATTGTTGGCCTAACTCTTTTCTAATCACTAATCGAAACAATTAAAAACAAAAGGAATCTGTTTTAGAAGCTCAATTATTTGTATTATAAATAAAAGTCGTATTTATTATATACATATGAAACTTGTACCATGCATAAACATGCCAAATTAAGAATGAAATGCGGTCGAGTGTGAGAAATTAGGAATGTTGTACAAATTAAACATTGATTTGGATTTAATACCAAGTTACAATTTTTTTTTTTTTAAAAAAGCTGATTACTTTTTTTATTTTTTTTATCATAAGAGAGGTTATGTTGTGCAAAAACCACACAATTGACCGACAAAATTTACTTCATAAAAAACTTCACTATCAAATATAAGAATTATTACCAGTGATCAATTATTCATACAAATATTTCACTATCTAAAATCCAATTACATAAAAAAAACAGTACTTCTTTCATTAATAAAATTAAATGCTTCAAGTCCAGCTCTAAGAAATGTTTTTTTTTAAATAAAATATGTCAGCACATTCCATTCTTATTTTATATATATGTAATTGAATTCTATTCTATATTGCAAGACTATATTAATTAATACACCATATAATTATCAATCTAACCCAAAACCACAATTCAATGTATTCAAACTTAAGATAACCTTTAGGTGGGAGGAAGACACGGATGCCAATAAGTTACGTACAAGGCTCATGCCAAACTATTCATTTGATTCCAAAACATGACATGATGATGATTTCATATGTTCTTTAAAGAAAGAAAGAAAGAAAGGAAGGAAGGAAGAAAAGAAGAAATCGAGATTAGAAAGTAGATTAGTATTTCAAGATACCTTATCATATTGATGCAATCGGCCTCACAAGTTAAAACTAAAAGTTTTGAGTGTTCAAGTGAAAATATAACACAATCAAATATAGATGTGATCCAGTTAGATCATATAAATAACCTAACACATGTTTTTATAAACTATTAAGATAGATCTAAGTTTAAAAAGATGTTTGATTGTTCTAGATTAGGTTAATACCTTAAAATAATACTAACAAGATATTTGACTATTTGATCGGGCTCATTTTTTTCCAGGTAATTCTATGCATAGTTTTCCTATAAAAAATAACTTGATCGTTTATTGAATTGTTGGATCTCTTAAAATTAGAACTAGAAACGGTTGTATGAGTCAATTTTGTTAATTTTTTTTTAGTTTTTTTGATTTATTAACTTGGATTCCGTTTTAATTTTCTTTAGGCTTTCAGATTTTTAGTTGATTTCTAGTAGTAGAGTTTTTTTATTTATTTAAAGGTCTTGTAAACGTTGGAGGAGATTATAAAATAAAATTATGAATTTAAAATTTATATTTATAATTAACTTTTTTCGCTCTTTGTTTTTTTTGTTGATGTTATCATCATATTAGCTTATGTTTGCATCACACATACACAGAGGAGGGAGAAAAAAGTGAGGAAAAATACAGCCTATAAAATATCTCCATAAAGGAGTTATAGGTTCAAAGCTAATCCCCTCCACTAATTGAGACATCTAATAGGACTGGTTATCATATTTTTTTCATTCCAAAAACACGAGATGATATCTATATATATATATATATATATGTTGAATTCATAAGAGAGATGAGGAAAGAGCAGGTGGAAAATGGACTGAGAAACTCACAATGTCAATCCAAAAACACAAAGCACCGGCAAGGAGGATGATGAAGAAAAGAAATAGAATTGTTGAAGCTGATGATCTGTTCATGGCTCGGAAAGTGTTTATAAAAATCATACTCTTCTCTATTTCTTGCAAACGATGAAGTGTATCACCATAAAAATTCACTAGATGTCAGTTTTTTCTCTCCTTGGTGCTGATCATCAGCAACAGCCATTTCCCCCCATGGATATTCATGTCACGTTGTCATTGCGTTGGGTTTAAAATCAAGTATAATTGTGCTCGGCAACAAATGAAAGGTGGAGAATGAAAGATGTGTGATGCGAATTTAATTCATAGTGGGATTGTGTGGGCGTGCATAGTTGAGACGGAAAAAAATACCCATCTCATTTTAGTTTTTTTTTTTATATATATAATTAATTAATTAATTAATTAATTAATCTCTCTGAAGAAAGAAGTGAATGACCAACTTGAATCCGATACCGTAGGATGAAAGAGCATCCTTCTTGGGCCCCTAGCGCGTGAATCAACCTACTGGCCAGGATGTAATAAGAGATGGTCCAATCCAAAAGTTAGGTTTCTTAGAGTTCAAGTTTTAAGTCGCAAAGCTCAGTACAAATAACAGCCTGGCATAAGTTCAAACATTTATTACAGTTCTTTTAAAATATTTTTTTATTTCTAAAAAATTATTTTTAATATTTTCATGAAATGCGATTTTGAAACGCAAATAAAACTCGGCGGCACTTTTCGTCGTTTGTTTTTTCTGCCGAGTCGTTGAAACCCCCACCAGCAATTGTAGATGGCACGAAGTGTTTTAAGATGGATCTCTTTCGTCCTGACCTGACTCTCGGACGTCGAGGACAAAAACCTCCACCCACCGTTGATAAACAAATAAAAAAAATCGGGCATGGATGTTGTTTCTCGAGTCCGAATGATACTTTTGTCTTTCGAACCATTAGAACTCCATTTGGGAGGATTTTAATTCCTAGATTTGAATGACAAGCAATTGTGTTTCGTTTGTCCTCGGGGAAAAGGGATATCTTGTCAAATTACAACGACTCTCGAGGAGTATCGTCGATCATAGTAACAGAGCATGAGGTGAGGTGCAATGTTTCTAATTCTAGTTTGTCGAGCCAAACAAAAGTCCGGGAGTGGGACCGTGCCACTGTACTCGTGTCGAAAGTCACATCAATGTGCTCACTGCAATTCAATAAACCCACCACCGTTTCTCTACCAAGCTCTTAAAACATTTAACATGCGAATTATTATTTTTTCTTTTATTTTCCACCATCGTCAGTCCTTTCACTTGTAAGTTTGTAACCAGTCTTCTCGCTAGCCTTAGAGTGGTCTATGCTACCCTAATTAGTAAAACTATGTTATTTTACTCGACACATGCTGGAGCATAAAAAACACCACATCTAGTACTCCACTTGATTTCGGAATTCAACCCTAGCTAGTTGACGAGCTAAGAAGAGAAATACATAAATAGGATAGGCTCGACTTAGCCCCCAATCCATTACTGTTTCTCAATTGGATCCCAAGATATTTATTTCACCAATTGAGTCCCTAATGTACTAAGAGATTCTCGATTCCATCCTTCTGTCAGCAAGAATATCTACCGTTTTTTTGTAGGTTGGGAATCAATTGAGAAAATGATGGGGTTTATTTTTTGAAGAAAGGGTACAAGTAAGGATCCTTGGACACATTTGAGACCCAATTGGTTTAAAATTTAGGTTAGGAGCCCAATTGAGAAAAGATTTGTAAGCCGGGGACAAATATGAAGTTACCCAGTAGAAAACTGTTAGATTTTATGATTATGGTATTGCATTTCCAGACTATCTTAACAATCCAATTAAAGTATATATTCCCAAAAAAAAAAATTCAATCAAAGAAGATGATTAAGCATGACAAGGCAGTAGGGCATGCAAATTAACATCTTTGGTCTTCAAAAGCGGATTCAATGCTTTGCTTTGCCAGTTAGTCATCACTCATCGGCATAATCCTCCACATGACAGCAGTGAAAGCAACCGCCCAATTTGGGGTCCCATGCCGCACATGCTCGCCAGCCAGCAGGCATCCGGTGGCCTTTTGTTAGTACCACGATTAACGATCATAATCTAAAAGAGATTGAAACGGTAACATGCCACTTGGAAAACCCCATATTATTAATCTCACGACATACCACATCTACGAGGAGAAATATTACATGGGTAATTCTATAGTTGTTGTCAGCACTTTGCAGCAACAGAGTGAATTTTGGACCGAGGGCGTCGAAGACGATGAAGCATGGGGTGCAAGCATACAGGCAATATATTCAAAAGTATCCCATCAAGATAGGTTTTTTGGGGTCTCTGACAGTAGAGGTGTTGGCAATAAAACCATGACACTTGTCGTATTTTATTTCCCATCAATGTCTTCAGGCTTCTGCTTTAAACTGGGCCCCGCTTCCTCGGACAATCATTTCGCCCGTTTTGTATTTATCCGCTCTACGTCGTCGTATCAGATGCCGACATCACTCCTTGTTATGCGCCTCTCTTTACCTGTTTTACCTGTCGCTAAAAAGCAATTTTTCCACGCTTCCTACGCGAATGTTTCTTTATGCCTGCTTTACACACCCACCGCTGGATCGAGAAAACCCCCTCTCTTGTGTTCTAATCAACGGTTCAAAAATCAACAGTAAAATAACTGGCAGTGATGCGACACACGTTGTTTGCAGCTATAAAGGACACGAGAAAATATTATTGACGTTGCCAAATAGAGATTTTTTCGAGCTAGCTGTATAGTTGAAGAGAAGCTGAAGAGGAAGAGATGGCAGAGCAGGAGGTGAAGAAGGTAGAGGCTGTAACGCCCGTGGCTCCAGCTCCAGTGGAAACTAAAAGTAATGTGGCCGATGGGAAAGTTACTGCTCCACCACCTCCAGTGGCTGCAGAGAAACAGAAGGCAGCTACTGCTGCTGAGGAATCAAAAGCTCTTGCTGTTGTTGAAAGTAAGTTCTTTGTCCCTGATTCTTTATTTATTTTTCAGGAGAATTATGAGAAGCCAAATTAAACGCACGTTCATTTTCTCTTGAAATGGTGGATGTGATTAGGAGTTTTTAGTGAGGTTGGAATGGAAATGGCTGAATGTGGTAGTTTTTAATTTTATTGATTTTATGTTTAGAAGTTGGTATAATCAATATGATTTTGACTTGAAAACTTTATTTTCAGAAATAAATCGATCAGTTTCCGATTCTGATTTTTCTTTCTTCCTGTGGCTATGTCTGGATAACGCTACATAGAGTCTTTTTTTTTCCCTCTTTGTTTTGGAAGCTTATCTTCTCCTTCTGTGTCTCTCTGTCTTGGCTTTTGTTTTTTTAGAAGAAAAAATTGTAAGTAAAATTTCTAAATAGACGTGGCTAGCTTAACTTTTAGATTGAAATAGTTTTTAGTTTTTTAAAATTAATTACGGGATCTATACAAGTAGCAGGGCAAATAATTTTTACTTGATAAATATTTTGAAAATAATATAAATATTCTGGAACTTAATTAATAGCTTAAATTTTTAAATTGAAAGAATTATTTAACAGGTTTTTTAAGGGATTAAATTTCTTACAACCTTTTTTTTTCCTTTCTGATTTAATGTATCAAAGACAGTACTCGCCAACGGGATTGAAGCTCATGGATGCTTTTGAGCTTGAGTCCCACCCTTTGTTAACTAATCCATCGTTAATCTCAAAAGAAAGAAAAGGGAAAGGAAAACTCTCATGATTGAATTGATATTTTAAAAGGAGAATCCTCTTTTAGAGAGCTAATCCTCGGGTATCCAAAGCAATCCTAGCTAATATGATTTTCGTGTCAAATTCGTATCTTGTTTTTGAAGGCTTTGTAAATGCAATACAACCTGTATGTACTGGATACTTCTTTGGATAAACATATTTCTTTTGGTGGTATGTACCTGTAATTCAAAGACTTTTAGACTGTTTGTTCTCTCTATGTCGTGAAACTAGCTGTTGTTCACAACCTTGCAAGTTGCTTGCTCAATTATTTGACATTTTGTGAGGATAAGTCCCTACTAAGCACAGTGGCATTACAATAGTTAAACTTTATTTGGAGAAAAATGGTGTCTCGAAAAAAAAATTAGCTGGAATACAGCCCCTACTTGGTAGATTTGCCCGTATCTTGGTATAATGACACCCAAAAAGGAACTAATTGGGTTTGATATACTATCATCCATAAATGGTTTTATGCTTTTATATGGCTTGATAAAGGCATACATGAAGTAGCATCGATCATGCAATTCCAGGCTCTTGAATAGGAACTCCACTCTCCCATGTGAAAATTGCAAATAGCTTAGACCAAAGTTGTTGCCTGTTGTGACCCTTTTGGGCATGACTTTTCTCATTAATCTTTTTACTGTTGTCTTTTGACAGAATAAATTTCTTATTAAATAATAATTAACTCAAAAGTGATGGTGCCTCGGCTGTAAAACAAGCTATTTTATGATGAATAATGAATGGGATCTATATAAGTGGTATTGAGCACTTCCTCTATACCAATTAAGGTGTTAAGAATACATTTCATGACTTAATGTATCCCAGGGTTGATCACGAGGTCTAAACCCTGTTGCTTTGTCAAAATTTTCTTTTTTTCCTTGTAATTTGATTAGTGTACATTGCTTGTTCGAACTAAAATAGGGTGTTGGTGACTGAAAATAAAAAAAAAAAATTCTTTCTATATGAATCACATCCTCATCAACCTAATTTTCCCATCCATGCCAATCTTTAGCTGCTTCTAATTATTTTCTGTTTTTGGCAGAGACAGAACCTGCTCCGAAGAAGGTTTCAGGCGGATCAATTGACAGAGGTACTTGTAGTTGCCAAGACTCCTTCTTAGTCCTATTCCCATCTTCCATGACATGGTAGTCACTAAGAGAAATGGAGCATTAGGATGTTCTTTGGAAAATGAATGAGTTTATTCCTGGCTGAATTCTCTTGTACTGGCTGAGGGATCCTGTCCAGTTTGAGTCCATTGTCATCTTTTGGGAATTTCTTACGGGCAGTTTTGAGATTGTTTATTGTATATATATATCCTAACTTCTTGAGAAGAACACAATTAAGAAATTCATTTTGCATAGGGAGCGTAGGTTTAATGTTCGCCAAGCAGTGATCTGACGTTTGATGTTTTGTTTTTCAGATGTAGCTCTTGCTGACCTTGAAAAAGAAAAGAGACTTTCCTTTATCAAGGCATGGGAAGACAGCGAGAAAACTAAAGCCGAGAACAAGTAAGGTTTTCTCGTCCCTCTCACTCTTTGCTTTGAGTTTACAGAATACTTTGCTTGCTTTGTGCGTACGAGTGGGGTTTACTGTAATGCTTTATTTAATCCCATTAAGAAAACCTCTCGTAAAAACATTTAGACCTCTATTCCTTTTTCAGTATGGCTTTTAAAATACACATTATATGTGTGTGTGTGTGTGTGTGTGTGTGTGTGTACAAGTAGAGCAAGGATCAGTCCTCTATTTGACCTAAAAATACCGAAAGTTGAAGAATTGGAACTGATTTTGTGCATTAAACAATTGACATGTCTTTTTTCTGGTGCGGCAAATTTTGAGGGGTACTGTTTAACTTTTTCTGTCTTCTAAATGATTTAGAAGAAGTTGATAGCTGACAAATTGCACGTGCTATAACTGATTAACAGGTCTCAGAAAAATCTCTCTGCTGTTGCTGCCTGGGAGAACAGCAAAAAGGCAGCTCTGGAAGCCAAACTGAGAAAGATGGAGGTAACTGAACTCTTGTCATCTTGGTTCTTTGTTAATTTCTGGAATTCTTTTGATGCTATGGTGCATGGTTTTCCAAGTGATTGACAATCCCTCGCCCCACCCAGTTAAAACATCCTTGTAACAATCTCAGGATGATTGAGGCTTTAAAATTAAGAAATTGACGGGTTACTATCCCGCCATTTATACTGTGGTTCTTTTAGCATTTTGGAATCCACAATAACAAAATAAGTGGCTGACAGGAAAAACTGGAGAAGCAAAAAGCAGAATATGCAGAGAAAATGAAAAACAAGATTGCTTTAATTCACAAAGAAGCTGAGGAAAAGAAGGCAATTGTTGAAGCCAAACGCGGGGAAGAGGTCTTAAAGGCTGGGGAGACGGCTGCAAAATACCGTGCTACTGGGCAAACCCCAAAGAAGCTCCTTGGTTGCTTCTGAAGTCGCAACTTTAGGAGCCTAGCATGGAAGCGGAAAGTTGAATCATCATTCTTCCTCTGCATATAGTGTTTTTAACTCCTTGTTTTTCTTGCTTGCTTGCTTTTTTTTTTTTTGCCCCACATGGTTTCATGTCTTCTTTCATTAAACATCGGCAAATTTAAATATTCAGTGTGTTTATGTATAGGAATACAATATTTGATCTGTGAGAAACAAGTTTAACATGTTTGTGAGCTGGCTTCTCTTGGCATACTAGTGAGGCTGCCTTGTCGAGCACATCCTTTTCATATTTTTCGGTATCTTCTGAAAGCTAATGACTGTTGAGAAGTCACAGTGAGGATTTTTCCTTATATTTGGTGACAGTAAGCCATTATTGATTGCCAAGATGATTTCAGAAACATTATACCACCACAACTAGGTCTATACAAAATCGAAAGGCTGTGTTTTGGTCCTTCAGTAGTATCCTTCCCCTTCGGAACACAACTACTAATCTACCATATTGCTATGGCAGGGTAAAGGGCTAGCATCAGCTGCTGATTCCTACACAGTACAGTTTCCACGTAAATAAATATTATCGAGTCCAAAATCACATTAACATAATCATGCCAGTATCTTCACAAAACAGAGTCATAACCTGGTGCAGCGTGGTGCAGCTTGGTTTCTAATGGATAGTAGAAACAATTATCCTGGCAATATGATTTTAGCATCGCATATATAGCATAGTTGCGAAACTAAACCTGGAAGTTTAGGTCCCAAAGTATATATGTATCTTTGATATATAATCAGCAAGGAACCGAGTAAATAAAACTAGGAAAGGAAATTCTAACAGTAGGCTGAAAAACTACCCACAATTGCCGCAGGCTTGGTTCTTAACTTCCTTCGCTCTTAAACTAGCTTCAGAAATTGTAGTGCCAAAATAGAGCATATAAACATCCTGGCAAAAGAAGATTCATTATACACAGCAACATTTTCGTGCATGCTTCATAGAGGGCATATCATGGAGGGTCCAGTCAACATCGCAGATGAAGTGGCATAGCTGTCAATATTTTTATCTAAGAAGCTCATGTCGTTGTTAATGGGGAAATCCAGCAGAAGTTGTAATGTGGAGTCTGTTAAATCCTCCAATTCAGCTGAACTTGAATCAGACCCAGCCAGCACATCTTCTGCATAGGATATGGGGCTTTTCCAATCCATATCTTCATTTTGATTGCTTGCTGTGGCGGGGGACCGTGATAAGTTGGGGATAATATCTGCAGTGATAGCTGAAATTGATCCACATTTTGTCGACGAAGATGCCTGAGAAACAGGACTTTGGCATGCAGTTTTATTGTCTCCCATGTTGATCCTTCGAAAGGATTCTCCAACTTCAGAGTTCCATATGCGCAGAAAGTGATCACAATCAATTTTTTCCACCATCGGTGGAAGGAAGAGTGAGGACTCCCTTGAAAGGCGTTTCTCGGCTTCCAGCCGAGCACTCTCCCACTGCGCCATATGGCGAGTAGCTGGGGATGCAGGTCCTTTAATGACTGGTCCACAGGATGAAAAGGGCTCATGAGTTTGGGGATCAAGTCCCAAGCAAAGAAGGCGCTTTTTCAGGTGTGTATTCCACAAGTTCTTGATCTCGTTATCTGTTCTCCCTGGTAGTTGAGAAGCAATGGCCGCCCACCTGAATGTCATTGATGCAACACTTGCAACAGTTAATTACAAAGTGCACAAGGGTCTATACCGCATATAAGCAACCAAACTCACTAAGAAGAAAGAAGAGTTCCAGGATTCAATTATCCCATTTGCATGAACAGGAACATAAATTCACATAGGACGAAACAAATCGATAAATCGAATTTGCGTGAACAGAAACATAAATTCACCCTAGCTCGTATATATACGCAAACATCTATAAGGGGAACAGTCAGCTGAAAAAAGGTAGCAACTAGCAAGAGTTCAAAGAATGTAAATTGATTGTGAAGAGGATCTAAAGTCTTGTTCATGTGCCAAAGATGGCTTTGTAATTGAATCCTGCAAAATAAATGGTGGCACAAAACTTGTAGATGTATTAGTTAAACAAGAGCGACATAGTAGTGATAAAGAATTGTGTTGCTGTGAGGAATGGACCTCAGAGTCTGGTGATGGTTGGAATTGGCTCAAGAAATGCATTAACAAAGAAACTAAATAGAGATCTAGAGTAGGCAAGTTCTGGAAAAGAATATTTATGTTCATAAAAAATATCATGTCTGAAGGTAAAGACTTGATTAGTTAAACGATAAAGGTAATGAAAACCATGATGAGACATGTTGTAGCCAAACAAAACACATGAACAACTACAAAGATTCAATTTGTGAGGAGCATAATCTCATAAGTAGGGATAAACTAAACATTCAAATAGATGAAAATTAGAGTAAGATGGTGGTTTAACATATAATATCTCAAATGAAGACATGTTATAAATTGTAAGAGCTGGCAACCAATTAATTGTGAAAGTGGCAGTGTTGCAGGCATCAACCTGGAATTTTAGAGGGACATGAGAATAAAAAAGCATAACAAGTACAGTTTTAGTTATATGTCTATGTTTGCGTTTTATGTGACAATTTTATGATGGAGTATATAGACAAGAAATTCGACGAAGAATTCTAGATTGAATTAAATGGTCTTGGAATTTGTGAACTATAAATTTAGTTCCTCTATCACTTTGAAATTTCTTGATTTTAATCGAAAATTGGTTCTCCATAAATTTTTAAAAATAAGTAAAAATGCTAAAAGAAATCTGATTTGAGTTTGAAATGATATAGCCACATAAATCTTGAATAATCTTCAACAAATATTATATAACATTTAAAACCAAGATTTGAAGAGATTGTATATAGACCCCCACATATCACAGTGAATAAGTTCTAATATAGATGAAGCACATTTATTATTAAGTTGAAAGGAAAGACGATGACTTTTAGCAAGTTAACAACTGGAGCGCATAGTAGGATTGGAAAGCTATGAAGTCACACATAACTGACGATATTTAAAAAAAAATAATGAAATTAGATACCTGACCTAAACAAGCAAGTCAAACATCAAAATAAGCTCATGGATAATGAGTCGAAGCAAAAGAAATTAGAGAGTGATCGATATGAATCCATGAACAAAAAGAATTAAAGCAAAAAAGAAGAAGTTTTAAAGAAAGAAGCTAACAATTAAAAGTAGAGAAAGGTAAAAGCTAAGAAGAATTAAAAGTTATTTTTATTTAATTATCAAAAACTGTCTCACAAATTGAAAAAAAAAACATATAAACAGCATTACCCTAAAACATCCATATATTAGACTCAGACCATCAATTAAACTTGTCTAACATAAATAAGTCAAATAAATAAGATAAAACAATGAAATAGGACCCAACGGGCTTAGTCTCCCAACCAAATAGTGACAGGTTGGGGCTTCCTATGTCGTCTCCATCTATATTCTCGTATAATCTGTGGTGTGGGTCTGGTGTCCCAAGGAAACCCAACCTCATCGAGTGTAGCTTTGGATGACTTTGATAGTACTCTCAAAAATTTAGATCAATCTGCCGCAAAGTATCTCTAGTAATCCAAATGCAATCTGAATCAAGTCGGCCCACCCAATGAACTAGAAATCGTTGAACCTTACAATCCTATTGTAGATAACTTATTCATCCAAAATAGCATCAGTATTATCCTTTTGTGTTGAGATCAAGGTAAGAGGGGTAGAGGTTTCAATATGATCATCAGGAGGGGAGTCGGGTGGCATTTCAAAGGGATCATTTGGAATAGGATGTTGTTTTTAGTATGCAACTAGATCCTTAATATTAAATGTAGAGCTAATGTCAAAGTCAAGTGGTATATCAAGAACATAAGCATTTGGATCAACCCGTTGTAGCATTTTAAATAGCCTCACACTATATGCATGCAATTTTTGATTAATTCCTGAAAGAAATTGCTTTAGTCTAATTCATATCATAACATAGTCTCCTATATTAAATTTATTATATCATCTTTGTCAATCAACTTGAAGTTTTTATGGCGCATTACTTGTTTGAATCTGCTTAGTGATCTCAACATGCAAATCTTTAACTCTACATGCAAAAAATTCAGTTGACTCCGACACCCTAGCATGAAGATATATGTGAAGAAGGTCTAAAGGTTTCATAGGCTTGTAACCATGTACAACTTCAAAGGGACCCATATCTATTGACCTATTGATAAAGCTATTATAGGCAAATTAGGTCGTAGGAAGAAAAAAATATCAATTTCTATTATGATCACTCATTAAACATCTCAAAAGGTTGCCTCAATTTCTATTAACTACCTTAGTTTGACCATTAGTTTGGGGGTAGTAAGCACTAGAAAACTTCAACTTATTTCCCACCATATACCAAAGGATTTTCAAGAAATAACTTATAAATCTAACATCCCTATCTGAGACTATGGTTTGGAGAAGACCATACAACTTGATAATAATCTTGTCAAAATAGAGTTTCGCAACTTTGGAAGCAAATGTGGTCTTAGTACAAGGGATAAAATGGGTCATCTTAAAGAAGCAGTCGACAACCACAAAAATAATCATGCTTCTTTGCAGTACGTGGAAGCCCAAACACAAAATCCATACTTACATCTTGCCAAAGACAAGTAGGAACAACCAACAGGGTGTAGAGCCCAGTGTTCTGTTTTCTTAGCTAGTTAACAAGTTTGACATTGACCTACCAACTTCACTACATCTCTTTTCAAACTAGACAAAAAAAACTAACGTTCCACCTCTTCAATGGTTTTATTTCTTTCATAGTGTCCTGAAAGGCCTCCAGCATAAATCTCTCATATAAAAAATTTAAGCACAGATGTCTTCGGGATACAAAACTTATTATCCCGAAACAAATACCCTTTATAGAGGTGATAACCATCTACAAAATAGTTATTCTCATTTGAGTCTCTAAATTCTAAGCAAGATTCATACTCCTCTTTGAGTCTCTCAAATCCAGTATCTTTAACACTCATTACGGATAGCATCGTTATCCAGTGACTCAAGGCATCTACTGCTTTATTATCCATTCCATATTAATGTTTCATAACAAATGAATAGGCTTACAAATACTCAACACAAAGACCATGCATATGGTTGAGCTTCTTTTAGGAGTTGAGATA
>Ga0325411_1004961_pt1 | contig 14835 bp, 13 predicted proteins | sample PopdelMetagenome_13_FD_206181 | JGI IMG/M metagenome (GOLD analysis project Ga0325411, IMG submission 206181) | Populus deltoides microbial communities from Bellville, Georgia, United States - Xylem-PdIQD-R4 | ecosystem: Host-associated > Plants > Phyllosphere > Stem > Wood/Secondary xylem... | reverse complement strand
TTTTCATTTCTGTTTGTCTCTTTTAATTACCTCATATCTGTGATTAGCTCCTGCTTGCAGATCAGTTTCCACTGTTTACATGCCATGATAAAACTGTTTATAAGTCATATAGTCCCGAATACAGTAAGTACATAAGTGACAGAATATGGAGGGAGGTACATGCACTTACAATTGCCAGGGTCTAGATAAGCCAATGAAACAAGGAAACCAGGTCCTACATATGATAGGAACTTTCTCCATCCAGGTTTCTGGTCATCAAAAAGAGAGCTCAAATGCTGATACGTAAAAGCTTACTAAAAATTAGAATTCAATCAACACGTTAATTTCCCTGAACATATATGAAAGAGACCTGATGATTTGGGTCTTCCAAGTGAAGATCATCAGCCCAAGGTTGTGGCTGGCCCTCCACATTAACAGAAGCTATTCGGTTGCTTGATCCATTCCATGATGCAGGCAATGTATCATTCACTAGTTGTTGCTGTTGAATGCCTGCCATCTCTCTATCTCTGTTGACAACAGATATATAAAGAACTTAACTTGTTTAGTTAACGAAAAACAGAAAACAAAGAACAGAGAACTTCGGGGAAAAGAACAAAGAGCAGAATAGTTTTTCGTAGGTTACTGCCATCCCTTAACTTTAAATTATAGATGAAATCAAACACTACTTTATCTCCTTTATTTAAGGATTTAGATAACTGACTAGAGTTATCCTAGATAAGTTTAAATCTAAAAAATTAAAACATAATAAACTATAGAAATTTTACTGAACATAATTTATTTATTATCATGAACTCTTTTGTAAGTAAAGTACAAGTTGCATTTAACACAAATACAAAGACTGAAAGATTTGTTTCAACTGAAGGTGTGTCAACGAAGACCCTGCAGAAGATGAGATATGCAGCGAAGGTGAGATATGCAGTAAGCTGATTTATCTGCAAAGGATGCTTATCGTTTGTGCTGTAGATAATCCTTAACACGCTCTCTCAAGATAGGCATGTATCGTCGTCTTCATCGGCATCATCATCAATTAATTAATTAGCTACTAATACATTAGGTAATGGTGGATTGATTTTAGATATCTTGTCGACACTTTGGGCATGGATTAATGTTTCATCGTGATAATCACAGCTCAACTTAAAGTAATTGACTTTGTATATCACTGAATTCCAATTCTGAGTTCTTCCTTGAGTTCCCTCCGTCAAGGAAAAGGCAGTCTGATCTTCCATACTTACTGCAAATTTAAGCGGTCAACAATTTGATGTTTGATAGTATCACGCAATAAGGTGCTCAAAGCGTATCGTAAACACACTTCTAACATCTTATAAGTTATGTTACAGTGAGAAATTGAGGCAACCCAAATTATAAGGTCTATAATAACTAGCAATGCTCACCCGCAGACCAGATGAAGCACAAGAAATATCCAAACACTCCATGATAGTCTCCGTTTGCTTGGCGTTAGCCTCCGCAAATAGTTGCATGTTATCTGCAAAGCATAAATGCGAAACTTTTGTACCTCCTTTACCCACCCTGAAAGGCTTCCACGCCCCAGTATCCACAGACTTAACAATGAGCTGAGACAACCTCTCTAGGAATAGGACAAAAAGATATGGCGATAATGGATCACGCTGGTGAATACCTCTTGTTGGTTTAGAAGCTGCAGAAGGGCTCCCATTCCATAAAACACTGAGTGAAGAGTTCTCAATGCAGGTCATGATTAACGTAACTAGCTGAGGAGGCAGATTCACGTCTAGCAGCGTGTCCTGATGAAATCCCATCGCAAACAATCATAGGCTTTTTCCAGATCTACCTTGATTGCCATGAAACCTTTTTTCCCCTTCATAGATCGCATAGAATGAATGATTTCCTGGGCCACGACTATAGTATCTGTGATGTGCCTCCCTGAGATGAAACTACTCTGATGTTTAGAGGCCATATTCGGTATCTTGGGCTCGAGTCTATTTACTATAACTTTGGTCAGGATTTTAAAGTTCACGTTGCAGAGACTAATTGGTCGGAACTGTAATACGGATTCTGGTTTAGCTACCTTCGGGATCAATACCAAGAATGTCTGATTGATTTCAGCTACTGAACTTCAACCATCTAAAACCTCTCGGATGTAGTTGCAGACTGCAGGGCCAACCACATTGCACGGAGATTGGTAGAAGAAGGGTTGATATTCGTCTGGTCCCGGAGCCTTATAAGGCTTCATATCAAATAAAACCTTCCTGATTTCCTCATCTGTAATTGGTGACACGAGCCCGTCTCTGTCTGTTTGGCTCACATCGCCATAAACACCTCTCACGGGGAACAACAGAGCATAATCACTGTCTCTCGCGAAAAGTCTATGATAAAAGTCAACTGCGATCTGTCTTAGCAAGTCTGCTTCACACACCCACTGTCCATCTACGCCCTTCATAGCCTGTATTCTGTTCTTCTGACGTCTGATAACGGCCTTTGTGTGGAAATAAGTTTAGTTTCTATCTCCAAATGTGATCCACTGACATCTGGATTTTTAAAACTACAGGACCTCCTCCTGAGTTACAATCTTATTATATTCTTTTGAAAGTTACTTCTCGAATTTTAACAGGAAAGAATTCCCACCATTTGTGAATGCTCTCCGCCCTCCACCATGTTGAAGATTGCTTCAAGAGCTGTCAATATGTTAACTTTCTTTTCAGCAACAATAAATGGTTGTCGTAGTCTTTAGCATGATTTGGTGCTAGAAGTTAGCAATTCAGTTTATTTCATTTACTCTGTGTTTGTAAAGATTGCTTCTATTCAGTAAGCAATTATTCATCTCTATTCAATAAAACAGTATACAACAGTTTGCTATCTTTAACTTTCTTCTTACTTTCCTCCTCCACTTAAATACTTTTAATTGGTATCAAAGTAATTTTCTTAAGGGACCTGTAATGAAAGTTGAAACAAGCTTTTCTCATATTACTTCTCCTATCTTTGATGGAGAGAATTATCAACTATAAGCAGTGAAAATTGAGACTTATTTGTAGGCTTTAGATCTTTGGGAAGCTATTGAAGAAAATTATGATATCCCTCCATTATCAAATAATTCAACCATGACCCAGATCGACGGCCACAAAAAGAGAAAAACAAAGAAATCAAAAGCAAAAACATGTGTGTTTGCTACTATTTCAACAACCATTTTCACAAGAATTATGTCTATTGAATCAACAAAAGATGTCTAAGATTATCTGAAAAAAGAATATGCAGTAGATGAAAGAATTTGTGGCATGTAAAGCCTACACTTGATATGAGAGTTTGAGTTGTAAAGAATGAAAGAATCTGAGACCATAAAGGAATACTCAAATAAGTTGCTTGATATTGTTAACAGAGTCAGATTGTCAGGAACAACATTCACAGACTTTAAAGTTGTTTAAAAGATACCAGAAAAATATGAAGCTTCAATTACTGCATTGAAGAATACAAAAGATCCATAAAAATTACTTTGATAGAACTTTTGAATGCCTTACAAGCTCAAGAACAATGAAAACTTATGAGGCAAGATCATTTTGTAGAAGGAGCTTTACAAACCAAGTATCAAGATTCTGAAAAGGATAAGAACAAGTTTTTCAGGAAAAACCAGGCTTCAAGCAGCAGTAAATATATCACCAATCAATTTCAGAACAAGGGAAAAATTTTTAAAAGAAATTTTTCACCATGTCAACATTGCAACAAGATAGGCCATCTATCATTCAAGTGCTGGAAGAGACCTGATGCAAGGTGTAGCAAATGCAATCAACTTGGACATAAAGTAGTTATTTGCAGAACTAAACCTCAGAAACAAAAGAAAGATGCTCAAGTTGCTAGTTAAGATGATGAAGATCAAATGTTCATAGCCACGTGTTTTTCAGTTCAAAACTCCTCATATCATTGGCTTATTGACAGTGGTTGCATAAACCACATGACTTTTGACAAAAATCTTTTCAGAACATTGCAATCTTAAAAAGTTAAAAAGGTTTGAATTGGAAATGGTGATTGTATAGCAGTTAAGGAAAAATGAACCATTGTCATCACAACAAATTTAGGTACAAAAACAATTTCAGATGTTCTCTATGTACCTGATATAGATCAGAATTTATTAAGTGTTGGGCAATTAATAGAGAAAGATATAAAGGTGATTTTTGAAGATCAATTCTATCATATTTTTTATGTTGCTGGACAAAAAATAGTGCAAGCTAAGATAAGAGGTAAAAGTTTCTCATTTTTACCATTTGATGAGGAGCATACAACTTTTTCAACAAAGCTTAATGACACAGAAGTATGGCATAAGAGGCTCGGACACTGTAATCAACAACGAATGCTTAGTATGAAGAAGAATGATGTTGTAAAAGGTGTGCCTCTATTTACTAATCAATTATCAAACTGTAAAGCCTGTTAGTTTGGTAAGCAAAGCAGGAAACCATTTTCAAAATCAACTTGGAGATCTGCACAGAAACTCCAATTAATCCATATTGATGTGGTTGGCCCTCTAAAAACACCTTCATTAAAAGGTAATTGGTATTATATTCTTTTCATTGATGACTTCACTAGAATGTGTTGGATTCTCTTTATGAAATACAAGTCAGAAGTAGTTAAGATCTTTTGGAGATTTAAGAAGAATATGGAGAATCAGAGTAGATGCAGAATTCAAGCCATTAGATCTGAAAATGGTAAAGAATACACTTTATTAAAGTTCAATCTATATTGTGAAGATGCTGGCATTGAACATCAACTCACAGCTCCTTACACTCCTGAACAAAATAGAGTCAGTGAAAAGAGAAACAAATACATAATGGAGATGGTCAGGTGCATGCTACATGAGAAGGATTTGCCCAAGATTCTTTGGGTAGAAGTAGCTAACATAGCTGTTTTTCTTTAAAATCGACTTACAATAAAAATTTTGGAAGAAAATACATCATTTGAAGCTTGGTATAATTACAAACATTCATTAAGCTTTCTTAAAAATTTTGGTAGCATATGTTATGTTTATGTTTCACAGGTCAAAAGGGATAAGCTTGACAAGAAGGTTATACCAAGTATCTTTGTAGGCTATAGTTCTGTGTCTAAAGTCTACAAAGTATATCATCCTCAAACTCAAAAAATGGTCATTACAAGAGATGTTCATTTCCATAAAGAGGAACAATGGGACTACAAAGATTCATAAAATAACGAGTTGTTTGGAATTCAAGATAAGCCTTAGTAGTAGGATGAATCAATTAATTACTCACCAATCAGAGGCACGAGATCTCTTGCAGATATTTATCAAATGAGCAATATAGCAGTCTGTGAACCAGAAGGATATGAAGAAGCTTACTAGGACTCTAGATGATAGAAAGCAATGGAGGAGGAGATATCAATGATCCCAAAAAACTGCACCTAGGAACTGGTTGACAGACCACCAGACAAAAACATCATTGGCATAAAGTGGGTGTTCAGGACTAAACTAAATGTAGACAATTCCATTAATAAACATAAAGTTAGGTTGGTTGTTAAGGGGTATGCTTAGATATTTGGTGTTGATTATTCAGATATTTTGCTCTTAGAGCAAGAATGGACACCATCAGACTATTGTTTGTTGCTGCTGCACACAAGAACTAGAAGGTATTCTAGTTAGATGTCAAGTCAGCCTTCTTAAATGATATTTTGTAGGAAGAGATTTATGTTGAACAACCAAACTAGGTTTGCAATTCAAGGAAAAGAAGATAGAGTTCATTTGCTAAAAAAGGCTTTTTATGGATTAAAGTAAGCACCTAGAGCCTGGTATAGCAGAATTGATGATTATTTTATAATCTTTGGCTTTTAAGCAAAGCTTTGTTTGAAGCAACTCTCTATATAAAGAAGACTAACAATGATAATCTCATAATATCACTTTATGTTGATGATCTTTTAGTAACAGGAAGCAGTGCATAACAAGTTGAAAATTTCAAGCAGAAGATGATGCAAGCTTTCGAAATGACTAATATTGGTCTCATGATGTTTTTTCTTGGAATGGAAATCAAGCAGAGCAAGAATGAAATATTCATCTACTAGAAAAAGTATGCAAAAGAAATTTTGAAGAAATTTTACATGGAGAATTGCAAACCAACAACCACTCCAATGAATCAAAACGACAAATTCAATAAAGAAGATGGAACCGACAAAGTTGATGAAGAGAAATTCAGAAGCTTAATTGGTTGTTTGATACATCTAACGGCAACCAAACCTGATATACTTTATGCAACAAGTCTTATATCTCGTTTCATGAATTATCCAAGTGAAAAACATTTAAGAGTAGCCAAACAAATCCTAAGATACATCAATCGAACAATCAGTTTTGGTGTCAATTTCAGATGAGTTAGAAGTTAAAATTGCATGGCTTTTATGATAGTGATTGGGGTGAATTTATTGATGACATGAAAAGCTCTTATGGATTCTATTTCAACCTAGGATTAGGGATGTTTTCATGGTCATCCAAGAAACAAGACATTGTGGCACAATCCATTGCAAAAGCAGAGTTTATTGCAACAGCAGTAGTAGTGAATTAAACATTGTGGCTTCTAGAAGATTCTGTGTGATTTGCACATGGAGGAGAAATAAATAGCAGAGATCTTAATAAATAATCAAGTAGCCATAACAATTTTTCACAATCCAGTGTTTCATGGAAAAACCAAACACTTTAACATCAAACTCTATTTTTTTACAAAAAGTGCAGAAAAATAGTGATGTTATGTTGATTTATTGTAAGTCTGAAAATCAACTAGCTGACTTGTTTACTAAACCTTTTCTAGTAAGTAGGTTTGAGTTTCTAAAAAAAAAGATTAGAATTTGCAACTCCTAAAGTAAGAAGGAGTGTTAAAGATTGTTTCAAGAGCTATTAAGATTTTGTTACGTTAATCTTTCTTTTCAACAATAATAAATGGTTGTCCTAGTCTTTAGGAGTTGTTAATCTGTTATTTTGTTAGTAGGTCATATCATGGTTTGGTGCTATAAGTTAGCAATTCAGTTTATTTCATTTACTATATATTTGTAAAGATTGTTTATATTCAGTAAGTAATTCTTCATCTTTTGTTCAATAAAACAATATACAACAGTTTGTTGTCTTTAACTTTCTTCTTACTTTCCTCATTCACTTATATAATTTCACTCTAAGTCTAGCTATAACCTTTCTCTTGCATATAAAAGATGTTACCAAACACATTCTGGTTCCATTCCTTCAACAATGTTGTCCTAAGGGTTGGAACCAAACCTGCACCATTCCTCCAACTGTCCCAAATAAATGTTACAAAGTCCCCATGAGTATTCCATGTTGCTTCAAAGCGTAAGGGACGGGGCTCACCCTGAGACATATTGTTTCCTTTATTCATCTCAACTAGAATCAGATGATGATCTGACTTGACTCTTGCTAGAACTCTAATACATGCCTCTAAGAAGCTCATCCTCCAAGTATGATTGCCAATACCCTTGTCTAGCCTTTCAAAAACTTTGTTATACCCTCTACATATAGGACCCCTCCAAGTATATTTAGGACCAACACTCCCTAAGTTAATCAACCTATAATTCTGAACCCAATTACCAAACCTCAAACATCTCCTCACACACTACTAGAAAATTGATAAATATAAACGGAAATACTAACAAAATATTTTCGTCAGTAAATTATAATGATTTTTACTGACGGAAATATTCTCTCGGTATATACCGAGGGAATTATGGTGGGGAAAAAAGAATTAAAACTAAGCCAAAAAAATACGATGACATGTCATTTATACCAACGGAATTACCGACGGAATGAAGTAGGAATTTTTTATTATGTGTATTTTCTGTTTGTAAAACATTGATTTTTTATTTTCTTATAGACAAAGTTAGCAATAGATGATGGAATTACCGACGAATGTTATTCTGACGGATGTATTTCATCGGTGAATTAGTCGGCAAAATTTTCACCGACGAAATGCTAATCTCACGCCGACAGAAAATTTTTGCAGGTAAAACTGTCAAATGTTGTAGTGACATCCGTAGGGGCCCCTCATGCCTTTTCCGTGGTTGATAGAATATCATGAAAATCTCCATCCAAGGAGATGTTATGGAATTGGAGAGGCTACTCAATTCTGCAAAGCACTCTCTCTTAAGTTGAACATGAGGATTCACATAAACCACAATGCAAAGCCAAGTGAAAGATCCCCTTTTATTTATTTTGAAGTGTATGTAATGTCTTGAAGAAGTAAGAATGTTAATCCCAACTTTGTTGTTATTCCATAACAGCTATAGTCCTCCCAATCGCCTATGAGCTTCAATCTTATAACTGACAAAGAAGTTCAATTTTTATAATTATTTTATCAGCTACCTCCTCACTAACTCTTGGTTTAGCTATTGCCATAACATCACATCGATGTATTCTTTTAAAGTCATGCATAATTGAGCAGATGCATGCACTGCTTGCCCCTATCTATCTTTTAGAGTAAGAGTTATAAACTCATGTCATGGGTTTTGTTGATAAGACACTGTGAAGACCTATTTTCCATACTTTATCTTGCCATTATAAGTATCTCACCTAGCCAAATGGCCCCTAAAATCACATTGATCTCAATTAGAGCTTGAGCAGGCTAGTTGGGTTCTTCTCTGTCACATTGCATATAGACATGCCCTTTTACAAATTGTTTTGGATAACCCTTGGCTATCATCCTCTTAATCTTTATCTTTAGTGTGAAACAACCATCCATATCATGCCCTTTATCCTTGTGAAACAAGAAAAACTTCTTGAAGGTACGTGTGTGTGAAAGCAACATCATAGGAGGTGAATACTGAACAAAGTATTTTCCTTTGATGGTTGTAAAGACTTCTATAAGAGTGGAATTTAGGGAAGTCATATGTCTCTTCTCGGGGCATTGTATTCAATCTCTTACTAGCATTTCAGACCTTTCTTGGAATTAGTATCTCTAATGGAAAAGCGATTATATTTGAAAGGTTTCTCATCCTCGATCTCTTGGTATAAACAAGACTCATGCCTCAACATACTAACTTATTCCACCCTTATATGATTTTTCATAACTTGTTTTACCTGCAACAAACTTTTGTCTAATAAAACATACAAATCTTTCTATGGAGAACATTCTCTCATTCTACTTATCAAAGCCTTTGTGGCTATTAGCTTAATCAATTCATCTACTTTGAGAATTTCTTCATTAAACTTCTTCAAGTATTCCCTAGTGGATTCTTCTCTTGACTAAGTAATGCCAAAGTAATCTATAAAGCTCCTCTTAGTGGGTATACTAGTGTTAAGCCATGACACAAGTTTAGCATAAATATCATTAAAACCTATGATAGAACATGACTCCAAGTTGTTATACAAAGCTCGGAGATTCTTGCACATAGCATCACTGTCTTAGATAACCAATTCAAGGTTTCCACGCATGTTTTGCATATGTTCTCATAGATTCTCGAGACCATCATAATTGTCAAAAGTTATCTTAGTAAAAATATACTCCTCAGGGATAAGGGTATACAAGATTCATCTAGTTAAAGGTGAATTTTTTTTGTCTCATGAGGACTGTAGACTTCATCTTGGATGTATTTACTAGTGATGCTTCTTTTCGACCATTGTCAAATAGGCTCTAGGAAGCTAGATAATTCTAGTGTGGAACGTCAAGAATGATAGTTGAACTCAATCTTGTTGTGGCTAGAAGGATCACGTCTTGAATGACTGCTTATTAGGAGAGCTTCACGCCTATATAAGAATAATTTATGAAAAGACTAGGAGATCATCAAAGTGGAAAGCTTTCCATTTCATTTTGCCAAGGCTACAATTGTTTCCTGGCATAGAGGACTACTTGTGGTTAAAAGATTAGGACTAAGGGATCTACCTCATATGCTAGGACTTGTTGAGGTGACAAGGCCTGATGTTGCCCCTATGATGCCAACACGACTTGGGTAAGGTCTTATACCTGATTGATGAGCTGTTGAAACTATGATGGAGTAGACATGCTAACAACTACAAGGAGGTCCGTGATATGTCCCATTCCAGGGTTATCTTAATTGTTTGTCATTAATAACGACTAGGGATGTCAAAAACCAATCTAGAAAGAATAATTAATGGTTTTTTTATCAGTTTTCCATAAACAACATCAATTGATAATGTTCTAAAAAATCCAATATACTTAGGAATAAGGGTTTTTTGAGTGTTTGAATAATTTGTGATAACATGTTCACTTCAATATTCTCTTTTCTAAATTTCATAAAGTTAATGATTGATGAAAGAAGACCTGTCATATGCAAAACAGTCCTTTTGTGGGATTTAGGGACCATACAATAATAAAGTCAATGACTTGAAATAAGATATTGCAATAAATGAGATAATGAGCTTTAAATTCTAAGAACAATAGTGTTTGTTCTTAGTTATGTATGATAAATGCTCTGAAAATAAAAGTATGAATACTTGAAAGAATAGGAAAAGTGTGAACCATTTACCTGAATGGTTTAGATGTTAAATATAGTCTTTGAACTTCATCATATTGCTTGAATTAAGAAGTTGAAGTATCATTTCCTCCTGATAACATTAATGAAAGATAAATATCTCTCACATAATAGATATATCTTACACAATATTAATGTTGATGAAAATATGATAGGCCCTTTGTAAACTTTCAAACATATAGGGATGTAGGGAGATGATCATTCTTGACTTTTAACATTTTATGTTAAAACACAAAAGAATAAACAAAAAAATCCTCGTGACCCAACATGTAGCCTAGAAAATTTATCAACTTCACATGTATTTGGACTTGAAATGATTTCAAACCTAACGATGATGGGTTTGACAGCTTGCCAGACCCATATGTACTTGGGCTCAGCGCATAATTGAATCCAAGAACATTGGATTTGATATCTCTCCAAACCCAAGCATGTTGTTGAACTCAAAGATGTTGAGTCTCGCATTTTGCTAGACCCATATGCACTTAGATTTGGTGTGTAGCTGAACCTAAGGGTTTTGTGTTTGGCATCTTGCTAGACCCACATGTATTTGAGCTAAACACGTAGCTCAGCCCAAGGATAATGGATCTAGCATCTTGTCATACCCACATGCATTTGAACTCAACGCATAATTGAACTTAAGGGCGTTAAGCCTGGAAGTAAGCAAGACCCATGTCATTTGGGCTTGGTAGGCACATTAGGTTATTATCCTATTTTTAGCCCTTATAATATTTTGAAGAAGCTCAATCACATCTATATTATAATTAAAGTTTAAAGTATCTTTATAAATAAAACCAATAAGATGCAGTTATAATCTTTCACAGAAAACCTGGTATGAGTCCAATAATATGTGTACTAAGAGAGAAAGGACTTGTGACTTAATTCAGTGATAAATTTTCTTAGTTTAAATTCTCTTTAGCCCTTTATTTGTTTATAGTTAGACTTCAGTCCCTAAACTCATTAAACAATTTTTGGAGTTCTCGAGTTTCACAACGATTAACGAAAGAGGCCATGTATGCTCCTTTTTATTGTTTAGTTTTTAGATTTGATAAAAGAATAGGTTTAGAAGCTTTAGGATAAAAGTCTAATTTTGTGAAAACTTCAGCCATCTAATTTTTTATTTGTAAAAGCTTATCCTAAAAATAATATCTAATCATATTCACACACGATATTTAATTAAAGGATTAAGCTTTGCCTTTTTACTATAGACATTTTGAGTTAAAGAAAAAGGTGTGGTTTGAAGCTTACTTAACCTAATATATGGTTAATCAATCTTAACAATTATAACTTCATTTCACTGCCCAAATGACAGATGTGCTAATTTTTTTAAAATTTAACAATATAATATGAGTGATGTTATTCTGAATCACTCGAATAATTCTTTAAGAAATTTGAATTAATTGCACAAAAAGCTTCGCTAGCCAGATTTTCCTGTTTTGTAATCCCTAGAATAGGAGCTTCATACGATGAAACTACATTGAACTAGAAGATTTTTTGAATACATATAGTACACTTTTTTTTTATTAACGTGGATGTCTCGGCCAGCTTGCGTGTACTTCAACTAATCCCACGGGCCCTGAAGTTAACGACCATGTAAGCCTCCAATAACCCTGAAGTTTGTGGAGCTCAAACTGGTGACCTCTAGAGAGCACAGTACATATTTGTTTTGAGGAGTTGACAAGCTCCTCACCAATTTAAGCCTTCTCCTCCTATCAGAATCTTCATTCCAAGCCTACTAACAAAAGCTAAAAGAGATTGGGAAAATACTAAAGCTCTAAACTGAAAAACACGGCCTATTGGAATATTATAATAATAATTTTGTCCTTTATATCAAAAAGTTTAAGATTAGTTATTGGAAGCGTGAAGGTCATTTCATAAGATGCATTAGTTATTACTAAGTTGATTAGCGGCAAACAAGTCTATTTACATTTTAAGAACACAATGAAACTACCAAAACACTCTTAAAAGTAAAAACCTTAAAACTAGCTTTAAAGGGCAATTTGGTACTTTTGTAATGATATTTTTCATAATTATCAGGTCAGATAAAGGGAACTTTGGTATTTGACTAGACGTAAAAAAAATAGTAAAACAACCGAAATGTCCTTTAAAGTTAAAAAAAAAAATTTAAAATTAGCCTCAATGAGCTTTCTCATCTTTTCACAAAAGTTTTTTTATTATTATCAAGTCAGCTTAGGGACAATTGGATCTTTTTATAAATAAAGAAATAAAAGTAGCTGGTGTGTATGAGAGGTGCACACGTCTTTCGAGTAGCGTATGTGGCATCTCCTATCATCCAAAAATACCTTTTTGTCATGTCATTAGAAGTGTCGTCAAGTCCTTTTACTTTTGGGGTGGCGTGTGTCGGTGTTGGATGGTTGGTTTGTCGCTAGTGGGCTTTTTCTTTCTTTCTTTTCTCTCTCCGCCCCTAAAATAACAGTTTGGTCCTTTTTATTTTTAGTTTTTCAAATTCAGTCCTTATTATATTGATTTCTAATTTTTATTTTTAACCCTTTTATAAAATTTTTATTTGTTTTCAATTTCATCCTTTAATCCCAATTTATCATATATTATGTTTTCCAATTTGATCTTAATTCTTTTGATTTTTATTTTTTTTCTTGATCCTTTTATAAATATTTTATTTAATTTTAATTTCATCGTTCTATTCAAATTAATTGTATATTATTTTTACTAATTTGATCCTCATTATTTTGATTTGTTTTGGGGGTTGTTTTGCTAAATTTATTTTTCTTTTCAATTTCACCCTTCAATCAAATATAATTTATTTTGTATGTCAATTTTGACCCACATTCTTTTCAATCTTGTTAGATCCTTTTGCATAATGGATTTTTCTTTTCAATTTCACCATTGAATAAAATATAAAATTTACTTTCTATTAGAATTTTGATCTTCATTCTTTTAATTGTTACTTTTTGTTTAGAATCCTTTTGTATAATTAAAAAAAATTCAATTTTATCCTTAAATATTTGATTGATTGAGAATTGAACCTCATGATTTTTCGAGATAGAGTGCTTCTGGTCTAATCATTTGGGTCACGAGTTTGAATAATTGATGCAGGTTGATATTTTTTTATATCTAGTTATTCCAATCTCATGATTTAGGTTGTAGGTTTGGCTGGATAACCTGGGTTTGGCTCGACCCTAATATCCAAAGTTATAGATTTGTTATGTTAACTCAGGTTGACTAGAGCTAAAATTTTTAGATCCTTCTTTTACCTTATTGTATCCTTTCATATTTAATTGGCTAAAAATTGAGCTACACTGTTATTTCTTTTTTTAAAAATATATTTTTTCCCAAGTTATCATGATTATTTTTTTAAAAAAAATTGATCCATCTAAAATTATTTTCTATTTTTTTATCATATAATTAAAATAAAATCAATTTATTTAACTTGTTTGGGTTTGTGACCCAAGTCTAAATTTTTTTTCTTTTTTAAAATGCACTTATTACATCTTAATATCATTTTTTTTAAGAAAAAAATGGTATGGCTAAAAAAAAAAGTACAAGCACCAAAGCTAGTATAGTTCTAAACTATAAGGCCAAATTAATTGACTCGTAGATTTCACCTCCCATGGCAAGATGAAAATTAATAATAGTACAATTTTTTAAAAAAAAAAATGGTCTGGCTAAAAAAAAAGTACAAGCACCAAAGCTAGTATAGTTCCAAACAATAAGGCCAAATTAATTGACTAGTAGATTCCACCTCTCATGACAAGATGAAAATTAATAATAGTACAATAACTCTAATTATAAAGCCATACCAACCTAGCTAGTCAACCTAGCACCCAGTGGTGCCGACCTAGAGCCTAGACTTGTCTAGGTTCAAAAAAATAAAGAAACAATTAACTTGGTTTGACCTGATCAAAAACTCAAGTCAAACCACAACTTGGATAAAACCCAAATCCAAAACATGTTGACATTTATTTTTATTACAATGATGTTTTGGCTTTTATATATATAAAGAAATGGTTAGCTCAAATTTACTGACCCTCATAGGCCTTGCTTTAAGTAAAATTTTAAAATTATGATAATAATTATTTTTATCGTTACATGTTTTAGTTAGACAATTTTAGAATTAAATTTTTTTTACAATGATATTTTAAAGATAAAAAATAATAAATATTACCTCTACAGATTCAGTACAAAAATTACCTCTAAAATTATATCAATGATATATTTATTTTTATATCTCTATTATTTTAACCAAAAACAATTTGATCAACATCTTTTTTATTACAAGAAAGTAACCCAGCACAACCTTAATATTTAAAGTTTTGTAAGTGCATGATCAGGCAAAACGTAAAAGCGAAATGCTTCCTTTCCTAAGATTAATTTTGAAGACACCAGTTAATAGATGGAGTGAGAGGAAACTTT
>Ga0325411_1004958_pt1 | contig 14843 bp, 9 predicted proteins | sample PopdelMetagenome_13_FD_206181 | JGI IMG/M metagenome (GOLD analysis project Ga0325411, IMG submission 206181) | Populus deltoides microbial communities from Bellville, Georgia, United States - Xylem-PdIQD-R4 | ecosystem: Host-associated > Plants > Phyllosphere > Stem > Wood/Secondary xylem... | reverse complement strand
TGTGGTGTTGAGAATTTTCGTATTGCAGTTTCTTTGCACCTCCCATACCCAGCAAGATTATATGTACTCCCCTTATCCCAATTCGGATGGTAATTTTGTTTTATCATCCCTATCAAGGTTGAGACATGCATAATGTGTTTGGTTTAGTTAGAGGTATATCCTTTATTGCATTGATATATTTTTTGTTTATCAATTTCCTAAACGAGACTTGAGCACATTGGTTTTTAATTTTGCAATTCTGTGAATAACATAGCATAATACATTCAGGTGCTAGTATGCGAACATGACATGTTACCAGACATAAGTCAAGTATCCTCCTGAAAATTTCTGTGGTTGATACAGTTACACGTCTGGTAAATTGACAGAGTCCCTCGTTACAGATTTGCTGTCTCTTTTAATTTGCATATCTGCTCCATTTGGACCCAACATTTGTATTTTAAAATGATTTTTTTAATGTTTTAAACTTGTTTTGGTTGTTACTTGGAATATATTCAATATGCCCTTGTTGTTGAAACAAGGGCACTTTTATTGATCGTCATTTGGAGTATCTTCAATATGTTTTGTTATGTATCTATTTTGTGATATGAGGGTATTTTGCATTGCATGTCAGTGAAATTCACTCTTGCCATGTCTCTTTTGTTTGATAACAAGAGGAGACAATTCTTATGGCTATCAAGAGGAGACAATTCTTATGGCTGTTTGCTCGATTAATAACAAACTAGTAAATGTTTATTTGTTTGTTCCTGAATTGGAATTCCTTTTCTTTTATCTGCAGATAATGCTGGTGTCATAGTGAACCCTAAAGGAGAAATGAAAGGTACTGCCTAATACTTGTAACCTCTGGGTCCCCATGGCTACCACCATTCTTCCAGTGTTTTGAGATGTACAACTTAACTTGGCTGATTTCTTGCACGTTCTTATTTCTTGTTACTTTTGCTTCCAGGCTCTGCAATTACTGGTCCAATTGGAAAGGAGTGCGCTGATCTTTGGCCAAGGATTGCAAGTGCAGCCAATGCCATCGTTTAAGAGCTTTAATTAGTCTCATTTCATTTGGAACATACTGTCGTTAGTCCTGATTGTTTTTGTAGGGATAATCTTAGTTGTGTTTATGAAAGCTTGACTGAATTTTGTTTGTGAGCTTTACATGCAGTTATGAACTGCATGAAGTTTGGGCAAGAAAGATGATAAAATTTTGTTGTTGATTTCAAATTTTATGGAAACCCTTCATCTAAATTTCTAGCTTTATTAAAAATATTTATTCCCTTTTTATTTTTGATTTTTGTTTCAAAAGCATTTTTGAAAAGAATTATTTATTTTATTTTTGTCTTTGTTATCATATTATTTTTTTGAGATGAAATTAAAAATAATTTTTTAAAAATAAAAAAAATATTACTTTAAAAAACAATATTTTCAACACACAACCTCAATCTTTCATACTATATTTTGCCGGATGGTTCTGCTTTTACCAGCAATTACATCACACCAATTACCTAACAACGGGATCATCGAAATTGTTCGTGGCTGAGAAGTTGCTTGTTGTTTCCATTGGGTTAGAAAACCCTATAAACGCTGGTGCTGTTGCTGCATTTGAAACCTCCCCGTTTTGATGAAATAAGATTTTGCCCATCGCCCACTGTCTGTTTTGAAGAACATGTTTTTGACAAGCACTGTCACGATACGTGCGAGCAGGTATGCCCTGCTTTTGCTTGAAAGAATCATGTACTCTCTCAACGTGCTATTGTTTAAGAAGAAAATCAATATCAATCAACAGTTGACGACGCTCCCAGGCATCTTCTTGATGATTAATGGTGATCATCTTATCAATGATCAACCGTTGCAATGCACTAATGGTCAAACAGTTTTTTTTCTTTTTATAGAAAATAAAGCTGTGAATGATACTCTGTGATTGATTTGGTGTTTTGCAACTGGATCGTGCTGTCGCGTGGAATTGTCAGACCTTACGGCATTAAAACCTTTGTTTTTCTACCAATCAATTTCTTTAATTTAGGGTGGCAAGTGCTTGCCACCTCGGCCAGCATGTGAAGCTGGGATCGAGTTAGTGGCCTGCGACAACTTCCCAGGAACCATGTGACCAAGTCACTGTTTCTTGATCCATCTCCCCGTAAATATGTTACCTACTCGTAACATTACGCTCGAGTCCTCTTGTGAAGAAAAGGATGGAGAGGCTTCTCGGCTTCTTGTTGTGTTTCTCGAGCTTCTTCATCAGTGCAACGCTTGCAGACTGGAATATCCTGAATCAAAGAACAAAGAGTGGGCTAAAGATTAGCCTGAAAAGTTATTGTGAAAGCTGGAGAATAAATGTTGAGCTGCATAACATCCAAGACTTCACAGTGGTGCCAGAAGAATGCGTCTCCTACATTGGCAAATATGTTGCATCAAGCCAGTACCATGTAGACTCCGAGAGGACAATTGAAGAATGCAGATTATATCTCAGCACCAGCTGCCCTTTGAAGAAAGATGGCAGAGACGCTTGGCTGTTTGATATTGATGATACCCTGTTATCTACTGTGCCTTACTTCAAGAAACATCATTTTGGGTAATCCATTTCTTCTATCTGTTTGTTGCTTACAATATTTGCAGCGAAGGTAAAACTGGTGGTTGCATGCTTGCAAAAAAATCAGGAATCCTGATCTATGACCTCTTTTCCCTTCTTTTTTGAGCTTCTGAGTTGCCATGTAATAGTGATTAAACTTTTTTTCTTTTGAGCAGGGGAGAAAAACTGAACTTGACATCGTTAGAGGGATGGATGAGTAAGGGTAAAGCACCAGCCTTGGAGCACTCACTCAAGTTCTTTGACGAATTGAAATCCACGGGAGTTCAGATTTTTCTGGTTTCTTCAAGAAGAGAACATCTTAGATCAGCCACAATCGACAACCTTGTTGATGTTGGTTATCATGGATGGACTCGTCTTATATTAAGGTAAACTCCCATACTGACCAGTTATGTACTCCCCCTCCCTCCCTCCCTCCCTCATGCTTTACGAGAATACTTCTGGCTCGATGCAGGGGCCCAGATGATGAATTGAATGAGGTGCAACAATACAAGGCCAACGTGAGAAAACAATTGATCAGCAATGGGTACCGCATCTGGGGAATAGTTGGAGACCAGTACAGCAGCTTTGAGGGACTCCCAAGTGCGCGAAGGTCATTCAAACTTCCAAATCCGTTGTACTACGTTTCTTGAAGCATCACCTAGGCCACTACCTTATTTTCTTTCAATGTCCATTGTGTTTTTGTAGCTCGAAGAAATCTGTATTGAAGCTTGCTTGTTTATTGGTAAACCCTGTTCTTCGGTATTCAAATGATTCTCAGTAATAAGGTTGTCTCAAGACCAAGCTAATTTTGAAACTATGATTAGATTTGCACTTAATTCTCTATGTGGGCAATGTTAGGACTGAAGCCTGGTAGTGGTATAGGCCACCCAGGATGTATCGATGCTTCCATACTATCTGCTAGAAGCACTTGATGATACTCACTCTAGGAACTGAAGAACTTCACCAGCACCATTATGATATTCAAACACGCATGAAGTGACTACATGAGCTTTTATTCAAAAACATACACAACGCTTTGATAGTTGATAAATTATCAGTTCATTTTCTGCAGAAAGAAAAGGCCACGTCTCAATTTATTACACCAGTATTATCAGTCAAACAGAAAACTGTTAGGTTCCTGATATTTGAGTACTTAGCAGTAGAGATCCCTTAGCGCATCTTAGCTTCAGCACCCCTGTTCATTTTGGCGCAATACTCGAATAAACTACCATCAAAACATCGTCTTATAGCTTCTTTAGACAGGAATCCTTCTTCATCCTTTGCAAGAACATAAAGAAGGCCCCATTCTAACTTAACTACCATCCTGCAAGCCATTGCTCAATCACGTCAGCGTAGTTTCAAGAAATTCAAGCATATTGAGTTGGAAAACAGAAGGGAGCCTGGAAATAAACCATCCAAATATATCGAAGGCGACCCGTTGTCCCTCGGTCATTTTCCAGAGCTCTCTGAGTGACAACTTGTCTGGCTTTGTATTAGCATACTTGCTGAAAATGCTCTCGAAATTCACTGGCATGTATCTGCATACGTACTGGGTAATCATGGCAGTATAATTTTAATATTTAAGCGCGATCTAGATACAGTTCATGTGTTCAAATCCCTACCTTCCTTCTGTGTCATAAGTTCCAGAGTCACTCCCATGCTTGGCTTTGTGTATGTTGTGTATGTGTATCGGAAAAAAGGGAGAAGGGAACCATCCCTGAAACGAATTTTATGCTATATGATAAGCAGTTTCCTAACTCCACACTAGAAAGATAAAAAGTTTGCATCGATCTTGAAACAGATTAGAAACTTAAACAGATAATGAGAGCCACAATGTACAAAATATACAATCTTTCTTTCGACTCTACAATGTGACATCTGATCCTTCATTGTAAGTGTCTTTAGATGGCAGAAACAAAGTTGAGTTTACTTACAGGAAGAGTAGCATAGCTCAAAGCTCCGTTGATGACAGCAGCCACTATAAGAGAGGCAATTATATTGAAACCAATTGCACGCAATCCTGTGTTTTGTTGGGGATAGGGTGGAGATGATCCAAAGAGAAGGGAAATGTAAGTAAAATGTGAAGAATAATAAACAACAAAGGTATATTTCATGATTCGGCAAACTGTACAACATAGAAAAATTTTCGTTTTCTTTTCTTTCATTTTCTTTTTTAGGAAACAACAGATGCAGAGTATGAAAATATAATCTGGGATGATTGAAAAAATCAAATTTTTTTACCAGTGTAAGTCTCCCAAGGGTAAACTATTCCATTTTCATCTAGGTCGAAAAAGGCTACATGTTGCTGAAGGACACTCAACCCGCGATGCTGATGTCCCGGTGTTCCATAAGGATTTTCTGTATCGGGAGCTTGCAAACCTCTTGCCATGTCTGTTTTCACACCAAAGGAAAAGATCAAAAGTTTCATCCAGAAACTAAGAATAGTATGTGGAATTACTCCATGGAAGCATAACATTTTCCCCTCCTTATTTCTTCTACCAGTGAATTCAGCTCATAACATTATCTACACTCCCCATTTTGAGCATTGTCCATTGCCCAAAATTGGCCTCAAATCAGTTATCAGCAAGGGTGAAGATCAAGGAAAGTCAAAGTTAGACATCAATTCTGTAAGTAATTTTGTTAACCCTTCCTCTTGATTCTACCATGACACGGCTCACATGTTACTGTCTATGCAAATTTTCTTAGAACAGAGTATGTGATATAAAGCATGTCCCTCGATTATTCAAAATAATTACTATGATAATTTCTTGACGGGAGACAATCAGTCCAAGATACTTCAAATCAAACATACCAGTTTCTAAGACAAGAAAAAAATCTCCTTTTTTTCATTTTTTTATCAAACACTTTTGATTTACTACAACGTAAATAGAGCAAAGAATGATAAAGAAACACAAGCCTTGTTTTTTCCCTTCATGACTGGCAGAATCACAACACACATGTTAGTTAGAAGGCAAATTGCAATAGTGAGAACAACCTGCTACTATGGCTTTCTTAATTAGTGGTTCTTTCTCTAAGAAATCACTTACTATATATATACATAATGAAATTTATCCACAACACATGTTATTAGTGAAGAATGACTTGAAAAAGAAGAAGAAGAAGAGACGACTTACAAGGCTTTGGGATTTTATCATCCAAATCATCACGAACAGGTCTCTCATGAGTAACAGGTGCATAAGGTGCTTCTCTTGCCAGTGAATCCTTCTCGATCTCCCCGGCCATTAATTTCTTGTTTTCTGCTGTGTTCGTCCCTTTTGTTTTCCCTCTTTCTTCTAACAAGGGCTCGTTTCCTACTGTTCCTCTCTTTCCGTAATTCAGCCCAGCCGTCGGGTCAATATAAATTGAGCTAGCTAGGCTGCGTGGCAGCCATGCAGAGACAGCTGCTTGCTTGTGGCATGCTATGATTTGGTTCTCGAGAGCGTGTTTGTCTACACGGCAGCGGTTACGTTTTGAAGAAACCATAATACACAAAAGTATGCGTATGGATTTGTGTAGTTTTTTTTTTCTTCCAATAATAGAACACTTGGCCCCAGCGTACAGGGTTTGAGGCTCCTTGTTTAGCAGGGGCGGAAGCGAAACTACATGTTTGCTTTTAGGGTCAATGGCACCCTCAAAATTCTGAAAATTGTTCAATTTAACCCTTGAATATGAGAGTTATTTCATTATAGTCATGCAGTTAGGTGTCCCTACTATGCCGCGAGTCAACTTTTTATTTTTATAAAAATATTAAAGAAAATATAAGACTAAAAGTGTTAAGTCTGGCTGCAACGCTTGATGCAAGAGCTTCGAGTTTGGCTGCAACACCGGATCAAACAATAATATTTATAATATAAATAATAATATTTAACTTGTCTGTCTAAATTTTTATATTTTTTAATCTTTTAAAAAACAATTGTTTTTTCTTCAATAGTAATAATAATAATAATAACAATAATAATAATAATTTTTAATTTTACCTTTCAAATCTTGTTTTTCAGTATTAATAATAATTGTTTTTCAAATTTATTAATTATTTTATAAATAATATTAATTATAATAAAAATAATAATATTTTTATATTAATATTTTTAATTATAATGAAAATAATAATATTTATAACACAAATAATAATATTTAGAAACATAAGACCCAAGAACCTTGGGTCCGAAGGCATGACTCAAACGAAATGGATCTTGATGAAGGACCCATCACCCTTGGGTCTTGATGCATGACCCATCACCCTTGGGTCCTGATGCTCGATCCAAGAAAATTGAGTCATGACGCAATACCTAAACGATATGGGTCTTAAGGTGTAATCCATTATCGTTGGGTCCTCACACAGAATCCAAGCGAGTTGGTTTCTGACACAAGATTCATTAGCCCTGGGTCATGAAGTTGGACTTGAGAAAATTGGATCTGAATCTAGTGCTTTTGGGTCCTGTTGTGCAGCAAGACCCAAAGCTATTTTGAATTTTGCCCCTAACAGGACCCAACTCTAATAGGTTCTATTAGGGATAGGACCCAACACATAATTTATTTATGTATTTAATAATACATATAATTCAAAACTACTGAATAAAAAATCTAAAGACAATAAAACATTGATAAAACTTTGAATCTCATACACTAATATTATAAAATTAAAATATCTTCTATTACCCAAAATAATATTATATTTTAATGTTTATAAATTATTTTTGATGGATTTTATTGTTAAAAAATTCTCTTATATAATACAAATATATAAAACATATGATGTGAATAAAAAATTTACTGAGAGCTCCATCAACTTTAATATGATAATAGTAGAGAAAAAAATTAAAAATTTTTAATTTTTTTTTCAAATAATTTTTAAAACACAAAAACAAACATGCTTTAATAAGAAAATTCAACACAACCTAAAACGAAAACAATTATGATTACCCAACTTTTAAACAATATAAAAAAACTCCCATCAATTTATTTTCTCTTTATTGTATAAAAAATTACATGAGAGGAAAAAAAATTAAAAGCATTGGGTCCTGTTAGGGACAAGACCCACATTGATGGTCCTGCTCACAACAAGAGTCAAGGCTGATGGGTCCAGCTATAACAGGACCCAAGACTGATGGGTCTAGTTGCGGTTGAATCCAAAGCTATTTTGGATTCTTATAGGGGTAGGACTCAACTTAATATATTCTTCTTGGTCAATATATTTTTTAAAAAATAAAATAAATATAACAAATCAAAAATATTAATTTGAAGTAAAGAAAACAATAAAAAAATTTCAAATTTTTTTCAAAGTATTTTTGAAATTCAGAAACAAACATGTTTTAATAAGAAAATTCAACCCAACCTGAAATGAAAAAAAAACATTTCATAACCCAAATTTTGTATAATATAAAAAAAGTCATATTAATTTATTTTCTCTTTACAGTATGAAAAAATATCAATAAGAGAAAATAAAAAAAAATTTAAGAGGGAAAAAAATAAAATTAAAAATATCTTAAAATATTTTTATAAAAATATATTAAGATAACATGTTTAATTTTTTTTAATATATTTTTTATATAATCACATCAAAATAATAAAAAAAACATCTTAATATGAATTAAGAAAAAAATATAAATTTGAAGTAAAAAAATTAAAAAATTATCAATTTTTTTTTCAAAGTATGCTTTAATAAGAAAATTCAACCAAGCTTGAAAAAAAAAACTTATCATCACCCATTTTTTGTAGAATATAAAAAAAGTCCCATCAATTTATTTTCTCTTTATTGCATGAAAAATAAATTTAAATTAGAGAAAAGAGCAAAAAATCCCAGATCTAATGGGTTTAGCTAGACAGCCAGACTCAACATCTTTTTGAAGTGATGTTATTACATCTTTTGGAAGAGTTTTGGGTCTGGCTTGACAATCAAACCCAACAACGTTTGGTCCAGATGCCAAGCTAGAACCATTAGCTTTTGAGTTTTGACAGAGAAGGCAACGCTCCTAGGAGTGCGGGTTGCAGACCCGCTCGCCTGGGTCTGCAGTTAGGCGCATCTGTCTAGCCCTAGTGCCCATGACATAACAGTCTCATTGTTAGGTGTCTGCAGTCTTATCTTATTTTCTCCTCAACCATCCCTTCAATTCAAAATGCATCCCAATAAAAAGACAACCCTACTCTTTCCCTACAGTCTTTCCAACTCTTTGTGGTAAGGACAATTCTGCCAATACACTGCTCCAATTTATAGTGCTTTGTATCTAGGTAAACAGTAATAGGAGCACTGATTTCTTTTAGTATTTTGTATAATAATTTACCCCCATTGTTTTTCCTCTCAAAGATCCTTTCTTGCTTTGTTTTACTTTCAACTTATTTCTTATGCTTTATTTTCCCTCCTCATGCTAAAGAAATCATCTAATGTACCTTCTATTTTATCTTATCTTGATCTTAATCTCAATACAGTAAGTAAAAGGGATGTAATTGTCATAAAATTTTACTGTGAAGCTATATGTTTAGTAGGCTAAAATACCAACCAATAATATATCTTCTATTGTCAGGTGAGGCTCCTTCTACTACATGTTTACTGTGTTTTCTTTGCCTTCGACTCTCTTTCAACCTCTCTATTTATAGATGAAAATGAAGGACAAAATTCCTTATTTTCGAGCACAATTTTTATTAAGAATCTATAATGATTTTAAAGAGGTTTAGAGAGAGTAAAAGGGGGTAACAAACGCACTATACATGTAAGCATAAGGTGTAAGTATGTTTGAGAGTGTAGTTATGGTTGCTTTTCATTTTAAAATATATTAAAATAATTTTTTTTTATTTTTTAAAAATTATTTTTGAAATCAACGCATTAAAATGATCTAAAAATATTAAAAAAATATTAATTTGAAGAAAAAAATTTAAATTTTTATAAAAAATATTTTTAAATATAAAAATAAACAGAGCCCTCTATTGTAAAATTCCTTCGACAATTTACTTTCAAAACTCTTCTGTATTCTAATATGGTACAGGGCAACACCACATATACAAAGAAAAAAAAATGAATACCTTTTAAATTAATATTTTTTAAAATAAAATAATAAAAAAATTTTAAATGAAAACTCGAAATGAAATTTTGCTTATTCTTTAAAACAAATTAAAAGCTCGTTTCATGAGATTTAATTTAATATGTTTATTGTATAGTTTTCATGTAGGCAAAAAAAGGGAAGAAAACATTTTTAATATTGAATTAATTCATATCAAGATCCTTTAATTTATTTAAAAATTTATAATAATGAAGGATTTTAATTATATATCACTTGCATCTATATTGTTTCTCAATCAAACCCTTTTTTAAGAAAATTAAAATATTAAGTCATGCAATTTTTATCATTTATTACAAAATCCAAGAGGATGTAAGAATTTTTAAATTAAATACACATGGAAGATGTGAAATTATGTAATATTCATATTATTTATTGTTGAAAAAAATTATTATTTTAGTGAATAAATAACTCTAAAAATATTTAATTTTGATTGAAGAAGCATCCATAATTACAGATAATCGGACAATAAAAACCTGGATCAGCCACATACAAAGCCCACTAGCCCAATAAAAGGGCCGAGCAAGGAACCCAATAAAGCCGCCATCTTTAGTTTATTACAAAGCAGAAAGAGAGATTGGTGTTTGGTAGCTGGTAGCCTGGTAATCTCATCTGAAAGATCATAAGATTAGTAATGGCGGCAGTTACAAATGAAGCAGCAGCAGCAAGTATTGAAGGAAGTGCTACAGAAGCAATAGAGAAGCCGCTGCCGCATAAGCTTGAGAGAAAATGGACCTTTTGGTTCGATAACCAATCCAAACCTAATCAAGGCGCCGCCTGGGGCACTTCTCTCCGCAAGATTTACTCTTTTGATACCGTCGAAGAATTCTGGTGGTATGCATTTCCTTTCCCTTTTTTTATTTTAATACTTTCTTATAATCTGTTTGCTGCTCGATCTGCCTCTTATTTATTCAGTTTTCAGACTCTCCTAGGTTTTTTTTTTTTTTTTTTTTTTTCTAGACAGACGGGGTATTGCTTAGTGATTAGTTAAATAATTATTAATTGGAAATTGGAGTTATTTATCCCTTTATTTTGGGCGCAGTTTGTATGAGCAGATATTCAAGCCAAGCAAGCTGCCTGGAAATGCTGATTTCCATTTATTTAGAGCTGGGATTGAACCCAAATGGGAAGATCCAGTCTGTGCTACTGGAGGCAAATGGTCTGTTACCTCCAGCGGAAAGGCCAACTTGGACACCATGTGGCTTGAAACTGTAATCATCTTACTCTCCATTTTTTTATGCTCTGGATGCCTTTGTTGTTGTATTGGCATAATCTTTGTTCATGTGCCAATGAATAAATAATTGGACAGTTGATGGCATTGATCGGGGAGCAATTCGATGAAGCTGATGAGATTTGTGGCGTGGTTGCAAGTGTGCGCCGCCAGAGGCAGGATAAACTTGCTTTGTGGACTAAAACTGCCGCAAATGAGGCTGTGCAGGTTGTCATTATTTCTTTCAATCAATGCATATACTTGGCACTTGTGAATTTAGATGACATTTTTCAGTGTTTCAATTCTTTGTGGTGTCCCTTGAGCATCAATTCCATCCAAAGAACCTGCCCTTAGACATCATATGCATTTCATCTAAGGGTGTGCTTGGCTTCCTTTGCCGACAGTGAAGTGGGAATTTTTTTCTGCAACCTCAGGTTCCCATACCAAGGCTCATGTCTTGTTTGGCTTCTCATGTTTTAATGACTGGGAAGAGAAACATGTGATTATTTCTCTTGTTGGGCTTAACAAAGAATGAGGCTCACCACCATCTCTCTCCCCAGGAGGGAATGCTTGAGACTAAATACCACTCTGATTTGATATTTCTAATTGATTAGACCTTGCATGTGAATGGGGATCTTGTGTATCTTGGTGGCAGAGGTTATATGATATTCTTGTGTCGAAAAAAATTAATGAATGTTCGCCTCACGAGGGCTCTGTTGGCGGTGACAATAGCTGATTTTATGATTGCAGACCTTGTAAGTAGCCAATGGGTGACTAGCGATCATTTAGGGTTGTTCATTAGTCGCAGTAATGTTGTAGCACCTGTGAGTGATTGTTTACCATTTCTAAGCTGTCATTTGGTCTGCACATACTCATTAGAAGAATTCTGAGTACTTATGAGGATATAGATACTGTCACTGAGAGCACAGGGATGCTTGGTTGATCCAGTTTAACATGTCTATACTCGGATATTTTATCCCCCAACAGAAAAAAAGGGAAAAAAGTGCTTAGATTGCTGACTTCTATTAGAATCTGATGTATCTTTTGCTTTTGCTCACATATATAGCATATATGTGTTTTCTGGTAGATTCATAATTTAGGTTTATACAGCAAGCTGACTAGGTAAAGCTATTTAGTTAGGCAGTGATCGGATGGCAGTTAGGTCATACACAATAAGCTTTTCTCCATTTTGTTTTATTTGATGCATAACAGTTCTTGGAATCCGTTCCTCACTCTATTTCTGTGGTCCTTTTCAAAATGTCAAATTTTAAACAGCAATGTGTCTTCCTTGCTCGTGGGCTGTGGCATTGTGCATGCAGTTCATGTTCTTGCATGCTGACATGCGTTTGCTATCCACCATATCTGACATATTGATTTGATGATTTTCATCTGAACTCAACTTTAGCCTCTACATGAAATAACTATGGATCTGTTACTGTTTAGCTCAAACAACAATATATGGGATTCTTGGCTGTTTTCATTGTAAAAAAAAGGGTTTCCATGTTGACATTTCTTTTAGGTAGAGCATAATACAACATTTGAATGGAAACTTCTAGTTGGGTTTTAATACATTGGTTCATTAAGCTCTAGTGGCAACTAGTTCCCACCAGCATGCTGTTCTTCTTTGACTTGGTTGTTTAAGTTTGTTCTCTCCCTAAATGCTTCATGTTTATTAGTTACTATTCCCTTTGATTGTTTCAAGTCTAACGATGTTATGGCATTTGAATTTTGTTGTGTAGATGAGCATTGGCAGGAAGTGGAAGGAGGTCATTGATGTCACTAATAAGATCACCTACAGCTTCCATGTAATCTTTTTTTTGTGGTCCTATCTGAGTTTAAGAAAATTTACTTCTCAAATCTTACTATTTTGGTAACTGCAGGATGATTCCAAGAGAGAAAGAAATGCCAAAAGCCGTTACAATGTGTAAGCACTCCATGACGGTGGTTTTTTTAGCTTGGTTCCACACCGAGAAGTGAAATGTATTTTTGATCTGTTAAGTCCTTAATGGATGTATCATGATGATGCTCCTTTAATTTTGGTATTAGATAAGATTGAGCTTGTGAAAGTATTGTAGTTTCTACCACCAGCAATCTGTATTGTTGAGATATATAATTGTTCCCAATACACTTGGCCGGAAAAAAAACGTCACTTCTACAGTTCTACTCCTTTTTTTGTGCTTGGATTTTGATATTCCTCAAAGAGATTGATTTAGTTTTTGAAAACATGATCGTTGTGTTTATCAACTACAATTAGCTATAATGGTGGCAGCATAATGGGTGCACAGATTAGAAAAAAGAAAAGATAAAAAACAAGAAATTCCTGCATGGAAGGCCGGTATCATCGAATCACGGTGTTATTTCTGCGCGCTCTTTATTTCCTCACCGCACGAGAGGCTCTACCAGAGCTATTGATCAAGGATAATTTGCGGTTGGAGAATGTTTCACATCCTGGTGGTGCTTCAACCCAATCGAGGTGGCATTCTTTTAACGCTGCCGGCGCTGCAATCATTTCTAACTTGACGGATTAATCAACAAATAGGCTGGTGGGAAATGGCTGCGTGGCTCCCGATGTTAGAAGCTTGATCGAACGCTAATCCAGAGTTTAGACCATTCTAATTAATATTCGAGGACACACAAGCGGCATTGAAAACATAATCTGGTGGTTGAATAAATCTTAACTTAGTCCTAATTCCATCATCGCCGATTTATTTAAAAGAACTTAAGCTTAATATAGTGTTGGTTCAGCTCCCGGATTCCTTGGAGGCCAGTTGAGCCACTCAAGGAACAGCTGGTTTTTTGGCCCCCAGGTCACCCTTGCCGCGAGCCAGGTAATTAACGAATCTTTAAAGAAGCTTTACTTTAATAATGTCAAGACAAAGTACTACAGGTAAAATGAAGAGTGAAGTAGCCATACAGTGTCGTTAACATGATGATTCCAAGGGCCCCAGATGAAGAGAGGTATTTACATCTGAAAGCCCTCAAATGAACTGTGGACTAGAAAATGCCTGTTACATGAAGATGACCAGAGGCGAAATCCTCTTCTTTTATCAAGCAAGGAACCCGAGTCTCTCTCCATTCTTCTTGGCCAACCTAATCAGTCCCTGCCTTTGTTTTGCATCTGCTCCTATCGATTTGCAGAACTCAGTAATCACCTGTAAACAGCTAACAAATTAGTCATGCAATTGATTAAATTGTTTGCGCTATAATAATTAATCAAGAAACTACTCAAGGAAGAGCATCGTCATTCAGATTATCCGAAACTCGCAAATAAAAGGCCAATAATTGTCCAAAAACAAGAAAAAGCCACTAACCCCATAACGCATAGCTGCTGAGACTAAATCTAGTAGCAGAGGCAAGAATTATACCTGTGAGTGCAAGGCAATTGCTTTGCCTCTAAGCTGATTGAACCTTTTCTTGCCGATTATTTGACGTGTGATAACAACAACAGGAGCAAAAAGACCCTTTCCTTCATTGACATTCTTCATCATGGGAGGCGATTTCACTGGCTTCGCAACTCTAACATGTCTTGGCACTGGCTTAACCAACATGGCATGGTCTTCGCCAACAATTGAAGTGCCCCAACTTCCCATAAACGCAGTCCCAAAACCTCCCTTAAACCCAGTTGCAGAAATTGAAGAAGCCATTGAAAATTGAACCACCCCTGGAGTTCTTTCTAGCTCTTGCTGTTCTCTTCGAAATTAATTTGGATAGTGTTTCATCTGCTTTACAAGGAAGTCTGTGATGTATGTGTTTTCTAGGTTTTTCTGCCCCTGGAGGATATTTTTTTGGTGTAAAATACGAGAGCCTCTGGTTTTTTATTAAAGGGTGGTGGGAGAGAGATCTTCATGGGGCATTGAGAACCACACATGCTTGGTGGCTTGGATTTTTGTTTAGATTTCAGACCAAACACGTATATCACTAGTACTTGTCCTGTTATTACTTACGATCCAAATTTTTGGAGGAGAAAATCTTGATCTAGAATTTTAGTGGCTCTTTGTTCAAGGATGGGCCCTCATTCTACCATTTC
>Ga0325411_1004955_pt1 | contig 14852 bp, 7 predicted proteins | sample PopdelMetagenome_13_FD_206181 | JGI IMG/M metagenome (GOLD analysis project Ga0325411, IMG submission 206181) | Populus deltoides microbial communities from Bellville, Georgia, United States - Xylem-PdIQD-R4 | ecosystem: Host-associated > Plants > Phyllosphere > Stem > Wood/Secondary xylem... | reverse complement strand
AGAAATAAAAAATGGTAAAACTAGTAGATCTGAAAAAAAAAAAAAAAAAAAAAAAAAGAGCAGAATTATATATATGTATTCATTAAATTCTTAACAAACATTACTAATTACCTTGTTGTTTCGAAGAATTAATTGGCAGCAGCTTTGCTTTAACTTTTATGCTTTGTATTGTTAATTTTTTCGGCTAGGTTTGCACTTTGCAGAGAAGAATGAGAGAGAGACAGTAAAGGAAAGGAATTAAAAATTGAAAAGCTTTTGTCTTCCACTTGCATAGAGATACACGGATATTTAGCCTATTAAAGTCAAACGTAACTAATAAAATAATAATTTAATATTCAAAAGCTTATTATTTATTATATTTTAAAAAAAAAAGTTTTGCAGGGGCCCGGGCCCCTGCTGGCCTCCCCTTGGTTCCGCCGCTGCTTGAATCCTAAATGTCAAAAGGCTTCAAATAAGTTTAAACTGAATTTTGTTCACCATTTTAAGTTGTTTACTTTTGTTTTATCACATAGTTAAATTTTTCTGGATTTTTGTATTACAGGAAGCCTCTCATCCTCAAGTGGCGTCAGCAGCTACAATTTCTGTAGCATTTATGAAAGCTCTCAGCACAGCTTTCGAGAATTTCAGCCATGACTACAGGTGAGTTGCTAGGCACTTTACTTCGGGTGTGGCCAGAAGTAGCAAAATTGCATTATGTTTCAAGTTTCCTCGTTGTGTCACGTTGACATGTGCACTTTACTGATATTGGATTGCAGTCATTGTATGGCATAATTGCTATTCCCTTTTGAAGCCCATTATATCCTTAGCTGACCAGGTTGTGATGCCTTCTTTGGTGCAATTTATATTGTACTACAGTTCAGGACATGTTAACGACATTCAGCTTCAGCACCTCATTTTTAATAAGGAAAATCATCTCTCCCCTGGGAATTTCGTGTAAACAAATCCATAATGATCCAAATAACTGCTTTTGGCCACGTATAGTAATCTAACCCAATCAGGTCATCTTGATTGCATGGAACATTTTGGCCATCTGAAACCTTTTGCAAGCATGCTTTAAAAATTTCGTTGTACATATAATTGGCCTTTAGTTATGAGATGCAGTTTTGCATTTAGTTTCTTGTAACACGGCCTTGATCTGCATGATTGGAGGGGGGGTTTTAATAAAAAAATGGCCCGTCTCATAAGTAGAATGTATATTCCCTCCATGCCATCAAAGAAATACTCTTGCCAAGAAGTTTGTCAGATTATGAGATGTGTCAATCCCAAATGCAACCTCGCCATTGTGGTTTCTGTGCTGATTTTGCTCCTTTTGTAGCCTATTTTTGCTTGTTTTGCTAATTATGTATTTACTTGTATTATTAGTTTCATTTCTGTATATTGCAGTTCAGAAGATGCTTCAGGCTTCTTTGTTTCATTACTTTTTGGTCTTGGGCCATTGCTTGGTGGCTTCATTCTTGTTGTATTTGCTCTTGCATTCCATCTTCAGCATGCCCTCCTTATGGGTACTGCATCTGGCATTGCCTTTGTCCTTGCTGCGTGGCGACCTCTGCAGCTACTTGTGTCTTCAAAGATGGGGTTTTTCCCCCTCATATCTTTGCTTGCACTGCGAGCAGCATTTGTCCATGTTTCAAGCTCCAGCATCAGTGAACAATTTACCAACAGTAACGGGCTTTCACACTTCAGTCTTTCTTGTCCTGGCTGAGGGGCTTGCATTAGGAGTGGCTGCCTTTCATGCATTGGCTGAGGGGCTTGCATTAGGAGTGGCTGCACCAAAAGCTTATGGACTTGTTCGGCACATGGTCCTTCCTGTCTCCCTACATGGACTCCCTCACGGTGCAGCTGTTACTAGCTGCGTCTTCGGTGCTACTGATAGCTGGCATAGTGCCCTAGCAGCGGCAACTTTAATTGGGTTTGTGGGTCCAATATCTGCTATAGGAGCAATACTTGCAAGAATTGACTACAGTGGTCTGGATCATGCGATGGTCATTGCTCCCTAGCTTTGGAAGCATAATTAGAAGAGGAGTAAGGTTGATTGCTCCCTAGCTTTGGAAGCATAATTAGAAGAGGAGTAAGGTTGGATACACGGAGAGGGGGAGAGGGGGTTTCGGGCTGGCAGTTGGAGTGGGGTTTGCTAGTTTATGTTTAATGTGCACTAAGTTGGTTTGCTTGCACACTCCTTATTGCAATTCTGCTCCTGAAGCTGTCAGATGAGATGATCTCCTGTTATATTCAATGGCAGAGGTGGCATGCATATGCTGCAGCTAGCATTTTGACACAAATGATAGACACAAGCATGCATAGATAACTTGTAGAGTAGAGTATGTGGATAAGGGGAGATATAAAGGAAAGATATGGTGGAGGATGTGTCCTCTCACGTTGTACAATAATTTTTTTCATCAATTTTAAATTTTTCTATTCAAATTTTCCTCGGAGAAGAAAGAAATGTTTGTGGAGTTGGCTGATTACAGTGGTCTGATTCACTGTTTGAGAGACTATTTATTACAGAGACGAGCTCCTATGAGAAAGAATCTATGGTTGGATGCGTGCATGTATCAGGCGTGTTCTGTACTTCTGCTTGTAGATGGGCACATTTATAACTTGATGATGAAGTTTCACTGCATCTAGAAACTAGAATGAATATATAGATGCTGTAATTCTTTTGCCTTGTGTTGAAGAGTGAGAAATCTATGTTTTCAATGCAGATCGAAAAACAGTGTTGTGAAAGAGATACAAAAAGGAAAGAAAGTCTCTTTTCCATCATGGACGCCCAGAGGGCATTTAGTTTCTTTTCTCTCACCAACACCACCATCAAAGGTCCATGACTTCTTGCCTGCCCCACCAACTTAGCAATTGCCAAAGAATCTCTTTGAATGATAACGATCAATGCTCAGGGAAGATTAGCAGAAAACGAATGCTATCTAGGTCAGTTCATGTTCTTAGTTCCCCTCTCCGTCAAACATGTTCTCCTTGCTTTGTTCAAGGCTTGAAGCAACTTCCTTTCCCTGATGGTGGACACACAGATCGTACACGCAAATATGAAAAAGATGAACCTCTTGTTTAAACAGAATAAAAAATAAAAGAATTCAACAACATATATGATTCAATCACTCTCAACCTCTATAATTGAAGTGCTACTTCGATATTTAGACCTAAAACTCCTGCAAAACAACATATTTCAAGGGGAATACATGCAGCAGGTTCACATTCAGTTTGGCCAGCATCAACAGATCATAAAATCCCCCAAATGCACCTAACATCTAAGATTTCCACTAACCCTAGATAGACTCTATTGGAAAACTTATTCACGTGAACAATGTGGATCAAAGACAACAAAAGTAAGCATTCCTAAGCAAAAGTAACCGTGAAAATTGAAAAAGTTGATCACTTGAAAGTCGACTGTTTGCTCTGCAACTCCTCACCTCCATCAAGCAGTTTCTCCTTCTCCGTAGCAGCCGATCTAACACCATCAGCAACAGGTTTCGATTCTTCAACACTCTGAGACCCCGTCATCCTTGCCAATATGACAAAGGTCATCCCACCAAGAACATTATTCAAGCACCTAAGAACCACAACCGATGACTTAAACGCAAACGGAGGAAGTCCGTTGGCCAACAAAAACTCCACCCCATTCAGTGACTGGTACCTGAGATTGCTACTAACCCCCATATGAATCGCCCACGTCAAGGCATTCAAAACAGTCGGAGGTGGTTTATTCGGCGTCTCAAAGCTCGGATCCATCTTTTTCCTCATCTTAATCAACCCATTTGAAAGCTCAGTCCCTACCAAACCAGCAGCAAAACCAACAGCAGCAAAAATAATTCCTTTATAAACAAGTGTACCAAGTCTACTCATCAAACTATAAGCACCTGGCTCAAACATATGACTGGTTGGACAATTTGCGAAGATCGCAGGCAATGTCTGACTAGTAGCCGCCGCGGTCGGCGCAAGCAAATACATCAAAGTAAAATTGAGTATAGCACCAACAACCAAAGTCGAAAAAACAAAATCCAACTCATTAAGACCAAAATTCGGCCGCGAAGCCATATCCCCAAGAATACAAGAAGACACTCCAACAACCTCCTCCATCAACACCTTAAAAGGGAACTGCGGATCCGCCGCCACCCGTGATCTCCACCCATTTAAAAAAAGACCCAGAACCCCAAACCCCGCCGACGACGACGATGAATTGTCAAAGCTCGAATCACCACCACCACTCCAGTTTCCACCATCTCCACCGTTTCCACCGAAGGTTCCACCGCCTCCGGCATTGGAGGGGGTGGGTGGTTTGGAAGGGAGGAGGCGGAGAGAGGGGTTAAGAGGGGTGGCAAAGGGGAAAGAGAGAGAAGGAGAATTAGGGTTTGGGAATCTGGGGGTGGTGTAATTAGTAATGTATTGCCTTGAAAATGCAGAGATTTGGAGCTGGGCTGCTGCCGTTTCCATTTTTTTCTTATTTTCAATCAGAGCTAAGCTTAAAAAAAAAAAAAAGGAAAGGTCGACAGATTAAAGGAGGATGAAAATGATAATTTACAGATCTAGAGTGACTGATCTTGAATATTTTAATAAAAAATAAATTAAAAATTGTACCTGACACAGGGAAGGAGATTAGCTGATAAAATCAGCGGGGGTTTAATTTATTTATAAGAAAAAATAAGGAGAGAGAGATGGCGTGGAGAAAAGGGGCTGCCGCTGCTGCTGCTGCTGCTGCTGCTTGTTGGAGTAGAGGGAGGGAGGGAGGAGGGAGGGAGGGAGGGAGGGAGAGCAGGTGGAATGAGGTAGTTAGGATTTTATTTATTTATTTATTAAAAAAATAAATCGTGTAGATGTTACTATATAGCTTTATTCATAATAATAGAATGTGTCTTGGATTATAGTGAAATTATCATTTTATGTTTTATATTTATAAGATTTTACTTGAGTAAAATGATTTTTATATATAATTAATTTATCATTCTTTATTTATTTGGAATTAATAATTTTTTTAAAATTTTATAAAAATATAATTATTGTATTACCTTTAAAAAATTAACAATAAAAACCTTTGATTCAAGGGACTAATAGTAATTTTAATTTTTTAATGTATAGTTGAATTACTTCATTATTTTTATTATTAAAATTTATTAGTGTTAGCTTTAGAGATTTAATTGTAATTTCATAATGATTTTTTATTGTTGTTGTTTAGTCCTAGGAATATTTTTGTTTTTTTACATATTAATAAATAGTATGCTCACTCTATTACCCTTGCCATTCAAATTTTTTATCATTAATTTTAGGGGTTTGGTTGTAATTTCATATCGGTTTTTTTGTTATTATTGTTTAGTACTAGGGGCTATTTCATTTTTGTACAAATAAAAACAAAAAAGAAAAGGATATTGACGCATGCCCCGCACATGTCAGTCACTCTACCGTCTTCGGGCGACGCATGCTGCTAACTTTGGTGGTTTGAATCGTGATTGCGCCGCATCATTAGATTTCTTTCAGCATTCTCTTCCTCTATGGTGGTTGGTTCTAGCTTAACGCTAATTTTCTTATCTTTTTTTCTTTCTTTTCATTCTCTTTCTTCCTTAGATTCCATGCTAGCCATGCAAAAAATTGAATCAACTCTTCGATTTCTTATTTCATTTGATTCAGTTATTCTTCTCTTAATTACAATTGTTTTATTTACATTGATTATATCTAATTGGATTTTATTTTTGATTTCATCTCTAGTGGTTTGATTTTGTTAATTTTTTATCAAATTTGATTCTCATTCTTTTAATTACTATTTTTTTATTTTGAATCATTTTCATAATTGATTTTTTTTCAATTTCATCCCTAAGCATTTATTTTATTTTAATTTTTATGTCAAATATGGTCCTAATTCTTTCAATTGCTATTTTTTTAATCATTTTTTTAATTGGTTTTTTTTTCAATTTCATCCCTAAACATTTAATTTCATTTAATTTTTATGTTGAATTTAGTCTCAATTCTTTTAATTTCTATTTGTTTTGTTTTGCATTGTTTTTTATTGATTTTTTTTTATTTTATTCTTCAATATTTGTTTGATTAAAATTCTTGCTTCTTGGTTTTTTTATGTTTGCCTTTAATGGGGTCATCTCAGTCTCATGACCTGAGTCATAAATCTGAAAAATTAGCACAAGTCAACTTTAGTTGTTTTTTAAAGCATTTTTTTTAAATATTTTTTTCCGGTATTTTTTATGGTATCCTATTAATGGGGTCATCTCAATTTCATGTTCTAGATCATGTGTTTAATTTGTTGACCTAGGTTGGCTGTCGAGTACACTCGAGACTTTTTTATATCTTTTCATCATATCGGAAGGTGTTCAATTCTTACATTTTGTTGATGTCTTTGACTTTATGTAATATTTTTTATGGTTTGAGTTTATTTAGTCAATTTCATTTGTATTTATTGTTTATGTAATGAGTTTTTTAGGGTGGATTTATCTTTTATTTATTTAAATAAATGTAAACACAATCGGGTAAATATTTTATTTTTGCAGTTTGTTTCTTAGTTATTGCTAGCGACTTTTTTTATTTACATAAATAGTTATCGATTTTATTTAGTTACATGATTGCATAGGCTTTTCAATTTACACTTTAAATTTTTCATGTAAAAAAAACACTTTGAAGCAATCTGTATACCTGGTTTTTTTAAAAAAAAAATTATAACCCTCGACGAAGCGCGAGTTAAATAGCTAGTATCATATTATTTAACTAGATAGGACAACAGTGGACAAATCCATTTTTTTTCTAATTTAAAAAAAATATATCAACACGGTACAAGTATTTAAAAAAACAAAAGAAAAATAAGACTCGTTGTCTTGATTTAATTTAATAAACATGATTAATTTAAAAAATACAAATAAAAAGCTAAATTGATATAAAAATGACAACTTAAAAAGTTTTTTTAAAAAACAAAACTTTACTCGAGCCCATTCGGGTTAGCAAGTCAAATCTGTGACCTAGTTATGATATCAAGATAATTGTGTCAAAAGCAAATTGAATAAAACTATAAAATTTAGTTATCAAACAACTTAATATTTAAGGGGGAAATTGAAAAAAAATGAGAAAGAAAAAAGATACAACTCAACCAGGGTTAAACCGCTAATCTTGTGACCATGAGCACATGATTGGAATAACCTAATAAAAATAAAAGCTATAAAAAAAGCTCTAAAACATGATAGTAATAAAAATAATATGGACTAAATTTAATATAATATAATTTGAAATCAAATATTGAGGGATGAAATTGAAAATAATTTTTTGTTATGAAAATAATAAAAATAATTAAAAGAATGAAGATCAAATTTGATATAAAAATTAAATGAAACTAAATGATGAGAGATGAAATTGAAAAAAATTCAATCAAAAAAGATTAAAAAAAAATAGCAATAAAAAAATAAGGATCAAATTAGATAAAAAAAAAAGATATTTTTATATTTTGATAAAAAAAAATAAAGAGAGAAAAGAGAGGAGAAGAAGAAATTGCATTTAAGTTTAACAACTACGTTGTCATATACGCACGTCACACCATCAAGAAAATTACAGTAAGGTACTTCCATCATTGTCGTAGGAGGCGGTTTTTGGATGGGAGGCATTGCTCACTCGCTAGCATGTGTGTCACACATGCCAGCCATTTTTCTTTTTAAATTAATATCTTTATCTAGAAAAAGATCAAATTGCCCATATGTCAACTTGTTAATTACTAAAAAATAAATTTGAAAAATATAAAAATGCTCTTGGTTGTAAGTTTGGAAATTTTTGCTTTCGAGGTATAATAATCTTTACATTGTGCTTCCAAAGTATAAAAAAACTGAATTGTCCCAATCAACCTTCTAACAAAATTTGCTTTCTAAGATAATATAGTTTTTACACTATGCTTTTAAAAGGTCAAAAGACCAAATCATCCCCAATCAATTTAAAAATGATTAATCATTGCTCATTGATTTTTCATTGAAAGGACAAAATAGTAATTATATTATTGTAGTGAAAAATGATATATATATATATATATATATATAGTGACATGGTGAATTCACCTTAGCCTTGGCTTTCAGTTTTTTTAAAAAAAAATGTAGGATGATGATGGCTTAGATTTTGAAAACTAAAATCTAGAACCCTAAATGCCAAGATGCAATCTCTCTTTTGCCTCAATTATATGTTTAAAAAATTTTAATTAATCAACACAGAACACAATTTTATATAATTTCAACCGAATACTCCCTCTTAAAACCTTGATTCAAAAAAACTGCAATTTATAACTTTATTAAACCAACTTTTTGTTAAAGATCATAAGCAAAATCAAACATGCACTAAATATCAGAAGATAAAGACATGAAAATAGGTAGAAATGAGGAGATATGTCTCTCTTGTCTTAACTATATTCATCAAATTAAAAAACCATTTAAAAATAGATTAAAAGAAAACCCTTCGCTCCAAATGCTTTCTTTCTTTCTTTATTTGGACTACAAATTGGAGATTTTATTTCACAATTTTAGTACTTGATATAAACAAAAACAAGAAGAAAAGGTTGGAAATAAGTTAAAAGTCTGATTCAAATAATCCAACAGATCATGCTGCGGGCACAACAACAGCTCCCATCATCCCTGATACTGGTGCGGTGTGCATTTCGCCGGCGACCGCCAAACAGACACTTACATGACAAAATCATACTACCAAGACAGGCGAGCAAGGATTCGATGCAAAGCCATCTTATTTAAAGACAGGAGAGGTGGCACATGGAAGAGCAAGTACAGGTAGAACGAGTTGTATCAGCAATCATCATATAAATTAATCTTTGCAATGGTCGTCAAGCTCATCATCTCTTTAAATGACATCATGCATATCTACCCTGAGCTTTATATATATATTGTCAAATGGTTGGACTATGGCGTTAGCTTTGTTAGTTTTGCTCCACATCATTCCAAATATAGTGGAGCCTCTGGCAAAAGAATGGAATACTCTACACAAAGAAAAGACAAAGAAGGGGGACCATAAATACTCAAAAGTCAATAATTTATCACACACTAGTAAAAAATGACACCTACAAAACTCAGATCCATCTAACACTTACAACATTGATATATATTCCACACTCCTCAAGGTTACAACCACAAGAATAAATGCAATGAATATATTAAGTTTTACACAAAAAAGATGACCTTAGCAAACCTAACTCAAGAAACAACTATATAATTCTTTTTTTTTTTTCCTTTTTTCATTTAATGTTATCCATTTTGGTCCCTTTTGTCTAGGGGAAAAGAAGAAGAAGAAGAAACAAAAAATAAGAGAAACCCCCCCACCAGAACGAGCACCAGCAAGACTGTTAGCCTAGTATCTTTGTAAAACTGTGCTGAATTGAGATGTGTTGGATGGCATACTCTGGGCATGAGTTTCTGATATAAACCAGTTCAGACAGGTGTAGGAGTGCACATGAGCTCTCATCAGCGTCCTGTTTTGGCGCGTTTCATTCCACTTGTATTGAAAGGAGAGACACTGCCACTTGGCCCTGGACTCTCTTCTCTGAAATTTGAATTTAGCATCGCTAGCTCACGCAACTGCTGCCTCTTAATAAAATCTTGTGACTCATCCTGCAGAGAAAAATAATTATTTTACAGAACCAAGGGGAAAGGAAATGCTCTTCAGGTTTAAGTCCCACTAAAAGGGGCAGGGGGGATGAAATGCATAAGAAGAACATGAAAAAGGGAGACAGCCTATCACTACTACTTGTGTCACAGGAGCTAAAAGATGTCATGAGCCAGAACACCGTTGGTGGACACTCATGTTTCACTTATTTCCAACCTGATATCTTCAAAGGCATCAAGGGAAACAACTTCTAGAAAGGATAAATTCTTATGGTTACTGAAAAAACACAGTATATTTGCAATAAGAATTCAGTTTCTAAAGCAGAAGAGGGTGATATCTTCAACTAAAAGCTTCATATCTCAACCTTCAGGAAAGCTCCTCTTCACTTCTTAACGGCAAATGCAAGAACCTAGTTCCTCCAGATTTGAGAGCACTAATATTAATTCGGACCACAAACCTTGAATATGAACTGAAAACCTACACTAGCATGAAACACAGATCTCTCTACTTGTATGCCATCATATTTGTTCCCGGACAGACTAAAGCCTTGGAAGGACTACCATTTACCAAAGAGGATGAGCAGGCTCCAATTATTAGATTTGCAGCTAAACACTAAATTGTAGCACAAAGCATACAAAAGATCGCCAGCACACCATACTGATAAAAAAAAATAGATTTCATGAAACTTTTAAACAAAAGTGTGAAGAAAGGAGGCAGATACCACGGGTTTGAGCAGTTCTTCTATAATTTCTTGTGCCTGTCTGAGTCTTATGTCAACAATGTTGGCAGGTAAGTCGGCCTCGATTAAGATGTGAAGTGGATCATTCAAGTGCTCATAGCCCGGTCTACCCTTTAGCTTCTCTTCCTTCAGGATGGAACCGGATGAAAATAATTAGGAGCAAACTCAAAAGGCATTAAAAAGGATAAGATTCTACTGGTAAGTTTGCTTTATTTTATCAATCAGTTTTGGCTGTATCATCATTCATTACAGGGGGGAAAAAAAACAGATTTCAGTAGCACTAAAGTGAGAAGGAGTGTGTGTAGGTTAACACTACCTTGTCTGGATCCTTGATTGATCCTTTCCCTCTAATGTACACCCGGCAACCTGTGGTAGCTTCCACCCGTTTCAGTGAATTGCCTCTAGGGCCCAGAAGTCGCCCAACAAAATTGAACTAAAATAAAGAAGAAGCCAGCAAATGTTACCACTTAACAATTCTATTTCATTGAAGGAAACTGTGAAGATATGCTCAACCAGTTAAATTTAACAGGACAGCACCAGAACTTGGTGGAACTTGCAATACATACATTTGGATAAGTATCTACTGGAATTTCCAAACGCAAAATTCTCTTCACGGTAAATGAACTAGGGCTTGCAGGTGCACCTTGCCAGTCCATAGTCATTCCAGGAGGTCCACTTAATCTCTGCATGAAGAATTTAACAATATCAGCACACCACAGAAGTAGAAGCACAAAGGATTGTTATCAAAATTGTTAACAGAAATAATAAATTGAACTATACAAAATATCCTCTTCAATCTTAAGCTTCTCCAAGTCATCAAATTAATAGTGAACCTATAACACTAGCTATCATACCACTGATAAAAAAAAATGAAGGTAGGAAAGAAAAGACAGCAACTCTGTTATTAACCACAGCATGTTAAACTAATGACACTTGTTATCAACCTATTACAGACCTTAGGTTATATAACCAAATAGTAAGATGACCCCTTGCCAAAATTATGATAGACTTATTGGCTATCCTCATTTTTTATAATTATACTACAAACTTATGAAAGTTTGGATTTAGAGAATGAATCCTCATTTGGATCAAGAATATTAAGATGAAAGCTAATTTGTGAAAACAGATGTGAAAAGGAGTGTTAAGCATACAAGTGATCACAAAACAAACAGTTATTCAGCAGAATATTTGACATTTTAAGCATGTTGGATTTTCCTTCCTCAAACAACCACAATTTGCATAGGCAGCACGATCTTTTGATTACAATACCATAGCAGCTGGGAGATGCTTTCTGTCTTAATTTGAACTTATTTCCAGGCGACTGCTTTCACAGTGGAATTTGACTTTGATAGTATGAAAAGCTAAGATCAGTTTTCAGTTATCTCAAATTGAACAGTAATCTAACGTAACCACTTTCACATATTTCTACCAACATTAAAAGTGAAATAGTTGGGACACACAATTCTGACATTCAGGTCATCAACTTGTTGAGGAAAATTTTAAATGTGGATTTCACAGGTGCTAGTAAACTTGGTGCAACATGAAAAGTTATTGGCCCGGGTCTATTCATTAAGAAGAATCATGCCTATCATGCTGTCTCTAAGCTTCTCAGCATTTGAAGTATGCATAAACCGGGAACATACAATGTCAAAGTCTATGTAAGATGAGCTCTTATGGGCTTTTTGGCATGACATGGTGCAAACTATCAGCTGGGTCCCTTTTCATATGTGAAAAGCTTGAGTCCAATTTCAACCTCATGCCATGGAAGTAAATGGTTTGCACTCCAATTTTAAATGCATGGCAAAATACTCAAGATGCAGTTGGTACAACACCTGAAGAAATGGTTCAGATTGAGGAACTTAAAACTAGATAAGGTACACAAAAGTAATTTAGGTTCTCCCGATAAGATTATTGAACTAAGAGTTTTGCTAAAGGTGACACAAGAACACTTGAGCCATACAGTTTAGGGAAAACGTTTCTTTAGCTTATGGGAAAAACATCATAATAATAATAATAAATTAAGGCATTGAAACAGCCAGTAAGTCCATGTCTCTCTACTACTGATTTCTCAAGAAAAAAAAAGTCATCGAATTAGTCACTAATGCACTAAAATATCCTCTTCTTGGTAGCATATCAAATGTTCAAAACAATAGCAACAAAAAGCTATAGAAAAATACGCATGGAAAAGGGAAAACTCAAAATCCAGCAAGAATGCTTCTTTACATTCGAAGAAGTGTTTGTTTTTGTGATTGGAATTGCTTTTTAAACTGCTTTTTACCTAAAAGGCATTAAATTAATGCTTTTTTAGGTGCTTTTCAATGGTTTTGATAAGATGATATCAAAAATGAAAATATAATTGAAAAAACATCAATTTGATGCATTTTCAATTAAAAAGCACTTTTGAAAAGCATTATGCACCGCATTACCAAACACACATGAAATTTATGAAGAAGAAAAAAGCAGAAAATGAAGTTGAATCATTAATCCTACACAAAAAAAACTACTTCTTGGTGACATTCTAGCATCTTGCAATGCTATTAAAATCCAGAAAACATTTTTCATGAGAAGTTTTAGTACCATCCATTGAAAATGAAAATTCAAAACTTTTCACTAGTCACCTCATCTACCCGAAATACAGGCAGGAATAACACCCGAACACCAAGTTAAAGTGGGATCCAAATAGATAACTAAAATGTTAAAGGAAAATAAGGGTAGAAAAAATGGGATCCAAATTTGAAAACAAAAGAAGCAATTACCTCCTGAGGAAGACCATTCCAGCCACCTAAACCCGTCCCACCAACATTGGAGATAAGGTTTGAAGAAGCCATTGGGCTGGGACTTCTATGCCGTAGTCTGTCAAAGTCTCCAAATCCTTGGTTGGACATCATTCCTGATACCCGGAAAATTTCTACACATAAAAAGAGTATTTATTTAAGAGAGAGATCCAGAGTGATCTTAAAATGAAACATCACTAAATGAAGAATTGAGGCCATAAGAAAAAGGAAAGAAGGTAGCCAAAAAAAAAGCTGGAACACAAAGCAAAAGTGAAGAAGAAGAAGAAGAAGACCAAAATGAATGCACCACATAAGTTGTATCTCTGATACAATGATAATACCATGAAAACTTTTGGTCGAAAAGTTTAAAAAAAATATATACTTCAAATCAGAAAGGGGGGCAACAGAAGACAGCTATTCACACATTTCATGTGCCTGTAACAATTTCCTCTACAGAATCACTGCAAACCAGTTACGAATTCCTGCGCAAGAACTTAAAAGCTCTCAAATTTGCCAAACACAGATCGTGCACACAATTTAATGTCTGACACAAACTAGTATAAACATTTTATGCTGACAGAAACTGCGGACATGAAATATTGAACAACAACGGTCTTTATTGTTTTTCTTCCTTCTCATAACCGTACATGTTTAGTGATTCAGAGAAACAACCTATAATTAGTTAAGACTAACTCTTTTATATAAGTATATGCCTATTTTCATGCACTCAAGATTAATCCAGCCCCTTCGCTAGCTATAAGGCTTTTAGATGGTGTCCAAGTTCATGCTGCAATGCTGCCTGAACCAGACTGGAGATGTTAAATTGCTAATACCAAATGAACTGAAAACAACTACTTCCTAGCCATCCAGCCAACAAGATTACTAACACAATCAGAGTGAGATGATAAAAAAATACACATTCGATACACTAACCAAAGTAGATAACAGTGAAAATCAGATGGTAAGAACAGTGAAACACATCTAAACACACAAAGAAGCATATTGAAAAACCAGAGTGATGAAATCAAAGAACATGTTAGCTTAAAATGAGAAAATAAACCAACAAAAAATCCAGAAAAAAACTAGATCCAAAAATGAAAGACTAAGAAGTGAACCTTGATTTAAAAGTCGGCTACATATTGGAAGAATTTGCATGAAAGGTCCAAGCTTTTGATGTTCTGCTAATAACTCTGACAAGTACTGACTGCAAGAGGAGAGTAACAATCAAAACAGATCAAAACAACACATGTCTCTACACAGACAATACAAAATTGAACAAAAATAAGTAAAAAGACTGAGTCTTTTCCCTTCTTTTGTGAGAAAGAAATGATGGGGTTTACAGAGAGAAGTAGCTAAGCTTGCTTACCTGTCAACATCTGGGGTGCTTCTAATCTGAGGAGAAGCAGCTCTTGCAGGTGAAAAGCTGGGATTATACAAGCCTGACATGGATTTTTTGGCTTGCTTTTGTGAGATTTTTTTTGTTTTTTGTTTTTTGTTTCTTTTTTGAACAAACAAAAGAATATTAAGACTGGAAAAAGAAAAGGCAAGGAAAGAAAGGTAAGGGTTTTGTTGCAGAAGAAAAGGGAGAAACACAATACCATCAATAAAGGAGGAGTGAGTTTTGTAATAATAATCTCCCCCAACAAAAACAAAAACAAAAACAATTATTTATTAATACTCCTAATAATATTTATCCAAAAATAATATTAATAAAAAAAAGAAAAGGGTTTGCAACTCACTAGTCTCCTCTCTCTCTC
>Ga0325411_1004954_pt1 | contig 14853 bp, 10 predicted proteins | sample PopdelMetagenome_13_FD_206181 | JGI IMG/M metagenome (GOLD analysis project Ga0325411, IMG submission 206181) | Populus deltoides microbial communities from Bellville, Georgia, United States - Xylem-PdIQD-R4 | ecosystem: Host-associated > Plants > Phyllosphere > Stem > Wood/Secondary xylem... | reverse complement strand
GAACTAGAAATTGTTGTTTTAATATTTTTTCTAATTAATTTTGAATTTTAATTATTTTTTCTATTTAGTTTTGAATTTTTATTTCTAGATCAGTGTTTATCACTGGATAAAAATTATGCGCCAGCAAGTTATAACGTCTGGAATAGGTGTTGAGAAAGCTTGTGGCCTTTAGTTACCATGGCAACCTACGTATATCTTTAGCAAGTTTATCTTTAGCTGAGGATGGTACTCCTTAGCGGAGTTCCATTATAAATTAATATGGCATCATCAGCAAAACAAGGTATGAGCTAATGTTTCTTCATACAATCATTATTCATTTTTTTTAATATTAAATTTTTATATATATATATATATACACACACAAACCCGTCCATTAATGTTATACCATAAGTTTATAGAAAATAGCATACCAGACATGTAGCCTTATTGATGGTATCAGCACTGCGATTAGAAAGCTCTTTAGCATCATCCAAAACGGACAGCATCAAATCCATGAAATCTTCTTCTCCCTTAGCTGTCCCAGAAGCTTTCTTCTGCTTGTGCTCTTCTAACCATTTATCAACCGCATGGTCTAGATTTTTTGCTGTCCTTTTCATTGCCTTCTCAGCTCCTCCCAAATCGAACCATCTTAAATATGGAAGTGCGTCAGACACTACAAACATTCCTGACAATTCTAAAAATGCCCTTAGTGAATCCCTCCATTCATCGCTCGGCTTTTCCTCTCCACGGCTTGCATAATCCACATATCGCTTGCTAACAATTATCTTCAATATAACGTTTAAAGTTATGTCACTAAACCATCTCTTCATCTCCACCAAAAGCTTTTGTGAATTACTTTTGTTCCCGATCCATTGCTGGTATAACGCTCCTACAGCATCCCTTACCTCATCCTCTCGAACATTTTTTAACATCTCCAGTCGATGATTAGAGAGAACCTCAAGAGTGACTATCTTGCGTATCAGACGCCAATAAGTTCCGTAGGGGCTAAAACTAAGAATGCTGTAATTGTAGCCCAAGATATCCATTGCAAGAGTTTTAGGCCGAGTAGCGAAAGCTTTGTCATTGGTCCTTAGACACTCCTTGGCCATCTCCCAGTTACTCACTATCAAAGTTCGATGGACTCCAAGCTTGACGGTGAATATTGGACCATACTTGTCAGCCAAGTTTCCCAACGTTATATGGGGTGGTTGTGAGCCTCCTAGTAGATGGAGATGGCCAATAAGGGGCCATGCACCGGCAGCTTCCGGCGGTGCTCTCTTCTTGCTTGTCTCCTTTCCTGGAATCCGAAACAAATAGTAGATCGAGGGCGTAATAAAGGCAAACAGAATAAGTACAGCAGTTGCTGAGAACTGAAAGGGGAAATCCATGAATTGGTTTGGAGCTATGTAGTGGTTGATCAAATATTCAAAATTATATATAGCACTTATGATATTGTGGATGTGTATAAGATGTTCGATTCGAAATGTGAAAAACGGGTCCCGCGTCAGCCAGGCATACTAATCATCTTGTTTGTCTTTATAGCGTATATATCGATAACTTGACATCTAGGATTTCAAGAAGAGATTCGGTATCAGTGGATTTGATTTAATAAATTATAAATGTAAATAATTGTTAATTATTTTAAAAAATAAATTAAACAGGTCTACTTATTCCTGCACTAGACCTTAATACTAATACGTAGAAAGTATCCTTATTAAAAGATATAAGGGTAATATAGAATTTAATTAGCATTGGTTTTTTCAAACAAAAGAAAAAAAGAAAAATTCTCAAATAGCATTAGCCAACGGCAGCAAGCTACTATAATTTTTTGGTAGGATTGAAATCAGGAATATTTTCTCCTTCTAATTAAATCTTTATCAATCGATCATTATCAGTTTAGCTACTTACTTACTATTATAAAATGTATATAGGAAATATTGCATATAGGAAATATTGTAGACATACTCTTGTGTGGTAACCTTCACCATTACTATTGTATATTGTCCTACCTATATATATAGAAAGGGTTGGCTAACCATCAGGTAAAGCCTCCCAATTAGTCTCAACTTGGTACCAGAGCCTTCTGCCGTCAGAACTCTTTTCTCCCTTCCTCCCTTTGCAGCCGGCCCTCTCTTTACTTTCTCTACATGGATTCTACTGCTGCCGCCGACTTCTCCCTCTCCACAGGTAGTGCAGCACAGCCGGCCAGCCCTCCCCAAGCTGCCGCCGCTAGTGCCCTTTCTTCCCCACAGCAGCCTCCACCTGCAGAGCTTGTCTCTGATTCTTCCTCCCAAGTCCCTGCCGTTCCTTTACCTCTCATGGGAACTCACGCTACAGTTATTGTTCCTTTAGCGAACACTCACCAAGTTGTTTCGCTAAAACTTACGAACACAAATTATCTCTATTGGAGAATGCAGATGAAGCCATATCTTCTTGGTCAGGGTGTTTTTCACTTTGTTGACGGTTCCGTGCCGTGTCCTCCATCTCATATTTTTGACAGCTCTGCTGGTTCTTCCTCCATCATCAGCCCTTCTTTTCTTCGTTGGAAGCAACAGGATCAACTTATTTTGAGTGCTTTGCTCTCCTCTCTCTCCGTGGATGTGTTGCATCTCGTGGTAGATTGTTCTACTTCGCATTGTGTTTGGCGCACTCTTGAGAAAGCGCTTGCCTCTCCGTCTAATTCTCGCATCATGCAACTCCATGGCTCCTTTCAAGACCTTCGGCAAGGTGACTCATCGGTTAGTCTATACATGCAGCAAGCCAAATCATTATTTGACGAATTGGCTGCTGCTGGTCGCCCCATGTCTCTTGAAGATTTCAATCTTTATGTGTTTCGTGGCTTCGTGGTGAGTTCAAAGACTTGGTAACGAGTCTCATAACTAAGGCAGAACCGCTATCCTATGCTGATCTTCACAGCCACCTTCTTACCCATGAATTTCTGCACGAGAACTCTTTCCATTCCATGGTTGCCGCTCCTTCTCTGTTGTCTTCTTCTTCTCTGCCGCAGCAGCCACCTCTGCTGCCAACACCACAGTTTTCTGCACACCATGCGATGTCTTCACTAAGCCCCTTCCTACTTCTTCGTTTACTGCTTTTCGTTTCAAGCTTCGGGTTGATCCTCCACCCTCAGCTTGAGGGGGCATATTATAGAATGTACTTATATAGAAAATATTGTATATAGGAAATATTGTAGACATACTCTTGTGTGGTAACCTCCACCATTACTATTGTATATTGCCCTACCTATATATATAGAAAGGGTTGGCTAACCATCAGGTAATTAAAGCCTCCCAATTATTCTCAACTCTTACTATTTTGCCGTCTTGTATTTTGGTGTTTTTATACTTTCTTTTGTTTTATTTTTCTTTTTTTGCTTTGTGGGTTTTTTTGTTCTTTATTGTTATCTTTTTTTTTCTTGGGTATGCATCCACTAGGTTATCTCAAGGAAAAAAAATTATGATGTCTCATATTAAAAAAAAAAAAAAAACAAGTGTTTCGTGTAAAGGATTATAACAAATGGTTTAATGACTTCTGTGCAGTGTACATTCCTTACAACTCAGGAGGACAAAGTTTAACTAAGTGCTCTAGAACTTATAAATCATATATAGTGATGATATTTTAAAATATAGTATGCTTGAAAATACAATTTTTTTGTGTTTGGATAATAGTTAATTATATGTTCATGTCAATATTTAATTTTTCAAAACTTAGAAAGTGGATGATTGGTGGTAGAAGGCTTAACACTTGCAAAACAAATTTTTTTGTGAGGTTCAGAGACCTTCAAATAATAAAATCAGTAACTTTTAAGAAATTGATTGAAATAAATAAGAGAATGAGTATTAAATTCTAGGAGGCATAATAAATGCTCTAAGATTTAAAAATATTAATGTTTAGATAATAGAAATTATGAAACCCTTTACTTAGGTGGTTCACGGATATTTATAACTTCAGATAATAAAATAACTTTTAAGAAATTTATTGAAATAAATGAGAGAATGAGTATTAAATTTTAGAAGGTATGATAAATACTCTAAGATTTAAAAATATTAATTTCTAGAGAATAGAAATTGTGAAACCTTTACTTGAGTGGTTCAAGGGTATTTATAACTTGTGAACCTTGTCATTTTACTGGAGTGGAGGGACTGGAGAGTAATTTCCTCCTGATAGTATTATTGGAAAATAAATATCATTTACATAACATTAATGAGGGAGAAATATATCTTACACAATATTTATGAATTAGAAATATGGTAGGCTCTTCAGAGATTTTTATACACCTAGAGGTGTCTGGAGATGAATATCCCCAATATTAACATTTTATGTTAAAAGTCATAAGAATAAACAAATGAAACCTTGTCAGACCTATATCTATTTAGGCTCAGCAAGTAGCTGAACCAAAGAATGTTGGGTCTAGCAATTTGTCAAACTCATGTCCACTTGGGCTAAGCACATAGTTGAACCCAATGATGTTGGGTTTAGCAACTCGTCAGACCCATGTCCATTTAGGCTTCATACGTAGCTAAACCAAAGAATATTGGATCTAGAAACTCACTTGACCCATATTCATTTGGGCACGGCACGTATTTGAACCCATGGATGTTGGATCTAGCAATTCACCAGACTCATGTCTGTTTGGGCTTGACATGTAACTAACCCAAGAATGTTGGATCTAATAGCTGGTTAGACTTATATCCTTTTAGGCTTAACGCGTAGCTAAACCCAATGATATTGGATTTAGCAGCTAATCAGACCCATGTCTATTTAGGATAAGTGAGTAACTTAACCCAGACTCATGTCTGCTTGGGCCCAGCAAGTAGTTGGACCCAAGGACATCGGGTCTGGCAACTCGCTAAACTCATGTCCGCTCAGGCTCAGTGCACAGCTAAACCCGAGGATGTTGGGTTTAACAACTCTCTAGATCCATGTCTGTTTAGGCTTAGCATGTAGTTAAACCCAAGAATATTGAGTCTGGTGGCTCGTTAAACACATATTAGGCCTGGTGGCATGGCTACCAGACCCTAGGCGTTGGGGTTTGGCATGGCTGTCAGACCCAAGGTGCTCGGGTCAAGCATAGCAGCCAAACCTCGACGCTTGAGTCTGAAAAAACTATCAGACCTAGACGTCATGGGTCTGGCAGGGGTGCCAGACCCAAGTTATTTGGGTTTGGGAGGGGATGTCATACCCAAGTTCCCTCAGCGTCTTGGGTCTGGAAAAACTGCCAGACCTAAACGTCGTGGGTTTAGCAAGGGCGTCAAACTCAAGTTCCTTGGATCTGTGAGGGGATGTCATACCCAAGAAACTTAGGTCTGGCAGTGGCGCCTCTATCAAACCCAAGTTTGTAAATAAATAATCTTTTGAGATTATGTCATTGTAGATATATACAATTTATATAAAATCCAATTAGAAAATATTTAGTTTTGACAGTAAAAATTGACATGCAAAAAGACCTTAATCATTGAAATAAATACGATAGCTTTACAGCACGACCTAATGCTCTTTGGTCTGGAGGTGTAGCCGGACCCAAGTCTCTTGGGTCTAGTGGACCTAATGTTAGACCCAAGGCTCTTGGGTCAGGCTTTGCAGCTGGACCCAAAACTCATGGGTATGGCTTTGCTGCTAGACTCAATACTCTTGGGTCTGGCGTTGAAGCCCAACCCAAGGCTCTTGGGTTTGTCTTCCTACCCGGCCTAAGTTACTTGGGTTTGGTAGGGGCACCAGACCCAAGTAACTTGGGTTTGGCAGGGGCGCCAGACCCAAGTTCTTTAGGTCTTAGGGTCTGGCAGGGGAGCCCGACCCAAGTAACTTGGGTTTGGCATGGTTTCCAGACTCTCTTAAACTTGGGTCAAGCATGTTTAATATTATTAATATAATTATTAATAAATTTGAAAAAAAATCATTACTACTACCCAAAAAAACCATAAATTTGATTTGAATGATAAAATTAAAAATTGTTGTTGTTGTTGTTATTAATAAATTTGAAAAACAATATTATTGTTATTGGGAAAAAACAATAAATTTGATTTGAATGGTAAAATTAAAAACTATAAGAACTTTGAAAAAAAAACCATGGTAAAAAAATAAGAAATCAAAAGTAGAAGGACTGAACTGAAAAGTACTGTAAGTCTGACATGCTTGCCTAACCCAAACAAAAGGAGTCTAGCATGCTTGTTAGACTTATGGAAACATGCGTGTTAATGCAGCTGTTGGAAGAGCTTCATCTTTTTCCTCACTTTTGTATTAAAAAAAATGGAAACGCTTATCCATTTCTATCTATTGAATCATGAGGCTTTTGTGTTGGTGTTTTTATTGTTGGGTTTGTTGGTGTGCTCCAGCAGCATGCATTACTGTTCTATGTATTTTGTCTTCTAATTATGTCAAACATTGCATCATGTAGTGAAAATGGTAAACTTGATTTTAAAATTAACAAAACCTATTACTTGTGTCAATCTTAGAAGATGTTGTTTTTTCACTACCGTTCATTGATATTCATTGATATTCTTTATGAATGGCCGCAACGCAATGTGGGAAATCTAACTAGTATAAGCTAAAGCGCGTGGGGGTGAACATTGTGCAGTCGTGCTGCTCACCCCCTCATGTTTTATTGTGGATGCACTATTCATTTTTTTTAATTTTTTTGTGCTATAAATTTAGGGGGGAAATATGTGAGGTGAACAATGTGCAGTCGCTCTATTCACCCCTTTATGTTTACCATAGATGACATTGTTCACTTTTTTTATGTTTACTATAAATTTAAGGGGGGGAATATTAAACTCGGTTGAGTTCATGGTCTGAGTTCACCCTAAATAAACTAAAGCGTGTGGGGTGAACATTATGCAGACGCATTGTTCGCCCCCTCATGTTTTACTGTGGACAACACTAGTTATTGTTTTTTTTTTAAGGTTTTATTATAAATTTAAGGGGAAATGAGTTACGTGAATATTGTGCAACTGCACTATTCACCCCCTCATATTTTACCATGGATGACATTGTTTACTCTTTTTTTTAGGTTTACTATAAATTTAAAGGGGAAAAATATCAAACTCTGTTGAGTTCATGGTCAAGATTCACCTTACAAGTTTTACTGTGGACGACAGTGTTCACTTTTTTTTGTTTCTATTTAGATTAATATCCCTTTTCCTTTTTATGTTATTTAAAAAGCCTATTTGAAATGATGATTACTTTTTAATTATGCATTTAATTTTTTAGAAAATTTTTCTGATTAATCTATATTTGTTTTAATCTTTTGTATAGATGAATTTTATTTTTTAAAATAAAAAAATTTTATTTTCAAATAATATTTCTAATATGTGCAGCCTTGTATATTTTTTTTCTTTTATTTTATTCAATCAATTTAATATTTGTGTCTATTTTTATTATCGTTTAATTGAATAAAAAAATTATTTTAATTAATAAATTTAGCAAACACAACTGCTTAAATGTCACGTCTTGTAAAATTAAATATCTTGATTTACATTTGTCTCTTGATTTTTCTAGTTTTATATTTAGTCATGGTTTATGATTTTTTTCACTTATTAATACACATAATTTTTAATTTATTTGATTATAAATATGTGTAAATTTTTTTTTCACTTAAAATTTTTTAAATAAAAAAACATGTTGAAAAAGTTTATATATAAATTTTTTTATTAAAAAAAAATATTTAAGTTGCAGTGAAGTGAAACACAAAGTCAAATATCTATTGAAAACTAATCATCTTCATCTTGATTGTATTTATTCATCAAATATCGAGGTCAAGCCACCTTAATTTGTCTTCGATGAAAGAAACAAATGGTGACCAATAATACAGTAATATCTTGCAAAGGTTAATGACAAATTAATGATAAAATTAAGAAACATCAATTTTTTATTGAATATAAAACACTTTTGTTGGGGTAAATAGCAATAATACAATTATGATTCATCAACTATAAAAAAACATAATCGTTCTGTCGACGTTTATCCATTATGATAGATCAACTATAAAAAAAAAACTAAAAGTATAAAATAATATTTTAATAAAAATAATTGATTGTTATATTTTCAACCTTGAAATCATGTCAACAGTGTTCAGAAATTGAAATTGATCCCAGTCGATTACATTGACATATCCATTATGATTGATCAACTATAAAAAAAACATAATTGTTCTGTCAACGTTCATCCATTATGATAAATCAACTATAAAAAAAACTAAAAGTATAAAATAATATTTTAATAAAAATAATTGATTTGGTAATCCATCAATTTAGTATTGTTATAGGGGTTATTTTCAAAGTATTTTTTATTTGAAAATATATTATATTAATATTTTTTTTATTTTTTAAAATTCATCTTTCTATCAACCTATCAAAACAATTTAAAAATATTAATTTTTAAAAAATCATTTTTTTAACAAACACACAGTCAGCCAAGCCATGTTATCAAGCATATTCTTATATTCTTTTCCAAATTGATCTTCAAACTGAGTCCAACAACCATGTTTCTAAAAATAAAAAAAATTACATTTGGCTGGGGCATCATTCTCCAGCGAAGACTTAGCTGCCAATGGCAAGTCATCTCGCCACAGTCCAGTTTGCTTATGATTCTACTTTCAGAGCCTGCGGCAATTCAAATTCCATTAACAAAGTAGCAGAAATTCTTAGTGACAGGCAGAGTGACCATACTCCTCCTATATTCAATCACCAAATCATAGAGAAAAAACCTTCCCCTTGCTCAGTTAAATTATGCTTCACTGCATTTTTAACTGAAAATCTAACTCTTGAATTCGATGAAAGAAAAAAACACGTTGCAATTCACCCACATGATACACGAAGTTTGCAAGATCCAAATGTCTTGCAAGTGTTTCCAAACTGTTGATATGATAAAAGGTTTTCTATATCAATTTGTGTTTAAAATCCTAATTTAACTAGTTAATTAGAATTTTTATGGAACTATTATTTAGAATCTTTATTGGAATAAAATAATTTAAGATTATCTTCTTCCTATAATCTCTTTATAAATTAAGGACATGTACTTAGAATCTTGTGTGTTGAATATCAATGAATAATAGCTTATAGGGTTAAATACGCTAATTTTACTTATAAAGAGTACTCAAACGTAGTCCCTCATTGCTAAACACTCATTTTGAGATAAGAAAAGGTTTCTGGATTAAAAAGATTTGTGTTTAGAATTATTATTTAATTAGTGAATTAGAACCCTTAAACAAGAAAAGGTTTCTAGATTAAAAAGATTCGTATTTAAATTCTTTTTAATTAATTAATTAGAATCCTATTCTTACTAAATGATTATTTAGAATTTTTATTGGAATATGATAGTTTATTTTATTCTATAATCTATTTATAAAAACGTTTGTGGGTGATTTGTGATTTCTAAACTTGGTGAAAGACTAAAACAAAGGAGCTTTATGTCTTGCATGATCCAAATGTCTTGCAAGTGAATTCATGAAAATACACATAAAATATGTCACAATAAGATTGTGTTTGGCATGTTAAATAACAATAGACTAGACAAAATAAATTTTTTTGTGAAGTTGTTTGTTCTATCTTTATACAGTACAAAAATTATTTTTTTTTCCTATTCAAGACTGTTCTAGGAAAGAAATTTTTGTATCAATAAAAGGAGTAGAGCAAGCTTGTCCAATTCTCTACACGAGAATTAATCTAGTTGATTTGGGTTAATGCATAGATAAAAATGATTGTAATCATAGTTTTAAAACTCAACTAGAAATCAACCTGGATTACAAGTCAAGTTGATTATGTTATCATAGTTTTAAAACTTAACTCGAAAGTCGAGCCAGGGTTAGACCCGAATTGACCATTGATCCGAGTCAAAATAAGAATAGAAGTGGTTATTATCATAGTTTTAAAACCGACTCAGATGTCAACCAGGGGTCAGGCCCAGGTTGACCATTGACTCAGGTCAATATAAGGATAAAAATAGTTATTATGATAGTTTAAAAACCCAACTAAGAAGTCGACCTGAGGCTAGGCCTAAACCATGGATCGGGATGGTCAACCTGGGTTTATCCGAAGCAATATAAAAATAAAAATGATTATTATCATTGTCTTAAAATCTTAGCCGATATTCACTTGAGGTAAGCCTGAGTTACGGTTTGTGAAGGTCAACCCGAGTTGACCTAAATTGAAAAAAAATCAAATCAACCTCATTATACCAATAATATATATTATCTCAGATTGCAGGTTGACTCGAGTTTTTTACCAGGTCAAGTCAGATCAATCTTTCCTTTATTTTTTTTTAAATTTGGAACGGTCTAAACCTAAGGTAAGCCAAATCTCATCTAATATCTATCAAATACAAAATAAGACATCGTTCAATCCTCTCCAGTCCACTGTAATCAATATTATTCACCATACCAAACACTAACCAACCAACCTAAAAAAGACACAAATTCGGACAGCAGAGACTAGAGCAGTGCTTGAAATATAAATGGACGTTACAAACTGATCGATCAAGATAAGTTTCCACACGATGCAACAGGCAATAACAAAGTAGAAACAATTATTAACTACCTGATCCAAAAACTCCTTTGCTTCCTTAAAATTTAAATGGCACATCCAACCTTCCTTCAGTGCTCGGTTCAATAGCCATAGAGCTTGGGAGGTAAGCGTGGGGTAAGAATAACCTCCAATGGGGTAGCTTTTGGAATGGTTAGACCTGAACTTTCAGTCAAGTCAACAGGCTGGTCCATTGGGGTAGCCAATTCAAAAGAGTGAAGAAGACGGGCAAGTGTCAGGTGAAGGACTTGGAGTGCAAACGACACACCTGGACAGGACCTCCTACCAGAACCAAAAGGAATAAGTTCAAATTGCTGGCCTCTAACATCAACATCTCCATGGCTAGTGAGAAACCTCTCTGGCAGGAATGCAGATGGATTTGTCCAAACTCTCGGATCCCTTTGAATCTTCCATACATTTACTATCAAGCGGGTGCCAGCAGGGACATGGTAACCAGCAACTTTGCAATCCTCCATTGCTTCTCGGGGTCCTAACAAGGGACCAGCTGGATATAGTCGGAGGGTTTCTTTGATGATTGCTTGTAGATAAACAAGATTCTTAACATCTGAATCTTCAACTTGCCGCTCCTTGCCAACATGGAGGTCTAGCTCTTCTTGTGCCTTCTTCAACATGTGGCGATTGTTCAGAAGTAATGAGATGGCCCAGGTTAGTGTGCCTGCTGTGGTGTCACTACCACCAAGGATAAGAGCCTGCACAAAATTATGAACTCAAAAAATTCAGTCATTATCTTCACCTGGAGGAGTCCTACGGACATTTTACAATACTTCGTGAGCATGAATTATGAAATTAATATATTCCAACAGCCACTCCAATTCGCAATTAGTTTTTTTATTCTCATCAACAAAAAAAAATTGCTTGAACTGGCTCTGTAAATTGTATTCCATGGTTATTTTGCATATCAACTTACTAGGCAGGTAGACTTGATGCTGGTATTTGCATCATACTGAAAATTCGACAGTTGGCCTTCCTCCTTAAGTGACAACATCACATCGATGAAGTCCTGCTCACCCTCATCCTTGATTCCAGCAGAAACTCTCCTTTGGCGATGTTCATCCAGCCAGCCTTCGAGAATAGCATCCAACTCTTTGGCTGTATTCTTCATTGCCCTTTCATGTCCCTGCAAATCTAACCACCCAAGAAATGGAAGTGCATCTGAAACCACAAAAATACCAATCAGACGAAAGAACTGATTAATCGCCTTCTGGCACCGTCTTGCCTCTCCATCATCAGAGGCGGCAGCAGAACCAAAATAACGCTTTCCAGCCACCATTCTGACGACCACATTAAGTGTCAAGTCTTCTAGCCATTGTTTAAGTTCAACAACCACCGGACTGGAGCTATTGTTAGCCCACGAATTGTATAGTTCCCTTATCCCTATGTTAACTTCAGAAGCTCGAACATGCTTAAGCATCTCAAGCCGTCGGTTAGAAAGAAGTTCAAGAGTTGCGATCTTTCTCATCTCACGCCAGAAGGAGCTGTATGGAGCAAATCCAAAAACAGCATAGTTGTAGCCCATATGCTTTGCTGCAACTGTAGTCGGACGTGAAGCTAGCGCCTTGTCATTAATTGTGAAGCATTCCTTCACTACCTCCCAACTACTCACCACAAAAGCCCGGCGACTGCCGAGACGGATAGTGAACGCTGAACCATGCTTATCAGCCATTGCTCCAAGAGTTCGGTATAGAAGCTGATCACCCCCACCTAACAGATGTAGATGGCCAATAATTGGCCATGCTCCAGCTGGTTCAGGAGCCTCTTTAATTTGGTTACCTTTAATACTGTTTTTTTTAATCAGTGCATTGTAGAGAAGTATGCATGAAAAAAACAAAGCAATCGCAATTAATTGAGGAGAAGGATCCATGTTCTATAGAGAGATGCACAATTGTGAAACTGACATCCCAGTCAATTTATAAGCCACCTCCAGACAACAATTCAACTAAATTCAGCAAGAAGCAGGCCACTTCCTAACAGTTTGTGGCAAGGGCCATGGCTTGCCCCTGTGAGCGAGTGTGAGAACAGAAAATTCTGATGTATGCTTTCATAATAAATTATCGATCCCCATTTCACTCTTAGTAAGGATTTAAATTTGTTCTGTTTCTCCAACCAACATGTTGACAGATGACTTCTTGCAAGGTGAGAAGAGAAGTTGAAATGCATACGATATCATCAAGTCACTCAACTCAATCTTGCATCAACAAAAAAAAAAAAACAATTAGGTGAAATAGTTTACTCTATTCTAGAGATTATAATTATTGATCCACAATGACTTTGTTTAGTATATTTGATTAAAGAATCTTGTAAGATGATGCTATACAAAAGGTTCATTGTTCTTGGTCAGTGGGTTCAGTTTCTTCACAACATAGGTACTACCCGGGGAGTGAGAGCTGGTCGGCAAATATGACTGATATGCAGGGATCATGCCCACTTTAACATGCCACTATGTTCTTTACATCAGGTTGATTGCTGCAGATACTGCAATGCAATAAAATCTAGGAAATAAATTTCTTTTCTATATTCAAAGCTCATGCATGTGAGCTACTAATTTAGCGAAAATCACAATGTGGAGAGTTATCATTAAATTAATGACAGTGTAAAATATAAGGTGTTTAAGAGTTAAAACATTCTCTTACAACTCACCCACAATTGCCTGCCTTTGTTTCGACAGTGAGCTATATTTTAATGACATTTGACTACAGCCAGAACATAATGCTTTTGTTCCATCAAATAAGAGGAAATATATTCATATCTGATAATACCAAATTACCAATTAAAAAAATAAAAAATAAAAAAACAGAGCCCAAAGAGCACGTTATACAGTCTGGTGTGGTGGGGCTCGGCCCAAAACAGCAAACCAAACAGCGAAGTTGTTTAGTCAGATTTGATGGGCTTTAGCCTAAAGAATTGGGTTAGGTGAGAGTTGACTCAAAAAAAAAAAAAAAAACAGGACAACTCAAAATATTAATTTAAAATAAAATATTAAATAATTTTAAATTTTTTTAAAAACATTTTTAAAATATAAAAACAGACAAAATCACGCACAACTTTGTAAGTATGGCATCACGTCACCTACGAGGGCTTACTTGTCTCGCCAATGAATATATATCTTCCTTGCAATATAGTGCCTACACAGCTTTATTTGCACGATATAGGTAAAAAAATTTATGACTACTCCACACAGTAATCTTATGTGATTAAGGCTAATAAATATTTAGGTCATCAGTTAATACACTACAACATTATCCAGTTTTACCGACGGAATCATTCCATCGGTGAAAGCAATGCAATCCATCGGTGAAAATAATACCGACGGACTCACCGACGGTACACTTCTGTCGGTATAACAGTCGTCAGTAAATCCCATTTCCGTCGCTAATTCTGTCGCAAATAAAAAAAACCACCCACCGACGGAAACACCGACGGTAATACAGACGAATACACGCGCGCCAAAAAAAAGTTTCCCGCGGGAACATTACTGACGGAATAAATCCGTCGGTAATTACCCTTGAAAGTACCGATGGCATTACCGACGGACAATCCGTCGGTAATTATGGCATGGCTTGTAATTTTGTTGCAACTCTCTGTGTAATACCGACGGATATTCTCCGTCGGTAATGCCGTCGGTAATGTCAAGGGTACGTACCGATGGATAATTTCTGTCGGGGATGCCGTCGGTAACAATGGCATGGATGGTAATTGTTCGGCAACTCTCTGTTAAATACCGACGGATATTATCCGTCGGTATATCCGTCGGTAGATATTTAAAATATATAAAAAATAATAATTTATTAATTGTAAAAAACCTTAATAAACAAATAAAAATGCATTAAACATTAAAAATGTAAAAGTAATAATATTCATTACAAATTTAATGTGTTTAAAAAACAAAATTAAACTAGAATAGCGGCGGAGCTGGAGGAGGAGGCGGAGGAGGAGGAGGCTGGTTGTTCCCGGGACCATACGGCCAAAAAGAAGCTGCACAAGTATCGTCACCCATCTTTGATCTCATCTCCATGACTATTTGACGGAGCTCATCATAATTTGTCGAGAGTTGTTGATATTGTTGTTTCAACGCAATGAACTCCTTAGACTGGGTGTTCGATACTGATGGAGAGCTTCCAACAGTTGAGACACTACGAGTTGAACGCAAGTTTTCAGTCGTAGTGTTGGAGAGCCCGTAGACCCTATTTTTATCGGGTCCACCAGACGATCCCACCTCCATCCACAAATCTGGATCGAAATCTGGATGGGTCGACGGATTGTCCCCATATCTCTCCCTCAACCGGCTATTATAGGTCTCCTGAAAATTCCATCGGTAAAAAAATCATCAAATGCAATTCAA
>Ga0325411_1004953_pt1 | contig 14858 bp, 10 predicted proteins | sample PopdelMetagenome_13_FD_206181 | JGI IMG/M metagenome (GOLD analysis project Ga0325411, IMG submission 206181) | Populus deltoides microbial communities from Bellville, Georgia, United States - Xylem-PdIQD-R4 | ecosystem: Host-associated > Plants > Phyllosphere > Stem > Wood/Secondary xylem... | reverse complement strand
CTCTGCAGATCTCACAAACTCAATTTTCAAATCCTATCATGTCTCATTTCTCTCGAAGCATCAAACCATCCGATCCAACCTGGTCTTCCACTTCTCTACGCTGCGCCGTTTTCGACCTTATCTGGTAGCGAATCCTGGACCCGCCAATCCTCCAATCTCTCCGCTCTTCGAGCCTCCACGCGCCTCCCTGCCTCCCCCGATAAAGCCGCCGAATCATCCACCTGCATCTGCCCTAAATGCCGCTCTGAATATTCCATATCTCAAATTCCAAGAAGTTACCTCTGTTTCTGTGGCAAAGTGGAAAATCCACCACATGATAATCCCCGGATTTTAACTCACTCTTGCTGCGAAATCTGTTACCGACCGTTGAAGAATAACTGTGGTTATTTCTGTTTGTTGCTATGCCATCCCGTTCCTTCCCATCTTGCCCGAAACTTGTCAAAACGACATGTTTTTGTGGCAAAACGATGGATGTTAAGCTGCAGTTACAAATTGTTTTCCTGTAACAATGTCTGTAATAAATCATTAGATTGTGGGATTCATAATTGTAAGCAAATCTGCCATGATGGAACTTGCCTGCTGTGTAATGGCCGCGGGGTTTATAAATGTTTATGTGGAAGGAAAGTCGAGGAGAGGGGAGTGTTGTGAGAGAGAATTTAGATGTGAGAATCCGTGTGGAAAATTGTTAGCCTGCAGAAAACATGTGTGAGAGGGGTTGCCGTTTTGGGGAAGAGAGTTTATGAAGGATTGGCTTGTGATGTTGTTGTGCCGCTTTGTGGTGGTACTTGTGATAAAATGCCGAGTTGTGGTTTGCATAGGTTCCATGAGAGATGTCATCGAAGGCATTGCATTGAGACTTGTCGAATTGTTGTCATCAAGTTGTGTCAGCGGTGGGAAGATGAAGATAGAGGTAAAAACTTTATTTTTTCCTGCTTTCTGATCCAATTCAGTGTTTTATGAACTGTTGCTATTAGATTGTATTCGTTGTTGCAATGAAGATGATTGGTTATAATGCAATAAACATTAGTATGTTCATTTGTAGTGAATCAAAATTTTGACTTTTGTTTTTTCATATTTATTCACCGTGTGAGTTCAAAATTGGGAAGATTTAACTGAATTTAGATTGGGTTCCTTGCTATCAAGATTTGGCGTGTGCGAGGAAGAGTCAAAGATTGAGAAATGATGGACGGCATGCTTGTAAATGTAGGTGCTGTGATGGGGACTGTCCACCATGTGGAGAGGTGCATTTCATAGTGCTTGGTTGCTTATTACGCCTCATATCTATCATTTTATCCTGAAATTCAATACATTTTTGAAATTCCAGATTTGTGGCAAGAGGCTTCAGTGTGAGAATCATAAGTGTCCTGACTCATGCCAGCGGTATGCTTGTCCTCATCCTGCCTCACTTGCATTTCTTCTATTCACAAGAATGACCATGAGTTAAATAGGTATATAACAAAAAAGAGATGAGAGCCAAAGTAGTTATACAATGCCACTGCATTTTAGAATGCTTCACACACATACTCATTTGTTCGAAACGTCTTTGATTGAGTTTCTGAAACTTTGGATCAGTCTGACAATATACTTCATAATGGGGTGTTGTTCTTAGTTATCTAATTAGATCTTATGCATTATGGATATTTTTATGTTGAGGCAATGTCTTGATGGTTGGTTTTGTACTTGTATGTAGCAGTGCCTGTGCTCCTTGTACTGTCATGTTTACAATTTCATGTGCATGTGGAGATACTCACTTTGAGGTGAGCGTTTTGCTTATTCTGGATATCTTTTTAATTTCATGCAGCCATTATTTCAATGATTTCTAGAGTAGCCATTAATTCTGTTGAAAGCCATAGTTAATTACTCGTTTAAATAAATAACTATTAAATGTTGACTCAAGGTTCAAAATCAGAAAGTCAATGAATGGAGTCCACCAAATCTATCTCTCATGATTTTAAGACTCTTTAGCTCCAATAGGTAGAGGAACCAATAAAAATGTTGACAAGAAAAGAGAAATGTTTCCAAATGGTTTGATGATTTGGATTGTGCCAACAGTGCTGTAACATGAGAAATTTTGCTTTGTTGGCCTAATTGTACACAAATGTCTCTGGCTTATTATTATATTTTTTGACTTAAAGACACCGTCATAATTAAAAGCATGTGCATCGGTAGCGTATAAATTGTGATGAATGGGGAATTGATGCACAGGACTATTCATTCTTCAGAATTATTTTGAAATAGCTTCTTACTGTCTATAGATAAGGTAATTCATGCTTTAGCTTAGGAAACATTATCAGAGATGCAATTGCAATTTTTTTTTTTTTTTTTGCATCGCATTCTATTATATGGTATTTGGATCTTGCATATTTGTTAGAGAAATGATCCACGCTATTTTCTGTTTCCTTTTATATATATATAATGAAAGAGTTCAGACTAAGAAAACAAAAGACTAAAAATAGACAAAGCTGTCCCAACCATAATAGCTAATAAAATTGATGAAAAAATAACAGGGAAAAGCCAGAGGTCACCAAATAAAGTTCAAAATTTCAGTCAACATTGAACACAACTTGAAAACGTAATAAGGAGAAGCAAGCAACACCGCTAGCTATAACTCACAGTAAAGAAAAACACACAAACACAAAGTCCAAACTTCACTCGGACTAAAATAGCAGACCAAGCTAGATGAGTGAAACAGAGAAGAACCCCGAGTTAGGAACTTGAAGAGAGACATGGGAAGAAAAGAAAAAGGTGTGGAGAGAGAAGGAAAAGGAAAAAATAAAGGAGAAATATTGAAGAGTGAGAAAAAAGATGAAAGGATTTGGCTTCAACTTGGATTTAAAGATTGAAAAATGGTAACTGAATTTTGAAATAATGGTTTAAATTTTGACAATGGTTCTGCATTGATAAAAAGGAAAAGAAAAGCTGCTAAATCATCCACCTGGAACTGCTCTAAATTTTGACAATGGTTCTGCATGGAAATTTTTGGAGAATTGATTTCTAGAGCAGCCATTATGTGCTACAGGCTGAAATCTGAAACTTTTGAAGTTTTGAAATTTTTAGAATAATTTTGGTGATATTCAGGGACTCAAAATGGCATAACCTCTTAATGATTTGCCACCTTGAATTGCTGTGAGAAACTTCAGAATTGATATGATGTGCAGGGAATTGCATGATTGTCCACATTTATGTCACGAGACATGATGTCCAGGTCAATGCCCATCACCTGACAAGTGCACCAAAGGTACTAATTTCTCACCTCATCATAAAACGATTAGTGAAAAGGAACATTTTGTTAATGTACAAAACGTTAATGTTATTTCAGCTTCCAGCTATTAACTTGATTTGTCATACCAACTCTTTACAAGGTCTCTATTCACTATCAATGCCAAGCCTTGAAAAAGGAGATGCCATGTCAAGAGGGTTTAAGCAGCATACTGCAAAGCAGGCTCTGATCCCAAAGATATATCTGAAAACCATTTTGGACCTGAACTTCTTCCTTGGAATTATGCTTGCAAGAGTAAAGCACAGGTCGTGGATCAGGAATTGCATTTGTGTAAATCCAAAGATTTGGGGGTACTATTTATTCCAACTTGAACTGTAGAATTCATGCTCCAGAACTCTTTATGCTTGAGCTTATGGTTCCAGATAGTAATATCAATAGCTTTCTCTATAAAAAAATTGAAGTGTCTATTGATTTAATTGCTATCAGAATAAGCTTTAGCTTGGTTGGCAGCTTGGTCAACGTAGCCTGATTGTTTATGTTATCAGGACTCAGATGTAGAACTAGTTCTCGCTTACGTCTCTACCAAGGGGTTATCTTGGAAAATGCTCCTCTTCGTAAACTAGTTGGTGCATTTTTACTTTCTAAAATGTGTGGCAATTAAAAGACTGTTATTGAAGTACGCTTACTCTAGTGGTTTAACTTATGGTTACTTCACTATAGGTTATGTGATGAAACAGCCAACTGGAGATATTTCCATTACAATAAGGAAAGTTATTTCATTAAATGATACATTAGGTAATGCTCAGATGTGGAACTAATTCTCCCTTCAGTTTCTACTACAAGGTTATCTTGGAAAATGCTCCTCGTCATAAACTAGCTGGTGCCTTTTACGTTCTAAAATGTGTGGCCATTAAGGACATGGCTTCGCCTTTCCATTATGGAACGCTTAATAAAACCACCACCATGGATATATATTAATTACATAAATGAATCCACTTTTCTGATGCACAAGCACAATGCTCTTTTTCGGTGCATGGGGGCTCTTGACCTGAAATCTTATAGCATTTTATGATATTTAATGAAGGAAATGGTTCCCGCTACTAAAAATCATGTACCTAAGCACCAAAATCAGCGTGAACGACTGCAAGAGCAAAGAAGACCTCACAAATGGGGGTATGTTACTCTTCTGAAGCAAAGACCAAGTTTTTTAACTGCTTTTTTGTCATGATGGCTTGTTTTGAAGCAGAAGATGCTGCCACTATGAGGTGGCTTTTTCTAATAGTCACCCTTGTGGTGACTCTGGTGGCAGCAGCATATTTTGGTTACAAAGGTCTCATGTGGCTCTCCGATTGGATGGATGAAGTTGAAGAGCAACGAGACAGAGAACCATGAATCTAATCATTGTCAAAGTCGTCATCAAGTTATATTGGTTGAACTCTGATAGGCATTTACTGGTTACCATTTTTTTTTTACAACAAATGGCTGTCTGGTGAATGTACTGGGGGGTTTGTTTTCCTTGTTAGTAGTAGTCTTTTCGCCTCACATACAAAAGCGGGGAGCATCACCTGATTTGGGCAAAAAAACATGCGATTGATTTTGACATGAATTTGGAACATGGATGTGAGCATGGACACAACCGATAATTCTGTCAATACGTATTTGATTTATGAAGCGAGACATGATTCTGGTATTATTGGAACTTGATAAGATGGATTGTTTAAAGTTATTTGTACATATTAGGTCGATTTCATGTGCTGTTGCAACCCAATTTCCTGAATGATTTAATTGATGTGATGCAGATCTTTCTCTATTCGGTGCATCCAAGAAAAAGAGCTTTTTAGCATCGGCCAAACTACATGAAGAATCAGCCATTTGGCTCTCTCATGTTTTTCCAGCAAGAAGCTGGATTGGTCTAAAGTTTTGTTTTGGACAAAATTTACCATTGAAACAAGACTGCAGGGACCAGAACGCGTCTGACTTGCTCTGTTTCTTCACTTTTTTCAGCCTTTCTTTCCTCCTATCCAGGTAAAACGTCAGCAAATGCATGAATATAACAGAAGTTGTGCTTGGATTACGGTCAACAGCAGGGATATATTGGATTGGATCACGCCCAGAAGATTCGAGTGGTGGTTGAAAGGTAGAAAAGGGAACTCCAAGGTGGTGTTTTTGCCTACGTGTGCGAGAGAGCGGGGATGACAAGTAAGGCGAGATGTTATGGTTTGTAACAAAATCAAATCAAATCTTTTACTCCTCGCTCATGTTTTCAATAGATAGAATCAGGGTGAGCTGCTGTTAAACCCTATCGGATCTCAAAATTAATTCCAAAATTCACAATTGCAAATTTAATTAGAGAAGGGCCTTGTCACCACAATATCGATGGGTGGTTTTACACAAGCTATAAATCACTGCATGGACGTGAAATGCAAGAGTACTTGTATGCATCATTAGGCACATGTGATATGTCTGCAGCTCAGTCTTGCCAGCCCATGAACTGTTAATGCATCCCTTTGGCCTGTAGTCGTCTCCCGTGACTGTTTTCAGGTACCATGAAGTTGTTTGGTCTAATCAAGCAGCTAAATGTTGTTTAAATACATATGGGGGAAAAAAACACAAGGTGTTGTTGGGAGGCTGTACATAAATAAGGGCAGAATTTTTTCACCTTGGATTGAGTACTCTCAATCTGTATGTCCTCTTACCACAAAACGATTCATTGACAACGAATTTCAAGGACATCTGCTTGTCTTTTTTTTGTTTTGCCTTTCTCCTGTGAGAATATGCTATTAAATTACAAGTTAGAGCTACTATAAAAAGATAATGATGGTGATTGATAGTTTTCTTTATGTACCTTTGGCCAACGAATTGGATAAATAATGTAACTAGCACATAAAATAAAATAAAAAAGAAGGCGACGTGACATAAATTTTTTTTATATATAAAATAATATAGTTTGATAAATGTAACAGTGATATTAATTATAATTTTATATTCTTTTATCTGGGTTTAAATTTTAATTTATATTGCATTTTAAAAATATAACAATATCAAAATGTATTATTTTACCGAATCGTTTTAAATGATGATTTACCGTGAAAATTCTACATTTATTATGTTAATTATGTAATTTATCCCGATGAATTAATGTTGTTTTCCGGTTACAATCATATTTATAAAACAGATGCTGAATAAAAATACAGCTTCAGCACCGCATATTTTCAGCCACTGCTGAAACATCTAAAATCTAAATCCTTAGGGAGCCATATTGTCAACCAATACCAAAAAACATCTAAAATCAAAGTAAATAAACACCAATGGATGAGGACTGAGGAGAGAGTGGTTCACCGACCACCACCGATAAGAACCCACATCTGCCCCGGCAACATTTAATCTCACTTAATGCATAATTAATTAGGGTATAAACCGCAGCGTTCACATTAATGTGTACAAGCCTTCACATTGATGTTTACATTTGGATGCCAATATTGAGAGTGGTAAATACAACCCAATTGGGCATTAAATTCGCGAGGCACCGCATAATTCGTCGGAATATTTTCTTTTTTATTCATCAAACGTGTATCCCTTACACACGATCTTCCATGGACGTCGTGTCTCTTTTGGGACTAAATCTCTTGTAATTCATATGTTAAATCAGTAATTTTACGTCTAAACCGTGCATTTATAAAGATTTCATTCAGCAATCTTTATTCAAAATTACTAAATAACACTTATCAATGTATACTTGTATTATACGCGTAAGGTAGGTAGATGTCGATCGTATGGATTTTGTTTTTGTAAAGTACAATGCATGTTTGGTCCAAATATTTTTTTTTTTTTGGATTCGAGGAAACCTCACCCCCACGAAAAGCGTACTTTGTGGGCTCAGGTGAGGGAGTAAAACCCCGACCGTTCCAGGCTCTTACAAGAGGTGCACGCCCTGACTCGAACTCGAGACCTGCTATGCAGATCTCAAACCCTTTACCATCACGCTACGCCTCTTAGGGACTTGGTCCAAACACGTGCCAAGCAAATAATGATTCATCACCACCAGAACCAAGGATAAATTAGGTAATTAGTATACAAAATAAAAAGAAATTGTGAATTATCATAGAATCAAAAAGTTCTAATGAAATACTATAATTTTGAATATTATCATTTTGAACTGATTCAGAAGCATGATATTTATTTAATTTCTCTATATTGTTAGGCTGACAAGTCTTGGCAAAGCATGGAAGAAGAAGCTGGGCGTATTTACAAGGATGAACATGGAATGCTTCTATGAAACGGCATCGACTAGAGATGCAATGTGAGAACTCGGTCTTTGCTTTCCTTTTGCATTCTCGTGGTTTGCCTTTTGTAGGCCCGATCTACCCTTCATATTCTGACATTCTCACCTGCTTCAAAGTTTAATCTCCCTCTTATCTCCATTCCATCACTGTCTTCTAACACCTCCTCTCCTCACCCACACAAGAATAGTACCCATCATCATCATCGGTGTCATTGTTGTGATAATCATTGTCGTCCAAAAAAGTGACCCGGAATCAGAATAACAAGGGTTGGGTCGGAGGTGAGAGAGAAGGCAAGGATAAATTAAGTTGAGGATTTGTACAGGAAACGAAACAGAAAGAGACGGTGCAACGGACAAAGATAAAGTCGGGGATTTGTAGAAGAAAGCAAAGATACTGCATCAAAGAAAATGAAAGAAACAATATAATTGATGTCGCGGATATAACTGAGATCTTAATTAAAATTTTATTATACTTTTTAATTGTGATATCAATATCACAGTTGTTAAATATGATATTATTTAAAGTTTGTTTGGTAACGAGATTCTATCTGTATTTTAAATAAAATATAGATGCAACTTGTTTGATAAAGAAAAAAAAATAATTTACTGTTTATGAATTCTATAGTGTTTCTACATCCAAAACGCAGGAAAAAAAAAACAAGTGAATGCTGTTTCTTGCGCACTGTTCATGCTAATTAATTAGCATGAAAAGTGGAGCTCGCTGCACTGTTCATTGAAAAGTGTAGTCGAGCTCCACTATTCTGGTTGGACAGGTTCTGGTTCAAAGCTTAAAATGCATTGAACCAGGTCCGATCCAGTAAAATAAAACATAAAAAATATTTTTTATTTTTTAATTGTGTTTTATTCAAAAAACTAGTGTTAAAAATTATTTAATGACTATATAAATTAGACGGAAATCACTTGATGACGCCGCATTTACAAAATTTGATCGCAATCTCAATTTTGTTCCTGATTATATTTTACCTGATATTGTTGCGCTCTTAAGAAATTTATGAAAACTATAGTCCTTATCGAATGTATTTCATACGTGATGAAATTATAGATAGTTTAATGGAACAATAAAAAATATTTTTAAAAAATATTTTATAACCTCAATTTCAAAAGCATTATTAACCAAATATATCAAACTATTTTTACTCAACCACAGTTTTAACCAAACATATATTTTTTCAAACCAGCCTCAACTAAAAATACATTTTATAAAATAACTTTTTTCAAACTACAACCAAAACAACAACCGCAATACCAAACACACGTATATGTTTCTTAACAATAATATGAAAAAAAAAACTATTTCATAAAAAGAAAATTCAAAATATAATATTCTTTAAAAAATTTAAAATTACTATGATAATTTTACAAAAAGTCGCAGAACAAAGCCGTGTCCTATTGACTCCTTTTGTTAATTGAATTTTCAAAGTCAAAGTCATGGAGTACCAAACGTTAACTCGAAGCAATGTGCCAAGGTCCGGAAACTGGACCGCATTTTGCTTCTGCTTCTTGCCCTTTTCAGGGATGGACCCGTACCAGAAATTCTGCTTCGAAAAAGAGTTCTGATAGCGGTGGTCGGTGTAGGCAAGTACACAGTGAAAAGCATCGTCGTCTATTTTGGTGCCACATGTACAACCCCATATGCCTAATTTTGTCAACTTTATGTCCTTTCCTAACATCACATCGCAAATAGACAAATCGTCATCTGCAACTTTTTTTAAGAGAAAGGGTGATCGGTCCATTTTGTCAACGAGAAAACTGGGTGAACTCTTCCGACTACACCGTGTTTGTTAGTGTTTAAAATACTGTTTCTTAAAAATTTAATTTTTTTATTTAAAATTATATTTTTATGTTTTTAAATTGTTTTAAAGTATTAATTAAAAAAAATACTATCTTAATTTATTTTTAAATAAAAAACACTTAATGCCATCCTACTTCGAGAAAAGGAAAAATAAGCAAAGGAGCTTTTGTTTAACAATCTTAAACTATTAGGAAGAAAAGGAATATTCTCCATAAAAATAAATCATGTAATCATTCTCCTTGCGGTCAGTGTTCACAAAACCCTACATTACAGCTCGATGTTAGATAAATACTCCTAATTCCTCTGCAATTGAAAAAGAAAAAAAAAAAAGGAAAGGAAAAATCCTAATTCTTTACAGTAGCCCAAATGTATACCCAATTAAATTATCCAAAAAAATATTTGTTCTTCTGGGTTTGAAAATTGAAATTTCAATCTGAAACAATTGATATTCTACCACTAGAGATGCTGCCATGGCTACTACCATCACAGAGGGACAGGGCTCGCTCCAAGTTAGCAACAATGTCTGTCATAGTTGGCCTATCTTTCCCTTCCAAATTCACACAATGCATTGCAGTGTATCCCACCAGCTCCACTGCTTCTGCTTCATTAAGCTCCGGCGGTCCAACCCTGGGATCCAAAATCTTACCCAATTCATTAACCATAAGTTTAGGCACCGCAAAATCCACTATACTTGTTGGTGTGCCTCCATTATCATCACCCTTGAAAATGGCTCTTTTTCCAGTCAGGAGTTCTAATAATACCACACCAAGGCCATAGACATCACTCTTTGCAGTTAATACATTTAGGCCATAGTACTCAGGATCAATGTACCCAACTGTTCCTGCTGCCTTTGTTGGTCTGTAATTGTAATCCTGTTCTGATTCAGGACCCATCAATGACAACCCAAAATCAGAAACTCTGGCTGTCCAATTCGCATCGAGTAATATATTTGACGACTTGATGTCTCTGTGAATTATTGGTGGGACTGCATAGTTGTGAAGATATTCAATTCCTCTAGCAGCATCAAGTGCAATCTTGATCCTCATTTTCCATGAATTTATCACACTGCTACTCTTTTCAATGTTGTTCTTGTCATGTAAATGGTCATAAAGAGCTCCATTCTTCATGTAATCATAAACTAGAAGCCTCTCATCTCCATCTTCACAATACCCAACAAGCCTTACCAGATGTTTGTGGTGAAGCCTTGACAAGAACGCCAATTCTGATTCAAAAGCACTCTCTTTCTCTTGAAATTTCTTCATCTTCTGGCCTGTTTCCCCTCTCTTAATCGCCACTTCGCGGCCATCTTTCAATTTCCCTCCATAAACAACACCAAAGCTCCCTGCACCAATCTTGTTCTCTACTGAAAAATTGTTGGTAGCAGCAGCAAGTTCAGCAAGACTAAACTCCTCAGCTCTATCCCCATGCTTTGATGACGTTCCACTCCTCTGACGCCTCATCACCCTTGAGCTCTGGCGCCTTATAGTTGATGATCTCGAATTTAAACCACTATTATTTGATGTCACGCCAGCAATGGAAACAGCTCTAGTAATTGTAGGCTGAACTGAATTATGCACTTTCTTCTTACCAAAGCAAACTCCGGTCCACAAGCAATAAATAATCGTGCAAATTCCGGCAAACCCCCCTACTGATCCAACAATAGCAAATGCCAATAACCCTGTTGTCAATTTATTGGACGGAGATGACTTGGGCACTATCGACGGGGGTGGTGCTGATGGCAATGACGTCGGAGCCAACGGTGTTAATATCGAAGCATTGGGACTACAAGGCTTGCAAATGTTCCCTGAACCAGAACACAACTTCTCAGATCGCGGATACAAACCGCATTCACTACAAGAAGATTGCACACATGGCCCTGGTAAAACCTCGCCCAACGGAAGCCGAGTCCCTGAAGCATTAGGCCACCCTGGTCCCCAACACATAATTGAAAAATCACGCGAAACCAATCCACAGCTAAAATTAGAACCTGAAACAATAGACTCAAAGAAAACACCCTGAATCTCACTCACATTATATTCACCACCACCTCCCCAACAAACAACAGATCCATTATTCCTTCGAATCGCACAGCTATGACTAGCCCCAAGAGCCAACTGTGAATATTCCAATGCATTATTTGAAGGGACATTCAATTGACCAAAACTATTATCCCCTTTGCACACCAAAACGCCACTAGAATTGACACCACAAACATGTAAACCACCCACTTCAAGATTCCAAATTATCATATCGGCAAAACCAAGTTCAATCTCTCTTGCAATTGTATTATTACCCCAACACTTAATTCTGTTATTTTCCATTAAAATCCCACATGAGAAGCCAGACCCACTTGAAATTGACTTAAATTTATCGCCTTCGCTTGGTGATTGTTTACTTGCATTACCATCTCCCCTCCAACACCTAACGGTCCCAGTTTTGTTGACACTCGATGTGTCATTAATAATTGCACACACTTGATGATCACCAACAGAGAGGTTTTGTAGAAGGGCGGTGTTGTTAACATAGACTCTTCGAGATTCAAAAAAGAAATTCGATGTGTCCCAGCATAAGAAAGCATAGCCCCCAGAACGTAGACCGCAGAAGAAGGAGGAACCGCCGGAGATGGCGGAGAAGGAGACGTTAGGTTGGACGGTGATGATTTCGGCGATGGGGGTTCGTCTATAGCAGGTAATACTTTGTGATGGTTGGGAGGCGGCGACGCCACAGACGGTGGAGGTGGCGGAGATGACCGCGAGGGTGGAGCCGGAGCCCAAGGCATAGGTTAGAAATGGAGATGATAAGATGAAGGAGAGAAGTGAGAGGGTGGTGACGGAGAGGACAGCGGAGGAGAGGTGTAGCTTCGTCATGTATAGAAGTGGAGATTCCCGGTGGTGGTAGAGGAGGTGGGTGACGGGTGACGGGTACGCTTCATTGGTAGAGAGAGAGCGAAGATTTTAAGGTGTACTGAATGTCTATCAGTTTTTATTGCGTTTGAAATTAATAAGAGGATGAAAAGCTCATAGAGAGGGGGAGAGAGTGGGGAGGTTTTAAGTTCTAACAACAAGTCTTGTGTGCAGCAGGTTACATGGCCTTTTCAGCTCGTTTGAGTTTTTTATTTTCTTGACTGTTAAGAGTTTTTGTTTCTAAGGATGTGTTTGGAAAGTTTTTTTTTTTTTTAAGGTAAATGATAATTTATTTTTGGAGTGGACAGTTTGATTTGGGGGTGCGACTAACCTCATTTGCGTTTCTTTTCTGGGAATTTTGGAAAGAAATCGTAGTTGAGTTTTAATTGGGAAAAAAATTATATATATATATATATAATTTTTTTAGATATATATAGGGTGTTCGTTAGGGCAAGTTATAAATTATGATATAAGAAAATTTAATTTTTTTTAAAACAACTTGATAGTTAAAGATATATGCTTCTTTTGTTGATTTTCAAAGTTAAATTCCTAGGAGTTCTTTGATAACAAGAAATTAAATATATAAGAATGAAGGAGAGTTTTATTCTCACTATGTATGTGCTCAGTTGATTAAAATGGAATGAAAATGAAAAAAAATAATATATAATGAAAACTAAATAATTAAATTTTTGTTTTTATGGGGAAAATGCAAATAAAAATATAGAGTGAGGTTTATTTTTTTGAAAAAAAAATATATATTAATTTTTATTCTTTGTATTTTAACTATTTTACCATAATCACTGCTTTAACCACTATTACAGTGATAAAATAATTTTCACCCATCTTCTAATTCTTAACCATCTTTATTATTTTTACTTCCACGGGTATTGATAGAATTACCTTTTTAATCATTATTTCATTTTTATTTTAAAAACGAGTCATTAAATGTTTTTAATTCCATCATGCTATCTGTTATTATTTCAAGCATGGTATTGGACTTAAAACGTGTTCCTATTTCTTTATTCCTGTTATCATTCCTCCATTAATTCTCTTTCCAGACATTTTTTTTTATTAACATAAATGAGTGATCAGCTTGTGCATGCTTCGACTAATTTTATGAATCCTAAAGTTAACGACCATGTAAGCCTTCAGTGGCTATCATATATATTAGCAACCACATGACTCGAACTTGAGATTACAGGGGAACAAACCTCTTGATCCCAATTTCTTACCATTGAAACACCTACTAAATGGTTTTATCCCAGACATTTTATTCTTATAACCAAACGACACCTTAGTGCTAGCATCTTGAAAAAATTATTAATTTTTCATTAAAATCACTTTGAATATAGTTTTAATTAATGTGCAAGTTAATAAAGAAAATACCTCTTATCGTTGAGTTAATAAAAAAATCATATCATTTTGATGAGATAATTGTCCTCCATCTACAAAATTGAAAAGAAAATCAAAATGGTTTCTTCTTTGAATGCATATTGGTTATCAAATTTGCTTGTTTGATTGAATAAATTTTTTAAAATCATTTAAATTTAGAGAGAGAGATTCTTGATTTAGTGGGTAAATAAGTAGATAGGGATAATTATTTTCGGTTTTTATAAATAAAAAAATCAAACTGAATTTTTTTTAAAAAAACCAAAACCGATTCAAACCAACTGGTTTCGGTTCGGTTTGGTTTTATAGGAAAAAACAGGTTCGGTTCGGTTTTATAGAAAAAAACCGGTTTAGCTTGGTTTTTTCGGTTTGGCTCGGTTTTTTTTGCCCTTTTTTTGTTTGGGTTCAGTTCAATTTGGTTTTTTCGGTTTCAAGTTTATAAAACCAAACTGATCGGTTTTTTTTTAAATTTTAATCAGTTTTTTTTACAGTTTGATTTTTTTAGTTATTTTTTTTCCGATTTAATCAGTTTTTTAGTGTTTTTACTCACCCCCTGTAAGCAGCTCTTTAATTCCATATCAATATCTAGATCCAATCTCAATATTAGGCTAGAATGTGTTTTCCTATGAAGTTTTTAAAATCAAGAATTAATTGTTATGTATTGATTTTAAAATGCTATGTATTAATTGTTATCTCAATATCATAACTACTTTAAAATCAATATCAGAGTATTGTATTTTTTTCAGTTTTTCAGGGCAAGTTAAGTTCAAATCCTGCAATTTCCCAACACTCAAAGCCACAAAGATGCTTTGTTATCTATCCATTAAATGAAAAAAATTACAAGGGCACTTTTTTCCAAGAAAACGCAGGACCACACTTATGATTATGATCATATGATCATTCTCGTTTTCGTTTTCGTTTGTATTTGTGTTTTTATTTGTTTTTATATTTTAAAAAAATTTAAATTTTTTTATTTTTTATTTCAAATTAATATTTTTTTTAGTGTTTTTAGATAATTTTAATGCGCTAATATCAAAAATAAATTTTAAAAAATAAAAAATATTTTAAAAAATAACTGTAATCACACGATCGTGACTCAAACACATCTATCGAGAGTGAGAGTTTTTTTTTGAGTGGTAAACAGGGAATAGGTGAACTACAATTTGCCATCTTTGATGGCCCAAGAACTTGTTGTTCACTGTAGAGAGCGAAGCACATGCACCATGCTCGATTGAAAAAAGAAGAAGAAAA
>Ga0325411_1004951_pt1 | contig 14859 bp, 13 predicted proteins | sample PopdelMetagenome_13_FD_206181 | JGI IMG/M metagenome (GOLD analysis project Ga0325411, IMG submission 206181) | Populus deltoides microbial communities from Bellville, Georgia, United States - Xylem-PdIQD-R4 | ecosystem: Host-associated > Plants > Phyllosphere > Stem > Wood/Secondary xylem... | reverse complement strand
TATATATATAGTTATTAAACTATAAATTTGATATTTGATGGCACATTATACAAATTAATTTGAATAGACTTGTGTATTCAAAGTTGATTAGAAAATAAGTTTATAAATCAAAATGATATATATATATATATAGTAAAACACAAATAAAAAGAAAGATGAGTTTTACTACAACTGATTTTGTAGAATTTACCTTACAAGTTTTATAATGAAGTTTATTAAATAATTAAATTCATAGTATAACCTATAAAATAAGATTAAAAAATAATATTTATTAAAGCATGTTTAGAACAGGGTATTATCATCTTTGTATATTATCATGAAGATTTTTTTTTTGGATTTTTTAAATAAAATTTATCAACATAATAAATAAAAAAAGATAAATCTCTTTTTACTTTTAAAAAATACCTAAAGCTTATCTACAGTACAAGGAGAGAAGGAAAAAGAGAGTTTGAAATTTGAATATCAAGTGAAAATCATCGTGTAGTTTTTTAAAATATTTTTTATTAAAAATATATAAAAATAATATTTTTTTATTTTTTAAAATTTATTTTTAATATTAAAACGCGAAAATGATATGAAATATTTTAAAACTTTAATTTAAAACAAAATAAATAAAGGAATTTTTATTTTTTAAAAAAAGTTAACAAATAAATGCAGTATCACACTCTCCTTTAACAGATAGCATTATTAAGGAAACTCTGGATAAATAATCTATTTTCTAAAACTAGTAATAAATATGTCAACATCAGCCTCTCTCCATCAGTATTATCCATTTGAGAAGTTTGTTGGCAAAACAAGACGTAGGGCAAGATAGAAAATTCACCGACGCATAGCCACCATGTATATAAACAATCCTTTCAAAATCAAAGCCCTAATTTTATCAAGCAGCAACACTTCAAGGAAAGTGAAAGCTTCTGCCTTGGCGGCGCATGGCAACTCCTCAGCAGCAAGAAGAAGACTCTGAAGATGACTTAGACCCCATCAAGATCCTCCTACCAGACAACCAAAACGGATTCTCTAAAATACAACATGACACACCAGCACAGGAAATACAGCAGCATTACATCCATTCGATCAAGTCAACGGTGGTAATCAGACAACTCCCATCACAAGGTCTCTCCTTCCAGCTCTGGCCAGCAGCTACAACTCTCTTCACTCTCCTCGACAACCACAGCACCAGCCCTTTATCACCAATTCTTGATACAATATCCAACGGTTCTACTCATGGGGCTCTTAAGATTCTTGAACTGGGGTCAGGTACTGGGATTGTAGGAATTGCCGCAGCTGTGACGCTTGGTGCTAAGGTCACAGTCACAGACTTACCTCACGTGATACCCAACTTGCAATTCAACGTGGATGCTAACGCTGACGTGTTGGCTTCGCGAGGTGGGGCTGTAGACGTGGCAGCTCTAAGGTGGGGAGAGGATGCTGACGTGGAGGCAGTGGGGAGGGAGTTTGATCTTGTGTTGGCATCCGACGTCGTCTATTACGATTACCTCTATGAGCCTTTGCTTAAAACACTGCGTTTGTTGATGCTGGGCGAGGGCAAGAAGATGGTCTTTGTTATGGCTCATTTGAGGAGGTGGAAGAAGGATTCTGTGTTTTTTAAGAGGGCCAAGAAGGTTTTTAATGTTGAGGTTGTTCATGTGGATAGTCCCTGTGAAGGGTCTAGGATTGGCGTTGCTGTTTATCGCTTTGCCGCCAAGGCCCAAAGGTTGCCTGCTGGCTTAAATCGCAATTCTTTGTGATGAATGCCATCTTTGTTAAACAAGGAAATTCACGATCTTTTGTTTTCTTGCCATTGAAATTCTATTTTTGCTACGTAATTTCACTTGCCAAGCATAGGAGGGAAGAAAGAAAACAGATCAAGGAACTATCAATTATCATATTGTCTCCCCTTATCAAAGCAAAACTCCCAGACGAAGGCGTAAAGAAAGAAACAAAAACAGATCATTCAACAAATACATCACTGTCAGGGTGAAGTTACACAACGCTACCATGTTTCAGGTGATCGGGAAAAATATCTTCACATGGTCTCAAGCCACTCACTAACAAATAGAAATATTATGCGGCTATTTTCACAAGCTTTTTTACAACAAGACACCCTCAATCAATCACAATACTCCAGTCAATGAATATGAATCATCTCAAGCCCCTTTGAATTGCAAGCCGCCACACATCTACACTTATCTACATTCACGACATAAAATATTACCAACCGGAAGAGAAGTCACCGTCCAATCACCTGAATGCTGCCATTGCAGTTTCAAATCACGGGCAGGAGACGACCAACAATAACCTTAGATGTGCTCAAACTGATCAAAAGAAACTGCCATTCCCAAGCTTCGGTCGAAAAGGAATATTTTATTTAGCCACTGAAAAAATACCTCATCTCTTCCTTAGAGCTGAGCCCTTAGCCACAGCTTTCATACTCTGCGAATCCTTAAAGCAAACAAAGTGAACAATTGTTTGACCATTGGGGTAGACCGCAAAAACACTCGTCCCGATTTTCTTGTTGCAAAGAGCGCATGTGGTATCACTGGTAATCTTGACTACTGTTTTCCTACGGTTATACATTTCATCCTTCACCTGTATACATGATAATTTGTGAGGAAAATAGAATGGGTACAGATAGTTGTGCAAAGCACACCAGTAAAGAAAAAGTACCAATTGGAGGGGAAAAAAAAGAGGGGGTGGGGGGCGTATGAATGCATAAAAAAATACTCACCTAAGGTATATATCAAGACAATCACTTTGATTTGAGAATGAATGTTTTAGTCATATTAGCTTCAGTTTGAAGATAATTGAACTTGCCTCTTACAGTGAACTTTGCTGTAAAACTTGGTGTACTGTAAATTGCAAGGAATTATTGAATCTTGCACAGAAGTTGTGCAAATTGATGGTTTGATAATTATTGAGCAGATTTTTTTCCATGTGTCAATTATGTTTTTCTTTTCAACAGCCATACTAGTGAGTACTGATACAAAAGGGTTACCCCATCATAAATATGGCCTCTATGACAGAAGTTACGATCAGTGCAAGCTAAATGCCATAATTCTTAGTGCTACTCTCGTGTTTCATAAATAATCCTTTCCTTCAGGCTATTAAATCTTCTTATAGAAATACTGTGATTGGTTAGGATTCCTGGTGCAAATAACTTATACTAACCCGTTCCCCCAGTTGAATGTGTATGCATTATACAGTGGATACCTGCAGGTTCTCACTCTGCCTCAAGCTTTTGATTACTGAGAGATTCCTGTATGCTTCACTGGATTTTTTCAGAAGAGGTCCAAGAAAGGGAAGCAAGTTCTGCAAAGGAATTAAAGCAAATAAATATTAATGGGAAGATCAAGATGGAATTGTTCAAGGTCTGTATGTTATTGCCATATATTAAGTACCTGTAATTTAGTTTCTTTTGGTAAGAGTTTGAGGGCCTGAGCTCCATTGATTCTGTCCCACCTTTTGCTCAACAGATCAAGGACCTCATCAAGCATAATAGTAGAACCCCCTTCCTCACCAAATTCATCTGCATCTCCATCACTCCTGCTACTGTCAGTGCCACTAAGACTGACTCGTATGTCCTCTGCACCCTCTATAGCAGCAATTTTCTTTGTAGCACGACCTCCTTTAGCTTTAACTAGGGTCCCAGAACTTATCTTGGGAATGTTAGTATTCTGTGGGGATACTAGATTTGTTATTCGCTTTTCAAAATTCTTGGTTGTCTTATGGGGATTGAGGTAAATTTGCAAGAGAGTTAGGTACATATTGCTAGATGATTTTACAGATGGTGGATGAGCTGCAGACTCGTAGACACGGTCACAGTAGGATAATGCCAGATCAGGAACATGAAGCTGGAAAGGTAAATGAACTTGTAAGATCTAACCTCAACTCAACAAAGCCTCAAGTCCAAAATGAGTTGAGGTTGGGTAACTTTTTCAACCAATAACGATAAAAAGAATGAAGAATCACATTATATGTATGTATGAACAAGGAACATACAGATGATCTTTAATACAGAATACCTTGTGAACATATAGAGATAAGGCAAGCTCATGTTGGTTCATTTTTCCCAACAAAAGTGCACGCTCTTCAAATAATGCATCTGCTGGAAGACATTTCAACAAAGATTCTGGGTTATACCCTGAGATGCTCCCCAAAGCAGACAATAACTTCTTCCGCGATGGCGAATAAGCCTTTTCATCCCATTTTTCTTGAGCATTCAACTCTGCGTGCCAATCAAGCACTTCCAAGAGATAGATTTGCAGCTGTAACACATAAAATTGGCGAGTAAATACTACTAATGATCGTAAAATTAGCAGCATCACTGCTAGTACCCATCCTAAGAACATGGGGCTGGCAGCACTATCTGTTTTGCCAAGTCAATTAGAATGAATAAGAAAAATGATATGACATAAATGCAAGACTTCACCATTTCATTTTGCAGGTTTCCAGAGATCCCATTTTCATCCATTGCAAGCATAAGTTCTAAATATCTGCCTTGCATGCTTGGAGCATGCTGCTTCAAATAAGAGTTGACCAAGTCTGCAGGAATATTCCCGGACAAAAATAGCTCAATAGTTTGTGTAGGACAGCTTTCAAGAACAAGCATCGAAAACTCCAAGACAAGCATGGGATCAGTCCCGCACAAAGGCTGCATGTAGAAATCCATCAGAACTTATTCAGAGTCGAACATGTAAAGGTTGTAGATTTAACTCATTCAGTGAAGTAATAATCTATTTAAAGAAAGAAACTACATAAAATTGCTTTCATGATATTCCAGCAACAAAACATCAAAACTACTTGTGCCGTTCAAATGGTTAAAAGCACAAAAAAAATAGTAATATTAATATGCTAAGACACAGAAATATTTAAGACCAGGAGAGAATTTTTGTGAAAACCTAGCTGCCAGCGAACAGTTTTAGTGGGGATACATAAAGTCGAATTAGTTGTCAAACCCATGTGAAGGAGTGTGCTGGCACGATAAAATGAGAAAAAACATGGTGTCTAATAAGTTTGGCAGCCATATATATACTTTTACATATCAGTGCCACAAAACATCATATTTTGTCAAATTCTTTTATGCAGTTGATCCAATCTTATGTTTCCATGCTATTTTCTAGTTTCACCAGTAAAACAAAAAAACAGCACCAAAGCTACAAACCAAATGAGAGATCCTACCTTGAGATATTCAATAATAGACTCAGGCTTGAACTTGGGGTTGAGCTCGGGCTGCGACTGGTTTGACTCTTCAACTAATTGATGCAGAAGTTTAAGAGCTTCACGGTGCATGCCATTGCATTTGTAGAGTTCTAGTAAAGCACTATAATGATTCCATTTCTGAAGAATCTCCTCACATATTTTTAGGTCACAGTAGTTAACACCCTTCAGTAATTCTAAGGCTGCTGAAGTCTGCCCTGTAAGAAGAACAGCCTGAAGAAGAGCTGTGTCCAATATTGCTGCCATTTCCCTGGCACCTGAGTTAATGGCAATGTTACCACGACCCTGGGGGACCAAATACAATATGAGGTTATAAACTTAAAATCAGTAAGTAGCCATGGCACCAAGACTTGCTTTGACAAGTATATTGGTGAAAATAATAAATGTTGATTGGCATGAAAAACCAAATAATAGACAACAGATAAACACCATCTGTTATGTAGGCATTCGATCTCTGTAAAACATCAATGAACATGCTCAAGGCTCTCGTGCCTCTCCTACTCAGTCACCCAGCCCCCACCCATCCAAACACAGCTATGCGCGCGCACAGACAATTTTCATAGATTAGTTTCTCTATATGAAGGAGCCAGTAGTTAGTTCTCTGAAACAAAGGACTGATACATAACCCTTGTTTAAGGTCCATGTATGTGAACTTCATACCTATTTAGAACATAATAACACCAAAATCACATAAAAGTGAAGAAATAAAAGCCAGGTATTACCTTGCTGGATTTCTTAAATCTACTAGAGTCATAAGCTCCATAATTATCTCCGACAGCGTCTAAAACAACCTCGTCTGTTACCTCAGCAGTGGCCTTTTCAATTATGCTATATCTTCTTTTCTGCAAGTACTTGATTAAAGCCTTGAGAGTGTTATGGCTCATCTTCTTGGATTCAAGTGCTGAGTGCTCATCAAAATCAGGCGAGGATTCCATATCATCAGACAACCCAGAGGAACCTCTTGAGAGATATGGAACATCTGGAGACATGTCAATTAGCTTCTCGGGTTCTGGAACCATAGATGTTTTGGGGAGAACAATAGATGGATATAAAGAAAGCACGTAGGTGATATCAACTTGGGATGCTAAAAACTGTTCCATAGCCTCCTCGTAGCTCCCATTATCAAAAAGATAATGAGCGTATCTGAAAGGCGATGACATTAGCTTATTCAAATAAAATGTAAGACTAAAAGTGGTACAACTAGCATTATTCTAATGCCTATTTTAAAAGCCTATGTGGAACATTCACCTTAAGTGAATTGACCCCTCCTTAGCAGCTCGAAGATTTGAATCTTCTGGTGGAAGCAGCTTGCACAAGGCCAAGGCTTCCTCAAAATTTCCAGATGCTGTCAATTGTACAATCTGCACCATAATACGGCCCTTAGTTCTGTGTCTGAAGTACCACTTCCTTGTAATTTTTTAGGTTCTTATGTGAAGGTTATAGCAAAAGGCATAATTCAATTACAGACATGGGTATTGTGCAAAGAGAAATGTAATGTACATTTTGTTTGAAATCTTAAAAACAGTCAAATTGTGAACTCAATAGATGGGAAGGTGTGCCTTCCATGTCTTTACTACAAGTAACTCAAAGATAGCAAATCAATAAACTTACAAACAGGAATGGGGAATACCTGTGCCCCAAGAGGAACAGGGAACAGCGCACAAACAGAATTGCTTAATGCAACAATTATCGCATTGTTGCTTTCAATAAGATGGTGAACATTTTGAAGAACAACAGCTTGTATCAATGAATATGGAACTCGGAGAGACCGGATCTGTAAACATTAATAGCAAATTCTAACCAAATGCACAACCACATAGATAGAAACGAGAGGTAGGGTTTTCCCTTTTAATTTTGGGTGTGGCATATGGTTAAGGTACCTCAATCCGTCTTGGAAGCAGAGCAATTGCATAGGACTTCTGAATGACAACAACGGAAGGGGCCTCTGACCAACATAATTTCTCTGCTTGGAGATGCTTGCCATTTTGGTCCACAAAGACACCGATGTTATCCTGATGCAGCAACAAAAACAAGAGTTTCTTGCTTCATTGTTGTGTGGGAAGAGAAGACAAATAAATAGCATAAGGGAGAATAGCCAATATGCTCTGGACATGCATATTAAGAGTTATATCTGTAACTCTTGAGCAAAGACATTACCTATGTTCGAGGTTATAAAAACCATTCCATTTTTTCATACAATGAGATAGCAATGACCACATTGAAAACCTTCAACATCCATTTAAAGTTTTCTGTAAGGAATACTAATGCAACCTATGCAGTTTTTAACCATTGTGATTACAATATGAACAGGTGTTCTTGCAGCACATAGCTCATCATAGACTAAAGTCCATCATCTGTCACATACCAAGTTTCCAAAGAAAGTGACATGTCATCGGTATCTTTTCTGAAAATACCACAACAATTATGTACCAGTTTAAATAGTTCCTAAAAGTTGGCCTGGGAAGGAGATTAAAGAAATCTAGCAGGCAAACCCCAAAACAAGCTATCTAACTTTGATCTTTTTCCTCCAGTGCTCAACATGAAAAGGAATACTAATTTTTCAAATCAGCAGGGGTATCAAGTCACCAAAAAAACACATAATTTACTAATGAATTAAGAAACTAAAAGGCAGAAATGAATTAATTAAACAGTTCCTATTAACAAAGGCAAGCCAAATAAAACTATGTAAATGTCAGCAGCAGAGAGACAGAGTACCTTCCAAAGAAGAAGCTCCCTGGAAGGAAGAGATACCACTAATGGAGGAGCTAGTCTTCCAGAAGGAAAAACCTGACTCAATGCACCATTTGTTGCATTCAATATCCAATATTCCTTTCTAATCCCCATACAAATGTTCTCACCACACCATGACATTGACTTCACTGTATCTGAAACTCCAAAATCTTTCACCTCCACAAATCCCCTTCCTCCTGAAAAATAAGCTCAAAATTCAGCTCCACCAAAAAAACAAACAAGGAAAAAAAAAATATTAAACACCTGATTATCACATTATCAAATTCAAATGTAGTTTATCACAATATCAAATTCAAATGTAGTATCACAACTCTTTCGCAATCAAAATAACCTAATATTAACTTTATAATTTTGTTTTTCCAATCATTTAATAACAAAGAAACATTTGTTCCAATCATTTTTAACACTATAATTAGCTCCACTTGAAAACAAAATACTGATTTATCATAACATAATATAATTTCAAAATGCATTTAATGATAAATTGTCCCATTACTTAAATAGAAATGAAAGAAACAAAGATAATCATGTAACTCCATTTGCAATCCAAATAACCTAATATCAACTTTAAATTATCGATTCAAGCCCTACTAGCACAAAGTAACATCAAAATAACTAATTACCACCTCGACATCAACAATCAAAATCAAAGTTGATAATGTCAGTCACTCCACAATCTAAATAGCGATTCAAATCAATTACACCATTATTAAAACCTTAATTATCAAATAACAATATAATCATCCAAAACAACACCGAGTTTTTAATTAATTATATTAACTCCAAGAATTACTAAATTCTCCTAGTTTCCATTGCTTTCACTAACATTTACCACCACAATCCTCGAAAATAACAAAAAAAAATGCAAACTTCTAGATTCTCCTTATTTCTATCGCTTTCATTATTATTTATAACAAGATAAAATCAATTCAAACCAATTAGTTAACAAAAAAATATACACCAAATTTTGAACTAATTACCGTCATGTCTAAAAATACAGACTCTCTTTTGCCTGGCGAAGCACAAAAACCCTCGCTTATCATCCCAATCAAACACATTAGCACCTTTAGCTTTAGTAAGCACCGCAATAGTCTCCAAATTAGGCAATCTATGAAACGCGATAGACTCAGAGAGCGATAGAAGCAGTTCTCTTGAAGCCAATACTTTCATTGACAGAATCAGCTTTTTAGAGAATCCGTTTACGGTTCTCTCCAGTGCGTACGGTTCCTTTCGAAGTTGATCACCGTGGTTATGGTAATCAAGCGGTGGAGATTTGTCGGAGATTGTGGATTCTGGAGCGTAGATTCTGAGAGCTCCATCGGAGCAAGCAACCAGAAGTTTTGAACCGTAGGATTCGATTGCGTCAATTTTGTTAGGGGAATTCGTGAGGAGCTCGAAGGAATCGTAGGCATTGTGCACCATTATTAGTTTCAGCTTTTGATCGTTTCACAAAATACAGAGAAGAATTTCATAAGTAGATCGGTTAATTACAAATGAATCCCCTGTCTTATTTTTTTTTTATTTGGTATTAACTTTTCAAATTAATTTAATTTCTTATTTAAAAAGTTTATTATTATATCTAGTTAAAAATAAATTTTAACTTTATTATAAAATTAAGTCAAAATCTAATTTAATCAAAAAATAATTTTTCTAACTTTTGATTTATAAAATAACTTTTTCTTAAAAAAAAATAGTTTTGAATCATTTTTATTAAACATATTTTTAACTTAAAGTCACTTTTAACATAAGTTATTTTTTAAATTATGATTCAAAATCAAGGTCATATCAAACAAAAAAAATCAAACTAGAGAAGGTTTTTTTTTAATTATCTCTATTTTTAAATGTTATGCTCAATTAATTTGGAATATATAGTGTGTTGTTTAGTCAACTGTTATATATATAATCTTTCATAGTCTAATTATATTTATGTATCGATTTAATTAGCATAGACTTTCCTTCTCATGGTTTTCTTCTTAAGATAAGTGATAATCATGTTTTAAAAAGAGTTTCTTTTCATGAAAAGAATATGTAAATGGAATTGATTATATATAATCAAATTACCTAACAAATAATTTACATGATTATTTTTTTAATTCTATCTACAATCAAGATTAGACAAATATCCTTATAATACTAACTAATAAGTTTGGCATGACAACTAAAGATGTTCATAGATTAAGTAGTTAAATGGATTGACTCAAGCATGGTACAAATCTTGTAACTTAAAAGTTTTTAAAAGCATCTCTTACGAGAAAGCTAAATAAACAGCTAAATGTTAAAAATTATTCTTTTAGCTTTTTTTTTTGATTTCTTCACTCCAACGCATGAGACAAACATATAGTTATTTTAGCTATTTCTATATTTTTTTTGTAGAAATAGCAAAAACAAATGATTGTTGGTCAACGGTTATTTGTATAGCTGTTGGCCAACAACTCTTTTTTTTTCTTTAAATACAGGAGGAAAGAACTTGTAGATTTTAAAATTTTGTATTGTGCCTCATCCTTCTTTTAAATTTAGAAAAACAAGAATCAATTATTCTCTAGTTAATTAATAACATCGGTTGTGTTAATTAGTTGTAATTAAAAGGTATATTTGTTTAAAAGCTTTTTCTATTTTCTCTTTTATATCTCTTGATTTTTTAGACCTTTTGTTGTTAATTTAATATTTATGATGATTTTTATTTCTTTGTTATTTTATGTTTTTAATATGGGTTAAGGAAGACAATTTTTATTTATGTTGTTATCTTTGATAAAATTGAGAGGAATTAATAATAGTAGTTGATATTGATAAAAATATAGAGTGACATATTTAAAATTTATTTTTGATTGCCTGTTTTAATTTGAAGTCAATTATATTTTATCTTGTTGAAAATGCAATTAAACCAGTATATCAATTTTCTTTTAGTTCTAAAAAATGATCAAATTGTTATGTTAGAACAAGTAGGAGGCAATGCTTATAATTAATTCACATATACAGAAACTACAAAATTGCTAGACATTGAATGTAAGCTTCTTTTACACTCTCTTACAAGGTTTTAACTTGAGTTTTTTTTTTTAATGTAGATGGATTCAAATTTTCCAAACTCTTTTACCAACTTTCTTATGAGTGAGTCAGAAGAAATTCTCTCTCAACCAAGTGATTTTAATCAATTAATTGATGACTTAACATACTCGAATTCAAATGTCCATTCGGCAAAAAAATCACAAAGAAGTAAAAATTTCTCACTAGAGGAAGATTGTTTACTTGTCTCTGCATGGCTAAATACAAGCAAGGATCCAATTACTGGAGTTAAACAACAAATAAAACAGTTATGGGCTCGCGTACATGCTTACTTTGTAGAGAATGGAGAAAACTTGAATAATCGTTCCCAAATAAGCATCTCAAGTAGATGGCAAGAAATAAATAGAGAAGTCGGTAAATTTGTTGGATTTGTTACTCAAATTGAAAATCGTCAACAAAGTGGAATGACCGAAGAATCAAGGGTAATTTTAATATTCATTTCCATGTTAAATTATTTAACACATATTTTAACATTATTTATTTTATTTATTTTTTTACCAGATTAATGATGCTCGGCAAATATATGCTTCTTGCGTTGGCAAACGATTTCAACTATAACATTGTTGGGTTATCTTAAGAAAAGAACCCAAATGACAATTTGAGCGTGCAAGTCAACATATTTTCTCTTTACTCCTAATGGTCTTGGGATTGTCTTAACAAAGGTTGACCAATTAGGATATATCTCATCTGCTAAATAGTATCCCATTGTATATTCATGCCCATTAATTGTATAATTAACAGGAGCAGTACGACTTTCAGCAAGTGCGGCAAAGATAGGTGACCGATCAAGAACATTAATATCATTTAATGATCCAGGCATTCTAAAAAAGGCATGTCATATCCAAAGATCTTGTGAAGCCACCGCCTCTATAATTATAGTTGGTTCACAACAATGACCAGTATACATCCCATGCCATGTAATTGGGCATTTCTTCCATTTTCAATGCATACAGTCAATGCTCCCTAACATCTCTGGAAATCCACGCTGCTCTCCAATTGATAATAATCGACAAATATTGGCCTCGCTTGGTGCCCTTAGATACCAATCACCAAAAACTTCTACGATTGCTTTGACGAAAACTCTAAGACTTTCTATCACAGTGGTTTCTCCAATTCGAAGATATTCATCAGTAAGATCTGCAGGAATACCATATGCAAGTATTCTGTGAGCTGCAGTTACCTTTTGAAGGCAAGATAAACCAAGAACACCAAAAGCATCTGTTCTTTGTTTGAAATATGGATTATGAGCTTCCACTGCATTTGCGATCCGAAGAAAAAGACGACGACTCATCCTAAATCTTCTTCGAAATTGACTTTCAGTGAATTTAGGATTTTCAGCAAAATAACCATTATATAACCTTAACTCACCTTCCTTTCTATTACGATTGACAATATTGTGATCAAGAATAGAGCCACGATATCCTGTTCTCTGCCCTTGAGTATTCAATTCTTCTTCAGCAACCACAGCGGTAGCAACTTGAAAAGCGAACACAGGAGTGTCATCATCAAAATCAAAAGCATCATAAAAATAAAAATTAGAATGATTCATGATGAATTTTAATGAAATATAACAAAGATTGGAGAGAAGAAAATGACAAGAAAAAATGTTGAGGTATATGAGAATATTTATAGATAGATTATTTTTTCAAATTGTAAAATCTTAGAATGTTGGTGGTTAGTTTTTTAAAATTTAAAATTTTAAAATTTAAAATGTTGACGGTCATTTTTTCAGAGCTTGAATTTTTTTTAAAAAAAAATCGAAAGTCAAAATTTAAAATGTTGGCCTTTTTTTCAAAGTTTGAATTTGAATTTACTTTTAAAAAATTAAAATTTTAACAATAACATATAAGACTTAAAATTAAAAATATTCATATAAATAAATTTTAAATTTAATTTTAAATTATATCTTTTAACTTTCATATTACTTCATTAATTTTATATTACTTTTATAAATTACTCAAATTAATTATATAATTAATAACATCATAATTATAATATATATAAAATATCTAAATTAGTTATATAATTATATTAAAATTAATTTAACATGAAATATATTAAAATATAATTGACTTTTCTAAATAGCTTTTTACCATTAGAATGCATATGATCAAAAAAGCTATATTTACACTATTCAAAAAGCCATTTTCTCCATTTGGCTCTTTAATATAGCATTTTTCATTGGAGATGCTCTAACTCATAAGCATAGAATATGGTCCAAGACCTAGCATATTTTACCCATAAGGATAGTCTAGCCTACCTTATTATTCTCACTTAAAAAGAAAAAAGAAAAACAACTAACCATAGGCTATATAATTTTAAGTCCAACCTACTGTTTTCTTGTTTTTTTGAAGTGTTTATCTCTTCTACAAAAACAAAGACTTGAAAAGCGAAATCATTTATTCATTTATTTCTCTTTAAATTGAGTTTAAGAAAGTTAGAAGACTTGAAGTAGACCTCGTTGAATTTAGGTTTTTCAATGATGGATAAATGGGTTGTAAAGTTGAAAGAAAAGAGATGCACCGAAAGCTCATACACACTTACAAAACAAGTCTCTTGTAAAATTTGAAGAACCTCTCATGCTTAAGTTAGTTAAGTTATATAAGAAATATAGTCATAAAAGAAATAAGTCATATATTAAAGAAGATGATAAATGTTGGTGTTGTGGGGGAAAAAAAGAAGTAATGCATGTGTATATGTTTGAAATGAATGAAATAACTCTTGCCTAGTATTTAATAAGTGTTTATATACCAATAAAAGACATCAACTTGCATGGAGAATTAGTATATATGGGAATTCCATAATCTTTAATGGTTGGTAGTTACACTATTGATAAAGAAATGATAGTTTTAGATGGGTAATACTCGCATAAAATACCCTAACACTATCTTATAGCACCACTATATTAACGTCACATTAGCATTTTATACTAAGTACTAACTACATAAAGGGGTAGATGAAGGAAATTAGGCTTAGGTGTTCCAACCTGAGTGTGAGAGCAACGATCCTAAGTCCAAATGAGGGATGGTATATAAGATGCTAATTAGAACAATTAGACCACTTTAGATGTCATTCTAGTTGGGCTAATTAGAATATTTTATAGTTCATATGAGTTTGGCTAACTAGGCTACCTTGAAAGTTATGCTAGTTAGGCCAATTGGGCACCTGAGAGACTATACACCTTTTTTAGAGAATGAACCAAAATAGAGAGGTAAATTCTATTTGAGCATAGTGTTCTCTTATTGGACTAATGTCTTGCCAAGTTTTAGGTTGGTGATCTTAATGAATTTTGCCTTACATTTCATACAAAGTCTAATGATGGATAAGATAAATCTAAGTTCAATTATGAGCTCAACCATGGATCTATTGTTGGTGCACTCAGTTTAGGCCTCAAAATAAGGGTGTTAATCCTAAGACCACTAATAGCCATCTCAAGTATTTATGTTCAGGATAACAAAGACTTTGTCATGCATCTAAGCCGATCCCAAGTATAGATATCTAATAAATGAGCCATTATTATAGAATACATGGAGATATTTAAATACCAGCGAGTTGGCACATGACAAGAATATAAAAAATCAAATAGTTGTCATATAGGACATGTGGTTGGAGATGATAGGACATTATTAATGGTGTGTGTGGATAAGGTTAAGAACTATCATTATACTATCATTTTTAGAAAATTATACTAGTTTCCATCTTGTTCTCTCTATTTTCTATAATTTCAAGCAAGTGTTTATGTTGTGAAGTTATAAACTAGTCATCAAATCACAATAAAAGCTTATAAAACCTCTTTTAACCATCATAAAACCAGTTGTGTTTCCTTTATCT
>Ga0325411_1004950_pt1 | contig 14859 bp, 7 predicted proteins | sample PopdelMetagenome_13_FD_206181 | JGI IMG/M metagenome (GOLD analysis project Ga0325411, IMG submission 206181) | Populus deltoides microbial communities from Bellville, Georgia, United States - Xylem-PdIQD-R4 | ecosystem: Host-associated > Plants > Phyllosphere > Stem > Wood/Secondary xylem... | reverse complement strand
TTGTTAGTGTTGGTTCACAGTGGCTAATAGAGATGGCGGAGGTTGATGAATTGAGGGCTCTGATAATGGGTTTTTCTCTTTTTGGAAGGGAGATCGTCTTATGTTTGGTAGAAGTGATGGTTTTTATTGGGGGAGAAGAAACAATGAGGTTATAATGATTGTTTTTGTTCATGGACAGTGGTTATCTTTTTGGATAAGAAGTGAGAGGCGGTGTGTGTAATGTTTTTTTTTTTTTTTTGATTTTTCCTCCCAGTCTTGTTCTTATCCTGGGTGAATGAGAGGCTGGTGTTGGATCTGCCTGCCCCCTTGTTTCAAGATTGTTGGTGTTTTTATGAAGAGGAAAGGCCAGGGTTCTGGAGTTTTAACAATCTGGAAAATCAATTGAATGCAAGATTTCGGGGATTGATTCAATTTGGGCTATATTTGTTGGATAATTCATTGTAGTCAATCAACTTGAGCTGGGACCTTGCAAAATTATCTGGTATTTTGGATTGAAAAGCTGAGTTGAGGGACTGATTTTCTTATTTGGACTTAAATAAAACACGAATTACTTTAGGACTAAGTTGAATCAGTTGGACAAAATTGAATTGAAGAATTGAACTGAATTGATTCAATTGGAAACAGCTGGACTAAGAATATGAATTAGATAAAAACCAATAGGTCCCTAGAATATTTCCTCCTTTTCATTATAGCCCTTGCTTTTGGATTTTTCAATTCCATTCAATTAAGATATTTAGTCTTGGAATTTCTTTCAATTTAAACCCTAAATTAATTGAATTAATTTATCTTTTCAATTTAGTCCTTGGTTTCCTAAGATTTATAAATCACATTTTTTTTTGTTTTCAATTGTGTCCTTAATTTAATCAATTTAGACCTTCATATTTATTGGTTTTCATTTTCTTATCATATAATATAATAAAACAAATTAATTGAATCTAATGAGTTCACTAATGAGTTCATGAACTAGATCACAAGTTAACTTGTGTTATATCTTCTTCTTTTTTTTTTCTTTTTTTCTTTGAATTTTTTTTTTGAATCATCCAAATTAATAACGCTACATCGTCAGTGCAACTCTCACACGATTTAATTTGAAACTCGAGTTAAGTAAAGAATCGAATTAAGAATTTTCAAGTTTAAATCATTGTACCAAGCTCAATAACATGCCAAAAAAAATAAATTCATTTGTCCCAGATATCATCTTTGTATGTTTAAGAGATTTTGGTTAAAAATTCATGAAAGAAGGCTTTAGATGATCGAACAAGTAAAATATATTAAAGTATTTTGTTTTCTTCTCCTTGTTCTTTCTTTTCGATTGTCCATCCTCTGTTCTTTTTTTTTTTTTTCCTAAGAAATTTAAGCCATATATCATGTTCTATAATTTTATCCTCGCGGATTTTTCCTTATAATTTATGGAGGAGTCAGCAACGATCATTTAGTGTATGTGTTTTTATCGAAATAGCTAGACAAATCTTCCATGCGTTGCGAGGATAATGCTAAAAAGTCTAATTCATGTATGATACAAATTCCAAATATGAATTAAAAAATAATACTTGTAATTAAAGTGTACTGGATATGAGTATTTTAAGGAGAAATAGAAAGAATGTGCTTGGCATTAAGGTGATGTTACCGATAAATATATAGTACTTTTGTAATTAATCTAATTTTTAATCAAAATATTAACTTGCCTAACATTGTATTATATACTAAAAAAATCATCTAGATATTTGACGTTGCAATAATATAATCAAAATAAACCTTAAAAACCTTAGGGAAAAAAAGATAAATTAATCTCTAAAACTAATTAAAAGATAATTTTTTTTTACAAAAAATAGTGTTTATATATTGAAATGGAGTTAAAAAAAATTACATAAAAAAAGTCCTAAAATGCGTAACAATACCAATTACAGCTAAAGCCAACATGGAATGCCCTGCCAGACCCACAATATAGATTATGCAATTAGAATTACCTGATAAAAAATTAAAGAAAATTATAAAGCTTTTTAAAAACAAATTATGTTAACTTTCTAAATTATTTAATCTAGAAAAATCATGAAGTTCAATTCTTAATAAATTAAATATTAAACAATGAAATTAAAAAAAATTCAATCATGTAAAAGGATTTAAAAAAACAACAATACAAAGAATGAGGATTAAAATCACTATTACTATTATTATTAATAAATAATATCATCAATATTATTATTAAAATTATTATTATTATTATTATTATTATTAGCATCATCATTGTTGTTGTTGTTGTCACCACCATTATTGCTAGCATTATCATTATTATTAATAATAACAATAGCATCTTATTAGTATTATTACTATTTTCACAACTATCATCATTATCATCATCATCATCATCATTATCATCATCATCATTATTATTATTATTATAACAAACTATTATTATTACTACTATTACTATCATCATTATCATCATTGTTAGTATTATTTTTAGTATCATTATCATTATCATTACTATTATTACTAGTATCATTTTTATTGTTCGTATTACTATTACTATTACTATTACTATTACTATCACAATTATAGCTATCATTACTGTTATTGTAACAACCCAACTCAATTTGTCATATATTGTCTGCTTTGAGGCTTAACGCCCTCACTGTTTTGTTCTTGGTGATGCGAGCCCACATCTGAGCCGGACGCCCCAAAACGCGTATGACAAGTTGACAACCAGCACTCTTAATAAGGTCAGCTACCACTCCCTCACCCGCCGATGTGAGATATTACAATCCACCCCCCTTAAGGAGCCCGACGACCCCATCGGCACAACCGGACAACCAATGAGGTCGGCTCTGATACCAAATGTAACAGCCCGGCCCAACTTGCCATATATTGTCCGCTTTGAGCTTTAACGCCCTTACGGTTTTGTTCCTGATGACGCGAGCCTACATCTGAGCTTGACGCCCCAAAACGCGTATGACAAGTTGGCAACCAGCACTCTTAATAAGGCCAGCTACCCATGGTTGTCAAACTCGCGAGTTGACTCGTAAAATCGTACGATTTTACGAGTCAACTCAGGTATATCGTGTGAAATCGGGTAGAAAACTCGAAAATCAGTAAACTCGGTCAAATTCAGTTAAACTCGGTTAAAATCGGTCAAACTCGGTAAACTCGGTCCGAGTTTACCGAGTTTAACAAAATTATCAAAAACTATGGAATCTTCTCACTGTTCTCAGTCCTCTCCTCTCCATCCCGTTAGTCTCACAAAAATCCTCCTTTTTCCTTTTCCCTTTCCCCAAATCAACCCTAGCAGAAGCAGATCTCACATTCTTTTATTCTCAAATCTTAAACCCAGCAGAAGCCAACGCCTTCCACTCTCTTTCTCTCAAAACCCTCATTTTTTTTTCCTTATTTCGTTTGCCTTTGATCTGATTGTCTCCGCCTCTCCGGTCTCCAATTTCCAGTCTCCACTCCTCTACTTTGTTTGCTAGATTCTTTCATTAGTGGTCAGGTTTGCTTGCTGGATTCTCTCTTTCTCTATCATGTTTTATTATACAAAAGAGGGCCATCAATCTTATATCATTTTTGGGTGATTTGACAGTTAAATAATATTGAACTTGCTGTTAATCTTGCAACTGGTGCTAAAAATCTTCCAGGTAAACACATTATTTTTTTGTTAATCTTTTCTTCTTCCTCCTCATCCATGGCGATGAAGTGTCTGATATAGAAAAAGACTTGAGTGCCTGTCATATTAACATTTGCTCATTTGCTGAATCATAAGATCTTTTCTCTTTTGTAATTTCGCATGCCTTATTAACTGCGCTGACAAGTCTTGTATGTGTGTGTGTGTGTGTGTTGCCATATTGGGTTTTTGCAATCTTTGCATGTTTGTGTCCTAATCTGATAGACAGTACCAAAGATGTTGCTTTCAAATGGTTGCTTTCAGTTTCTGGTTTTCATAATTTTAATTGTCCAAGATCCTTTATAAATATCTAATGGTTTCGGCAAATAATTAAATATATAAATGAATCCTCTGAGCTCTAACAGGAGTGATCTCGTGATAGAATTTGAATGAATCCTGAAGCCAACCACTTTGGACAGTTAGGAATTTTAGAGTATCCTGTTAATTATTGGCGAAAACAATGTGGAGATTGCTACAATGCTGCTACATCATATATAGCTCCAAAACCCATCTTTCTTTTTATTGCAATTCCCACCAGAAGGGCAGAGCATGAAATGAATGCTTAATACTGTCCTGAATTTTGGTTGCTTTCTACTGTATTTTTCGAGCCCATGCTTCCTATATTAGCATATCTAAGATGAAGAAACATACTCCACAACTTGTGATTATTGGAATTCATATTATCTTAGTCAAACTGGAGTTTCACGTTGCAAGATCATTGCTTGTTTTGTCAGTAAAGCAAGCTTTACCATTCTCTTTAAAAGCTCTTTTTATTTCTCTAATATTTGCAAAAGGGCAGAGCATGATCTAATGGTCTCTGTATGTGTTGCTTTAGCTTTCGGTATTCCCTGGAAAGTCTGATAAATAATGAGATAAAAGAACAACTTATGACGGTATTGTTGTTTAAAAAATCTAATGAACAAAATTCATATTTATCTCCTGGTAGGCTACATTTTGCTTATAATTTTAAAATAGTTTCATTTTAGTTCATTTAAAAAATCTATTTACTGCCATGTTGGTTTTTTTTTGTTATATTTAATTCAATTCTCAGCACTATACATCCGAATTGGTGTATATATTGATTCTTGAACTGCTGGATATATGCCGAGGAAGATCAAAGCAATGAGGTCATGTTTAGTTTATATAACACACCAACAAATTATTTGTTTTAAGTTTGTTAATTTTTAGTTAATGAAATTCTATGGACATAATTGTATTGTATTGTATTGTATTTTTAAGTTATTTAAATCATGTATGAATTTTAAATCATGTATGAATTTTTATTTGAATCATGTATTTTAAGTGTTTGGACATTTGTATTGTTTATTAGTTTATTTCACTTTTACTTACGATTTTACGATCCGAGTTTGGTTTGCATGTTCCGTGCCGTGTTAAAATCGCGATTTTGACAACCTTGCAGCTACCACTCTCTCACCCGCCGATGTGGGATATTATAATTATTAGCAAACTTATAATCATTATCACCACTATCATTATCATAATAAACTATTATTATTACTATTACTATTACCATTATTATTATTACCACCACCACTACTACTATTGTCATAGCCTAATTTTTGACTTCTTCTATTTTATTTATTATTATTATTATATCTACTGAAAATGATAATAAAAAAATGATGAAAAACAAGTAAAAAAATGAGATAAATAAAGAATAAATTAAAATTTGGATTAAAGGCAACATGATTTGAAGTTTAAAGATTTAATTAAACTCTTGACTAGTTTAATTAATCAAATCAATGGCTTAACTGGAGAATTGATAAGTTTTGAAACTTAATTGAACTTGAAATTAATTTAATTAATGAAATCAGGGGCTTAATTGTAGAAATATCAAGGTTTGGGGTTGATTCGGGTTAAAATTACAAGAAATTAAAATTCAAGGATCATTTTGTAAATGGTGCTAAAATACAGGGACCCAATTACGTTTTAACCAGGGGCTTGATTGCGAAGTTACAAGAATTCCAAGGACCAAGTTGAAAGCAGCCTTAAGAATTGGAAACGGAGCTGTTTTGCAGGCGACCGTTCGCTTGTCTTCTTCCTGCAACGGCTCCGCCATTAATGGCAGAAACGTTTCTCCATTGAATGGAGCGCCTCACGCCATTATTGCCAACCGTTACCACCACCGAGGGTTGTCTCTGGCCTTATAAAAACCAGGTGAAGGCAACCTCGCAAAAGGGGAAGAAAAAGCCACGGACGGCAGGAAAGAAAAACAGAGGACTGCAGGGGAGAAAAAAAAGCCATGCACGGCAGGGAGAGAGACTAAAACCTGGGGAAAACTAAGAGAAGGGGAGACCTAGAAAGGGGGGGAACAAAAAAAAGACGAAGAACAGGGATAAAAAAAGAGCAGAACTGAGGAGAGGAAGGAGGGAGAAAAACTAAAAAACAGAAAGTAGAGAGAGCACGAAAAACTGGAGAAGAAAACGTGAAACGGAGAGAAGCATTGGCCAGCTAACACACGAACACCAACCTCGTCTCCGGTTGCACCATCCCCCCCTTCAAACAGACGAACACAGAAAATGAAAGGTGAACGAACACAGACGAAAAAAACAGAGGACCGAAACCAGAAGAGAGAAGAGAACGGACGAAGAGAGGCAGTGAGAGAGTCAAAAGAGCAGAGAGAACAAAACACAGCAAGGGGAACAGAAAAGAGGAATAGCACCGACCGCCCTCAACTTCGTCTTCACCTTCAGGAGCAGCGTCTTCATCTTCAGGAGCAGCAGACCACTGGTAAGTCTTCTCTTCTCTCCTTTGCACTTTAATTCACTGCTACAGTAGCAAGTGAATTGTAATTCATTGGGCAGACGTGCGTTAACCAGCCGGGTCACTGGTCTAGACCAGTGACCTAACCGAGTCAGCTGGGTCCAGCCCAGTCCATGTAGGCTGCGCTAAGCCCAGCCCCCAAAATAAAAAAATAGAAAAATAGAAAGTGTAGAAATAAAAATTTTTGCATGTCTTAAAAAAAATGTATTTTTGTCAATTTCTTCACTAATATCAGGATCAGGAATTAAAAAGAAAAGAAAAGAAAATATATTGATTTTTTTTGTAGCTACGAATTTTTACCAATGCCAGAGTTGGAATTATTCGTGGTTGGAATTTTTACCAATGCTAGAGTTGGAATTATTCGGGGTTGGAATTTTTACCAACGCCAGAGTTGGAGTTATTCGAGATCGAATATTCACTGGCGCCAGAGTCAGGAATATTATAAACAAATCATCATAGCATAAGTGAATAAATGTTTAGCAATTTAAGACAAAACCAGCAATGCAGTTTGCTTTAGGCAGAACGTTTAAGGGGTGATAATATCTTCTCTTTTACGTAACCAGTTCCATACCATAGAATCTCTGTTGACCAGTTAGGGTTCCTAGTAACCATAATACTAGGTGGCGACTCCTTAAACAAGACCTTTCCCCTAAAAGAACAAGATGCCAGAAAATCTGTTCTTTTTCGATAATTTAAGAATTAATTTGTGAGCCACCGCGATGTCAGGTGCGACAACTATTAAGAAAATAAAAACCATGAACTTGATTTGAATGATATAATTAAAAACTATAAAAACTTTGACAAAATAGCCAAGAAAAATAATAAGAAATAGAAAGAAGAGGGATCAAATTGAAATCATTACTACTATCATTGAAAAGACAAAAATCATAAACTTGATTTAAATTATAAAATTAAAAGTCATAAAGACTTTGACAAAAAAGTAAAGGAAAAAAAAAAGAAATTAAAAGCAGAAGTACTGAATCATGAAATATTACATATACAAATTAGAAACTAAGGGTTAAATTGAAAATAAATAAAACTTGGACAAAAGGAAAAATGACAAAAATCATAACTAAAAGGACCGAATCTGAAATATCAATAACCATGAGGACCATGGTGTATTTATCAAGGTAGGAGATATAAATGAAGGGAAAGAAAAAGAGGGTTACTTGTGATAAACCAACCATATTTGGACTACATGCCTCATTCATAATGGAAGAAAAGACGACTAGGAATAAAATGATACGGGGAAAGCCTTTTTTTTTCCACTAGGAGTTGTTGAATGGGATGATCAAATTACACGGTGGCTTCCACGTGCCAACAACCTTTTCAATTAAAAAAATTATTTTAATGTTTAATTACATCACTATCCTCAATTAAACCAACTCACAAAACAAGCTGAGGTTAAAAGACATTAATACCCCTCACCTTAAATAATCATTATTTTTCGATTCAAGGGTACATGTGTAATTCTTTTGTGTATAAAAAACAAAAATACTGAATAACCTATACTTGAAACAATTGATTTTTTTTACTCTTAGAGCATCTCCAATGGGAAATGCAATATTAAAGAGCCAAATTGATAAAATGGTTTTTGAATAGTACAAATATATTTTTTTTTTGTTTATGTGCATTCCAATGGTAAAAAGCTATTTAAAAGATACAATTATATATTAATATATTTTATATTAAATTAATTTTAATATAATTATATAACTAATTTAGATATTTTTATATAATATAATTATGATGTTATTAATTATATAATTAATATGAGTAATTTATAAAAGTAAATATAAAATTAATGAAGTAATATGAAAGTTAAAAGATATAATTTTAAGTTAAATTTAAAACTTTAAAATTTAAAATTTATATAGATAAATATTTTTAATTTTCAGTTTTATATGTTACTGTTAAAATTTTAATTTTTTAAAAGTAAATTCAAATTCAAACTTTGAAAAAAACCGCCAACATTTTAAATTTTAAAATTTTAAATTTTGAAAAAATAACCGCCAACATTCTAAGATTTTAAAATTTGAAAAAATAATTCATCTATAAATATTCTGATATACCTAAATATTTTTTCTCATCATTTTCTTCTCTCCAATCTTTATTATATTTCATTAAAATTCATCATGAATCATTCTAATTTTAATTTTTATGATGCTTTTGATTTTGATGATGACACTCCCATAATCGCCTTTCAAGTTGTTATCGCATTAGTTGCTGAATCAGAATCGAATAATCAAGGGTGAAGAACAAAGTATCATGACTCTATTCTTGGTCACAATATTGTCAATCGTAATAGAAAGAAAGGTGAGTTAAGGCTATATAATGATTATTTTGTTGAAAATCCTAAATTCACTGAAAGTCAATTTTGAAGAAGATTTAGGATGAGTCGTCGTTTTTTTCTTCGGATCACAAATATAATAGAAGCTCACAATCTATATTTCAAACAAAGGACAGATGCTCTTGGTGTTCTTGGTTTATCTTGCCTTCAAAAGGTCACTGCAGTTCACAGGATACTTGCATATGGTATTCCTACAGATCTTACTGATGAATATCTTCGAATTGTGGAAACCACTGCGATAGAAAATCTTAAAGTTTTCGTCAAAGCAATCGTAGAATTTTTTGGTTATTGGTATCTAAGGGCACCAAACGAGGCTGATATTTGTCAATTATTATCAATTGGAGAGCAGCGTGGATTTCTAGGGATGTTAGGGAGCATTGACTGTGTGCATTGGAAATGAGAGAAATGCCCAATTGCATGGTATGGGTATGGGATGTATACTGGTCATTGTCGTGAACCAATTATAATTCTAGAGGCGGTGGCTTCACAAGATCTTTGGATATGACATGCTTTTTTTGGAATGCCTGGATCATTAAATGATATTAATGTTCTTGATCGGTCACTTATCTTTGCTATACTTGCTGAAAGTCGACTGCTCCTGTCAATTATACAATTAATGGGCATGAATATACAGTGGGATACTATTTAGCAGATGAGATTTATCCTAATTGGTCGAACTTTATAAGACAATCCCAAGACCATTAGGAGCAAAGAGAAAATATTTTGCAAGCAAGCAAGAGTTTGCAAGAAAGGATGTGAAGCGGGCATTTGGGGTGCTCCAATCTTGTTTTGCAATTGTACGTAGACATGTTCGATACTAGGATAAAGAAACATTTGCAAATATTATGAAAGCTTGCATAATAATGCATAATATGATTATCGTATCCTCGCGGCGACCCTCGATTGATTTTGAGGTCTTTTGTTTTTTGTGTAAAAGGGAGTCGCCACCTAGTGTTATGGTCACTAGGAAACCTAACTAGTCTTTCAGAGATTATAAGGCAAGGGACTGGTTGTGTAAATGAAAGGTATTAGCACTCCTAGTACGCCTTACTTAAGGTAAACTGTTTGGTGTTTGGTTTGCCTTATAATTGTTATGGTGTTAGTGTTTTTCTAGGATACGTTTTGCTATGATGAGAAACTTGGACTGAAAGTTTAAAAAGAAATAACCTTTGGTCAATGTGGATCACACCCTTAGATATGTCTACAAAGTACCAAGGAGAACCAATACAGATCTCTTGAAATCTGTGTTTGATTTAGACTAAATTTATTGAGATAGAAATCCAAGGAGATTCCATGTGTTTTAAAAGCTCATTTTTCCCTTTGTATTTCAAGAGTTTGCGACTCGTAAATCGCAAGGAGGAGGGACAAAAATTTAGAAATCTAAGGAAATTCAGAGCGCTTTAAAAGCCTCATTTTGCCTTAGTGTTTTATATTTTTACGGGTCGTAAACCGTGGAGTCAAAAATTAAAATGTCCTCAATTATAATCGAAGCTTCTTTCAAGGATGTGTGATGACTTATTATTCCTAGAAAAATATTTTGGATATTAACCACTTGGGTTTATTCATCCAAACATTAACAGCGAATAATAATAAATTATTTCCAATAATATTTTGGATATTCATCTCTTAGGGATTTCTTTATCCAAACATTAACAATGAATAATAGATGAATTCCCCCCAAAATAAGATTTTTATATTTTTTGGAATATTGGGCAACACCCTTTGGAGTTTTACAAACATGTTGTAAAATCGAAAATGTAAGAAAATAATTTTTTGTGTGTTTAAGAAATCCATGCTAAAACATATTTTCTTTTAAACTTCAAATATTTGTTTTTTTAAGAGAAAATTCAAAATATGTTATGGTATTGGCCGTATGCAACAAAAAAAATTTCATATTTTTTTGTCAAAAACACAAGCATCATAGTTAATCGCAATTAAAAGCAATAAACCATGCGCATATATTCTCAAAGTTTGCAAGAAAACTAAATAGTCCAGGAAAAAAAACAGCAAGAATGGCCCTTCGAACCCGACCCGGTTACTGGCCCAAACCAGTAACCGGTTTTGCCACTGTTGCATGCATATGCATGCTACAGTGGCTAGGTAATTAAATTTGCAAAAGTGACAAGAGTGCAGGGCGCTTACCTGATAGTTGACGGGCAAAGATGATGATGCTGTAGTTTTTTAGGCACAACCGGTCATCATTGATTCTGAAGACAATGATGAACGCTGGTAACTGGTGTTTGTCTCTGTCTTTCTCTTCTTGTTGATGCTTTCTTTGGAGATGGCGAAGACGATGATGAAAGTGTGATGTGCTGGCGAAATGGATGTTCTTCCCTCTGTGTTTTCTTGCTCCTTCTCTATTTTCCTATGAGCTGCTGCTTCGGCTAATACCTATGAAAGAAAACATTGCACCACTGGAGGAGAACAAAACTGGAGACGAAAATGAAAGGGATGAAGGCGATGGCGAGGGCATGCTGGGTGGTCCATCTGTGTTTTCTTCTGTTTATGTTCTTTCCTTTTGCTTGTCCCTGTTGTGCTATTCTTTGTCCGTTTGTTTCTCTGGTTTTCTTTCCCGTGCTTCCCCTGTTTCTCCCTTTGTATTTTATGTCTTCCTTCCTATCTCTCTCTTCCTCTGTCCTCCCTCTTGTTTTTCTGTTCATCCTTCCTTTCAGTCGCGTTCGTCTTGTCTCTAATGAGAAGAGATAGTTGCTACTACTATGGCTGACATGCTCACGGTAAGAAAGGGGAGTGAGGGCTGGTGCTTACGGGGGCTCTTGGTGAGAGGGAGACTAGTTTGGGAGGATATGGTGGTCATGGTTTGGGGAAGATGGTGTAAGTGTACATGGGTTGCTGGTTTGAGTAACAATTGGGGCTGCTGAGGGAGGTTGGGATGGTTGGAGATGACAGGTCCGGTGGAAAATGGGGAGGTGAGTAGCGACTTGTGTAGAGATAATTTAGGTTTAAGGTTTTGTGGTTACCCTTAATTTTTCTTCTCTTCAAATTGCTCCACCTCCCTCCATATGGCTGGAAGTTTACTTATATAGAAAATCTTTACACGTGTTATTTAAGAAAATATTGCAATAATTATTGCAAAGATTGTTTTCTATAACCAGCACGAATCAAATCATATATCTATGGTATTTTATATTGCAGTAATTATATATGATTCAGTAACTATCTCCTTGACATATTGCTTCCTTAATATTAGCCCTGATGCTCTATGTTATCGCCACATGCAAACCCTTATTTTTTTTATTTTTTGAAAATTTATTAAAACATGGGTCAAAAATTGAGTAGCAACAATGATTATTGAGGATGAAGGAGCAATGAACCTTGGATTTAACCATGAACGTGAAGTCAATTTCTTTATATCAGTGTCACATGGTGAAATACCAGAACTACATGATTTCTTTCAAACTCATAATCAAATAAAGGATAGAGCAACTAGCTCTCAACTACAAGAAGATTTGATTGAACATTTGTGGGAACAATATGTCAACGAGTAGAATCATTAGATTTGAACTTCTTATGTTATCATAATTTTCAAGTTTTTTATATTTTTTTCATTATGGTTGTTATCTTTTAAGTTAATTAATCCTACTTATTATTTTTAAGTGTTAGAGGAACTTCAAAAAAGTATTATGAATTGATATCAATTTTATAACAATATATTTAAAATAACCAAGAATTTTCTACATATTTAATTAAAAATACATTACATTACAATAAATCAATCAAGTTAAATAAAAATTAAAACCTCTCTTTTGTATAATTTCTAACTGTCTATTTTGAAAATACACTGCAGAAATTGGATCCAAATTAGAAATATCCATTTTCATAATTTGTTTTCTTTCTCAATCATGTCCAATTCTTGTTTCTCTTGACTTTGTTGAATCATCATGGCTTGTTGCTCTAACATAATTTTTCTATCTTGTTTCTTCTGATCCTCAATTTCAACTAGAGTATCCCTGAATTGTTGTAAGAGATTTGTTACAGTTATCTACCCAACTTTATCTTTTCCTTGTCTACATTTAAGTTGTTCCTTTGCAGCATTCTGACTGATTGGTTTATCTTGATAAATCAATGGTTCACTATCTTCTCCTAAACTAACAGAATCAGGGGTAGATAGAGTTGATGAAGTTGGACTTGCATTGACATGACCTTTTTGTTTCTTGTTTAACCTTTGATGTTGACTTGCACGCTCAAATTGTCATTTGGGTTATTTTCTTAAGATAACCCAACAATGTTTTAGTTGAAATCATTTGCCAACGCAAGAAGCATACATTTGCCGAGCATCATTAATCTGGTAAAAAATTAAAGAAATTCAATAATGTTAAAATATGTGTTAAATAATTTAACATGGAAATGAATATTAAAATTACCCTTGATTCTTCGGTCATTCCATTTTGCTGAAGATTTTCAATTTGAGTAACAAATCCAATAAATTTACCGACTTCTCTATTTATTTCTTGCCATCTACTTGAGATGCTTATTTGGGAACGATTATTCAAGTTTCCTCCATTCTCTACAAAGTAAGCATGTACTCGAGCCTAGAATTGTTTTGTTTGTTGTTCAACTCCTATAATTGGATCCTTGCTTGTATTTAACCATGCAGAGACAAGTAAACAATCTTCTTCTGGTGAGAAGTTTTTACTTATTTGTGATTTTTTTATTGTATGGACATTTAAATTCGAGTATGTTAAGTCATTAATTAATTGATTAGAATCACTTGGTTAAGAGAGGATATCTTCTGACTCGCTCATAAGAAAGTTGGTAAAAGAGCTTGAAAAATTTGAATCCATCTACATTAAAAAAAAAAAAAACTCAAGTTAAAACCTTATAAGAGGGTGTAAAGGAAGCTCACATTCAATGTCTAGCAATTTTGTAGTTTCCATACATGTGAATTAATAATAAGAATTGCCTTCTACTTGTTCTAACATTAATCTAATCATACAACCATTACAATTTGATCATTTTGGGGAACTAAAAGAGGATTGATATACTGATTTAGTTGTATTTTTAACAAGATAAAATATAATTGACCTCAAATTAAAACAGGCAATCAAAAATAAATTTAAGATATGTCACTCCATGTTTTTATCAATATCAGCTACCATCATTACTTCCTTTTAATTTTATCAAAGATAACAATATAAATAAAAATTGTCTTCCTTAACCCATATCAAAAACATAAAATAACAAAGAAATAAAAATCATCACAAATAACAAATTAACAACAAAAGGTCTCAAGAATTAAGAGATGCAAAAGAAAAAATATAAAAACTCTTTAAGTAAACATACCTTTTGATTTCAACTAATTAACACAATCGATATTATTAATTAACCGGGGGACAATTGATTCTTGTTTTTCTAAATTAGAAAGAAAGGTGAGGCACAATGCAAGTTTTGAAATTTACAGGTAAGTTTTATAAATTCTATTCTACTTTTAAAAGAAAAAAAAATTAAATGTTGTTTTCTTCCTTTTGTTCGTTCTGCTTTTAAAAGAAAAAAATTAACGTTGACCAACGGATATAAAATAAAGACGTTGGCCAATGGATATAAACCAACTGAAAAAAAGTAGCCAGTACTGTTATTTACATTTGCTTTTTGCTACAAAGAAATGTAGAAATGACAATTACTGTATTCAACAGCTTTATTAGCTGTCTATTTAGCTGACTGGTTGGAGTGCATAGAAACAAGTATAAAAGCTAAAAGTACAATATTTTTCTTTTGTTTATTTTTTTAGCTACTCGGTTGGAGATGTTTTTAAAAGTATTTTAGTTATTTTATTATTTATTAAAATATTGAATAAATAAAAATATTTGAAAATAAATTAATAATAACTAAAGTATCAGGTAAAAATATCAAAATATTCCCGACTCAAAAACAATTAAATTGTTTTTAGCTTAAGGGCATAAACATTGCTCTTAACGAAGTGTGTTGATGGCAATGGAAAATCACCATTCCTTGGTATATTTGTTATTTGAGAGGTGCACTTTAAACTAACGTGGTCCCACCATTTCCACAAAAAATTGAAAACTCCCTCATCACTCATATAAATTACAAACGC
>Ga0325411_1004949_pt1 | contig 14860 bp, 17 predicted proteins | sample PopdelMetagenome_13_FD_206181 | JGI IMG/M metagenome (GOLD analysis project Ga0325411, IMG submission 206181) | Populus deltoides microbial communities from Bellville, Georgia, United States - Xylem-PdIQD-R4 | ecosystem: Host-associated > Plants > Phyllosphere > Stem > Wood/Secondary xylem... | reverse complement strand
ATAATGATAATTAATTAAGCAAAGAGATAAGAAAAGGGTACCCTGCGTCTAATGAAACGCTGTGGGGGCTCCCTGTTCCTGCGCTCAGAGCGAGAGCGAACCCTCACAACACGGGAGTGAATAGCACAAGAGACACAGTACTGCATCTTGACGTACAGTTTGGGCAAGACATACCCTAATACCACAACAAAGAAACAATAAAGTCCATGACCAAATCGAGCAAAGTAAAACATGATTAAAAACTAGTTTAGCTAGTGATTTACCATCATAAACACAGGATTCTTGAACATCCCTGACAGCAGCTTGCTCCACTATGTTCCTCACGAGAAACCTCTTAATTGCCTTGTCCTTTTATTTATTTATTATTCATTAAAATCCAAAATAAACAGACAAATCAATCAGGGTCTTTCTGAAAATAACGATTCACAGAGCGAATAGACAATACAAGATAGAAATTTCGTGATGTACCTTCGGGCAGCATTTGCCGCAGTTGGAGCATCGGATGAACTTGGTGTGTCCACGGCCGTGCTTGTTGCGGCCTCCATTCCTTCGCTTGAATGTCTGCACCAATTCAAAAAATAAAAAATAAACAGATCGTTAGAACAACAAAGCGGAAAGAGCTTGTCTGGTTGCTGAAGGTGGCGGTGGAACTGAGATCCATCAAACTCACCATGGTTGCTGGCGGTTGTTAGTGAAGAAGGCAGCTTAGGGATTTAGAGAGCTGGCTCTTCAGCACGGCCGCTAGGGTTTTTTTGTGGGTGAGACGAGATGATACTTGTCGCAAAGGGGACATTTTATAGGTGTGAATGGTTATACCCTCGCAATTCACTGGCCGGGCCGGTCTTAATTTGGGCCTAGAGGCCTTTTATATATGTATGTATGTATGTATGTATGTATGTATGTATGTATGTATGTATGTATGTATATTCTTGTTTTAATTTAAATTCTTAATTGGAATTTATTTTTTAAAGAAATATTTAAAAATTGTATCATATAAATTTAATTTTTTATTAGTAAAAGGCTAAATTGAAAAACAATAAGGATGTAAATGTTATATAATTTGTTTTTGTACTATAATAGATTTTTTAATAATTAAATGATTTATGATAAAAGTTGACTTGCAATAAGAAAACCTTTTTTCTATTTTATGACCTTGGGGTTAAAAGGAAATTAAATATATTATGATTTAAGCTTTCAATTTATTGGAGTAAAAACAATTAAAAAACATATTGTACGAAACTTTGATTTAAAGTTTCATAAAAAAACAATCTCACTTTCTATCTTCTAAAGAATTATTAATCTCTTAAAATTTTATTCTTTTATTTACACACATGGCAAAAGAGCACAATTTATATTATTAATTTTTAACTTGTGACATATTAAAGATGGTTAGCTTTTAGATGTTTTATTGGTACTGCTGCGAATTAGATTAAATTTTTTTAATAAAAAAAATTTATAAATTCAAAATATAATGTTTATAGATGATATATTTTTTAAATATTGATGTGATGATATATTATATGATATTTATTTTTTAAATATTAATAAAACGGCGTAAAATTTATAATATGAGTTATGAGATCATGATAACTCTATAGAAAATAAATTAAAAAAAAATAAATTAGAAAATAACAAAAAAAACTACACAAGTCAACCCATGTTAACCTTTCAAATCCGCAACCTTGGTTATGAGATTGGGATAATACCATAGAAAAAAAATAGAAAAAATACGAAACTTAATTTTTAACCAATTCAATATTGAATGATAAAATAAAAAAAATTAATTAAAAATAAAAAAAAACAACACAAGTCAACCTATTAAACTCGTAACCTGATTCATGAGATTGAGATAACTTCATAAAAAATAAATAAATAAATTATGAATCTCCATTTCTAAAATATCCAACATTGAAGGTTAAAATCATTAAAAATAAATAAATCCATGAGATCGGGATAATTCTACTCTACAAAAATAAATTAAAAACATTTATGAAAATTAATTTCTAAACAACCTAATATTATAGTCAATCGGTTAATTAAACATGATATTGATTTTATTCATGTAAATATATTTGATTTATTAATAAAGATTTATTTATCTTTAATATTAATCAAATATTTTATTAATGAACTTAGAGTAAAGATAAAGTTCTTAAAACAAAAAATATTCTACAATAAAAATTAAAAAATTATTATAATTATGAAAATTTTATTATATTAAAGTGTTATTTCTATTTAAACTCATTATAAAATGCAACCGTAACTAAACCATATATCATGTTCATAATCACATAAATCTAGTGTAAATAGATCCATGAAAGCAGTAAAGGAGATAAATCCTATACTGATGCATGTTTCAATGAACACTTCATGTTCTTCCAGTAAAAAGAAATACTCACCATTGCTCATAAAAATTAAGAAAATAAAATCGTTTTCTCTTGCATTCAACTTGTATAGTTTTTACATAATTTGACATGATAACATATGCGAAGTAAATTATGTGAAATACATCAAATTACTACAAGCAGCAACCGAGGTCACTCAGAGCTCTGATCTCTAGGATCAAGGGCAACTATTTCTTTCATGACTCGAGCCTTGTCTGCCTCGAAACATTCATCCTCTTTATCTGTCTTGAAATCAGCAAGGAAACGAAGAAGCTTGCTCCTGTTTGCCACAAGCACGGTGATGATGTCGGAAGGCCTATTTTGATTTGCAGCAAAGAGCTTGAAAACATGAAATGCCTTTATCCGGATGCACTTACTTGAATCCCTGAGGAGATTCATAACAATCCTCAGATTGTTCCTCGAGCTCACGTATCGTGCCATCACAGCTGAATTCGAGTGATCCAACAGCATGTGTCCCAGCAGCTTGGTAGCTTGTATTCTTGTAAAATAATCAGAGGATTCCAGCAGCTTCGAATTAAAATCCGCGAAGAACCATTCATAGTTCTTAGAAAGAAATTCAGGAACTAGAGAATATTTATGCCTTGTCAATAGTTCCTTGAGCGTTAAGGCGGCATTTGAGGCAATGTCGAAATACCGAAGCTGTATATAATCAAAAAACTTCTTCAGATGTGCTGGTGATTCAAGAACATATCTCGCAGCACTCTGGTGACGCAGACACGCCCTTAGCATTTCACCGTATTGGATAGCCATGTCCATGTTTCCACAACCTGCTACCAAAAGATCAAGAACATCAGTATTTTTCTCCAGGTATTCTGATGCAATCAACCGGGACTGAACTTTATGCCGTAGTAGATTTGCAACAACTTGAGTGGCATCTCTCTGGGCCTCCAAGGTCAATTTCGGAAGACAAACGATGAGGAGAAGAAGTGTGTTCTCTCTGAAGAACTCCTCTGTCAATTGTGCACAGGCTCTTGAGACTGCAGAAGACTCATCCTTGCCATAAGCAATGGACTTTAAAGCCCTGATATTTTTAGCCAGCGCTGCCGCCGCCTTCTCTTCTTGTTTTAAATCTGCCTTCTTCTTCTTCTCTTCTTGTTTTAAACCATGATCAGAACTAATACACAACAAGAGCCTCTGAGTTTCTCGTACTATTTCGACAGGAGTAGTCTTAGTTTTGTTCCTGAGAAATATATGAGAAAATCCCATTTTGATGTCAAACGGGGTGTGGCAAATAAACTCACAATCGAGCCTTTTATAATGGCGGACAAAGAGAGACCGAACTCCATGTGGATTGCTTCACCGACTTCCTTATATCTTGGAAATAGAGACCGAATTGGACGTGGATTGATTTTTCTTGGAAACCTACGTGGAACCTCTAATGTATTATATTATTATTGACTAACTAAGTTCTAAGGTTTTTAATTTTATCAATTTCATCCCTCAACCCGCCATTAATTACTATGATAACTAAAACATTTCGTCCTTTGAGTATTTTCATTCAAAGTATTATCACCTCATTAAATGATGAGAGCATTTGTTCTTTGAAAATAAATTTAAAAATAGAAAGTTAATATTAAGACAGTCATAAAGTCTCAAAACTTATAACATAGTTTTGAAACCTAGCCCGGTCCAACAGTTGATTAGTGACCCGACTGACCCGGGGCTGGAACCGGGCCGAGTTGAAAAAAAATAAAGGAAGGAAAAATTTAGTGTGACTCGGTTCAAAACCCAGTTGTAACCCGTTGACTTTTGTTTTTTTTTTTACTAAAACGACGTCGTTTTGATTAAAAAAATTGACCCGAGCGACCCAGTCAAAACCCTGGCCTTGGACTGGGTCAGCCACCGAACCGGATCTGAAAACAATAACTAAAGGAATTTATTTTCTAAAGTGGAACATACCAATGTGAGACGATGCTTTGTTGAAATTAGGAATCAGAAAAAGGGATCCATTTTTTATTCATGTAATGGTCACTGGCATATGTAGTATGAAATACATGTTATAGTGGAGCTTACTCTTTTCTTTTCTTAAGATAAAGAGTATGTCGTTGCTCTTCTTGTTAGAGAAAATACACTATACGAGTCTTAGTCTTGTTGCTAAAAACATAGACTTCAAATCAGAAATTCTCATTTGCTTATTTTTCATTGGTGGTAGATGAATAATTTCATACTCGGCTTCAATCATAATAGACACATGAATGGCGGGAATTCATTCATACCGATTCTTTTATTTAAGAACCTCATCTGAGTCCCGACCAAGGTGACTTTTGTAATAATCATTTTGAGTTAAAATTGCTCTCACTGCGCCCAAGTCACTTGTTGAGCATTAAAACTCAAATACTCTCATCTCTACTCACCTTATAAGTGCTAGAGGTAATTGCTCATGTGAGTAAGCCAATCTAAGTCTATCGACATACTTCAACAAATTGTACTATACGATACTTAATATAATCCATGAAATAAATAATGAATAAAATGATATTCTAATGGCATTTATTCATTACTCAATCACTATAAGTTTTCGTATGATCCTTAAAACTAATTATATTACTAATTACATTCTACATAAGCCAAGAGACCTCACATGTCTAACAAATGCATCTTTTGCTATTGGTTTTGTGAGTGGATCTGTAACTATAGAATTTGTAGAAATGTGTTTTAGAATGACATCTTGTTCCGTAATTGCTTGTCTAATGTAGTGATATCTCATCTTAATGTGTTTGGTCTTTCCATTGTATTTTGGATCTTTGGCCATAACTATTGCAGCAGTGTTATCACGGTAAATTGTTACTAGGTCTAATGCTGATTTGACAATTTTCAAATGATACATGAAATTTTTTAACTAAACAGCATCTTATGTTGCTGTGGAACAAGCTACATACTTAGCCTCTATAGTAGATAAGGCTATGCATGATTGTTTCTTGCTCCTCCATAATATTGCACTATCATTAAGTAAGAAAGCACATCCTGAAGTTGATTTGGATTGGTCGACATCTCCTCTCTAATCAGCATCAGAGTAACCACTCAATTGTAAATCTTTCTTTCCTTGGTAACATATCATGTAATTTGAAGTTCCTTTCAGATATCATAGAATCCTTTTGACTACCATCTAGTGTTTCTGACCAGGATTTGATTGATATTGGCTAACCAATCCAACAACATAACATATATCGGGACGCGTGCATATCATTGCATACATCAAACTATCGACAGCACTGGCATAAGGTACTCTGGACATTTTCTTCTTTTCTTCCAGAGTCTTGGGACACATATCACAGCTTAGGTTCAAACTTTTATCAACAGGGGTGTCCATTGGTTTGCTATCTTGCATGTGATAGCGCTCTAACATCCTTTTTATGTAAATCTCTTGAGTTAAACCCAAAAGCCTTTTAGAGCGATCTCTTATGATTTTCACACTAAGAATATAGCTGGCCTCACCTATGTCTTTCATTTCAAAGTTTGATGATAATTATTTTTTAGTATCTTTGCTATTTCCAGCTATTAAGATGTCGTCAACATATAAGGAAAATATTATAAAACTACTGTTATAACATTTTAAATACACACAATGATCTTCTTCCATCATTGTAAAACCATCCTTAAGGATAGCTTGATGAAACTTGAAGTTCCATTGTCTAGAGGCTTGCTTAAGACCATATATGGATTTTTTAAACTTGCAGACTTTGCGCTCTTGTCTTTTAGTCTCGAATCTTAAAGGTTGATCCATACAAATCTCCTCATTTTGTTCTCCATTGAGAAACACAGTTCTAACATCCATTTGGTATAACTCTAGGTCCATATGTGCGACTATAGCTAAAATGAGGCGAACTGAAGTAATCCTCACAACTGATGAGAATGTATCTTTATAATCAATTCCCTCTTCTTGAGTATAGCCTTTTACTACTAGCCGAGCCTTATAACATTCTATTGACTCTTCCGCTTTATATTTAATTTTAAGAACCTATTTATTTCCAATGGATCTTCATCCTAACGGTAAATCAACCAAGTCCCAGATTTGATTAATTTTCATCGACTCCATTCCTTCTTCCATAGCTTTAATCCATTCTCTTTCTTTAGGACCAGATAGAGCATGACTAAATGTTTTAGACTCTTCATCATTTTGTAGAGCAATCATGAATACTTCCCCCTCAATCTCAAATCAATGACGAGGAATTAGTTCACGAATGCTTCTTCGAGGTTGAGATTGCTCATGATCTTGCTCTATGAGAGTAGGAAAAGATAAAATATCACTCCCACTATTTCTAGGATGATTAAAAGTTTCATCTAAGTTCTCTGTTGAATGGCTTGTTGCGCCATAATATAGATTTTTCATTTCATATAATTGAGAATCTTTTTCAACCTCGCCTGTCTTTGGAAAAACCTTTTCTAAGAAGACAACATTACACGATTTAATCTCCGTCCCTCTTCCATCAGCTTTTTCACCAATAAATACAAATCCTTTGAAATGTTCAGAATATCATATAAAGATACACATCTTCCCCCTAGGACCAAGTTTTCCATATTCATGAGAAGTATTATGAATATAAACCACACACCCCATGGATGGAAATAACCTAAATTAGGTTTGACACCATTCAATAGTTCATATAGGGTGGATGAGACAGATTTAGAGGGCACACGATTAAGTATGTAAGCAGCAGTTAACAATGCATCTCCCCAAAAGAAAATTGGTAAGTTAGTTTGCGTCATCATTGACCTAACCATGTCAAATAAGGTTCTATTCCTCCTTTCTGCTACACCATTTTGTTGTGGAGTATAAGGAATAGTTAGTTGTCTAGCTATACCCTTTTCATCATAAAATTTTTTAAATTGTTCAGACATATATTCACATCCTCAATCAGTTTTTAAAGCTTTGATCGTGGTACTTAGTTTGTTCTCCACCAAATTGGTGTATCGAATAAAGCAATCCAGTACTTCAGACTTATGTGGGATCAAATAAACATGACCAAACCGTGTAAAATCATCTATAAATATGATGAAATAATTTCCTTCATGTCTTGCTCTCACATTCATTTGGCCACAAATGTCTGAATGAATAAGTTGTAATGGACTCATAGCTCTTTTAGCTTTGCCAAATGGTAATCTAGTTGCTTTTCCAGCAAGGCAATACTCACAAACGGGCAATTTCTCTTTGGTAAATGATCCTAAAAGACCAACTCTTGCTAATCTATGTAATCGATCTTGCCCAATGTGTCTTACTCTAGCATGTCAAGTTATGATATTACGATCATAATAGTACTAGAATTTTGAACAACATAAATTGAAGCATCATAATAATAGATACATTAATGGTGTCTAACACCATAAAACCATTTAATACAAAACTAGAACCATAAAAAAATTATCCAGATGTATTTTTACACAACAACCAACAAACACAATAATAAAGCCCAATTGGAGTAAAGCAAGAACAGACATAAGATTTTGTCGAACCTCTGGAGCGTAGAGTATATCATGAAGATAAAGTGTGTGACTGCCTCACAAATCCAGTTTGCAGGTACCGATCCCAAGAATAGTAGCGAAAGCATTATTCCCCATGTATATGTATCTACTTCCCTTTGAAATTCGATGGAATTCCATAAAGGTTGTTCGATCCCTTGTTATGTGGTCAATTGCTCTTGAGTTTATAGTCCAAAAAAGAACAAATTCAGCAAACATAAACAACTGTTAGCGTATAAGTTAGAGGGATGATTATGGTTAAACATTACCTTCGGCTCAGTGCAATTACGAGCAAAGTGACCAAGTTTACCACAATTGAAACAATTCATATTCTTGTCTTTCTTACCATTGCGTTTCCTACGCTTGCGCTTATGTTTACTACTACTTGCTTCTATTCCTCTCTTGCCATATTTGGGACCTTTAGCCTTACCCTTTTATATTTAGAGACATATGCTCCACGCATCTTAGTCTTAGATATAAAAGCCTCGTTTATAAGCTTCTCAGCGTAAAGTCGATCTTCTTTAAGCTCGACATGACGAGCAACATCATCAAATGTCTTGATGTTGTCATTGTGGGTAAGGTTAACACGCATGTATTCCCAATTGCTTGGCAAAGAGTGGATAACTGCTTGGACTTGTTGTTCATCAGTCATCTCATGTCCAGCACCTCTTAATTCACTGATCATGTTAGACATGACAGTAAGATGCTGCCTCATTGTATGATTTTAGTGCTTCTTATAACCATCAAATTTATGAGTTAGCTGGCGAAATCTAGTAGTGGAGGTTCCTCCATACTGAATCTTTACTGCGTCCCAAACAGATTTAGCTGAATAATGCCTTTCAAAACGCAGCATAATATCATTTCTCATGCTGCTCAACATCAAAATGCGAGCTACACGATCTTTGCATTTATAGGTTTGATATGCTTCCATATTAAGCTTGTGTTGAGCAGTGTTTCCTTGCTCAGGTTCAGCCATCAGTTGTGTGATTGTTTCCAGTATTTCTTGCTCTTCCAGGAGATACTCAATCTTACGATGTCAAACATCATAATTCTTTTCACTTAGTTTGTCTCCATGGCTCAAATCAACAATAATACTATTAGATGCAGCCATATTAAGTGCTATTTACAACAATTACAAATATTAGTATTTAGTACAATTTGATTGACATATTTTTCCACTTCATTCTAAATTAAACAAATAATAATCTAACACAGAAAATAGAAATGAAAAGAATGTTAAACACTTAATCAATTTCCATTTGTATGGTCTAATTATTATTGGAAATTTAAATGAGTGCAAGATTATAGTTATTAGTTTCAACTAACAACTCTCACTAATCAAGTTGCAGATATTATCATATATATGCATATAATGTAATTAAAACTTAAATTACATAAAATAAGTTGTTCACAATAAATAACTAATTACAAAAAAAATACAATAGTAAGAATAATAAATTTCAGAATTATTTTATATTATAGGCACATAAGTAAGGTCTCCAATTACGTCCTCCACTTCATCAAAGTCATCTCCTCCAAGTTCATTCTGCTTAAACCATGGAATGAATTTAACAGCAGCATCCAAACGACTTGCGCTTCTTCCAGTGCATCGTATACCCTTTTCGGCACACTGACATTCCTCTCAAGTAGCATTTCATCTGCGAGATTGTTGAAATCTAAGAATTCCAGCCTATATTCCAACGATAGTCGCACCAACATTCATTCCTCAAGCAGAGAATTGAGAATGGTTAACATTTGATGTTCCATGTAGAATTCATAAACACCACTCATAGCTAGTCTACTCATCCAATAATACATATAATCAATGTGCTCTTGAATTTTGTGAACATGATTAAAGGCATAACCAATAAATGATCAATTTGTTGTTACCTATCTACTACAACAAAATATTCCAAAAAGCATATAAATATTATACTTAATATTTAATTAAAGCATGTATCATCATATATGTTAAAAAAACATACAAAGCAATTTATTTTAACAGTAAATAAATTGGCATCATAATTTGACAATTTATATTAACAAAAAAAATATTAATTTTTTTAATATTATTCTTAATATTAATATATATTAACTGCTGAATGGCAGTTATACATCTCTTAAAAGATGTGTTCATTCGATTTTTTTTTCAACTACCACATGGCAGTAAATTAACTGCCAAATGGCAGTTCCAATTGACTACTGAGATTTTAGTCAGTTGGAAATGGAAATATTATGTGTCGAATGACAGTTACACATCTCTTAAAAAGATGTGTTCTTTCATGGTTTTTTTTAAAAAAAACTGTTAAATGGCAGTTAATTAACTGTCAAATGACTCTAATTGACTACTGCAATTGTAGTCAATTGGAAATAGAATTTGAAATGGCTTAACTGCCAAATGACTCTAATTAACTACTGCAATTGTAGTCAATTGGAAATGGAATTGGAATTTCCAATCTCCATTTCCATCATTAATTCACACATGAATTGATAATAGAATTATACAACTACCATGTAGAAAGTCTTTTCTAATTAATTATAGAAAAGACAAATTTATAACTAAATTATTTCATAAAATTTTGTAAATTCAAAATTCTCAGTGGAAGTATTTTTTTAACACACAATTTACATCTATCATTCATTTAATAATAGATATACTGCATAAAAACAATATTAAAAACCATGGCTCTGATACCAATGTAGATTGGAAAAGAAAACTTACTTGTGAGAATTCGCTTTCTTATTCCTGGATCAATTACTTCAGCGCCACTTCAATTACTAAAACCAAAGTGATATTCCACAGTACAAACGTCTTTGTAAATCTTGTCAAATTAATGCAGAGAGTCCAAGATGAGAGAAGAAAAGGAGAGTGATTATTCAACAAATGAAAATTTTCTTATTTCCATATGGGTTCCTTCTTATTTCCATATAGGTTATGTCCCTTTTATATGTGATTAGAGGAGGCAGTTACTTCCTTTAGTAACTCCTCTTATAACTTGGACCAGGCCCAACCACTATGGGCGGACCAAGCCTAACCCAATAACCAACATTGTGCTTCTACTCTAGTGACCTGAGTCATGACTTTAAAAATTTAAGGCGAGTTTATATCCTTTTTTTACTTATTTTCTTTTCTAATTTCATCATTTAATATTATTTTTTTAAAAATAGCTTTGTGGTTTTTTTTCAAATTTTTTTCTTTTAGGTTATCCCGGTCTCAAAGTATGGGCCACAGGTTTTGCAGGTTAACCCGGATTGACTTATCCTTTACTACCCGGTTACATATCTATCAAGCTAACTCAAGTTGACTTGGATCATTTTGTTTTTTCTTTTTTTTAATCTAATTTTATACTTCCAAGGTTTTTTTTTCCAAATTATCATGATCTTTTTTAAAAATAAAATTATCCATTTATGATAGTTGCCTATTTTTTTTATTGTCTAATTAAAATAGAATTAACTCATTAAACTCGACCAAGCCTGTAAGCCAAGTGATTTGGTTTTTTTATTTCTTTTAAACACGCATGCAACACCTAGAATATCACTGCCTTTTCTAAATTTTTTTATTCTAATTTTTCTTTTTATTTTAATTGATACATTTTTTAATGTCTTTTCTTTTATCTTTTTTTAAATTTATGTTTCAATTAATATCTCTCCTCTGATTTTTTATTTTTCTTATTTAGCCTTTTTTTAATAGAGGTTTTTAAAAAAGCATTTTGTATGTGTTTATTTTTTAAAGATATTTTTCTGATTTGTATATAATTTTTTTTATGTTTTATTTAGGTGAACTTTATTTTTAATAATAAAAAGTATTTATTATTAGATAATATTTCTAATATATGCAATCTTGGATAAGATTTTTTATATATATGTATCTATTTTTATTATTATTTGATTGAATAAAAAATTAATTTCAATAGAATAAACTCATTAAACACAATAGAATAAATGTGTCTTGATTTACATTTATTTCATATTTTTTCTAATTTTACTTTTAGTTATTGTTAATGCTTTTATTTATTTATTTATTTACACAGATAATTATTAATTTGTTTAATTAGATATTCGTATGTGTATTTTGATTTACTTTCATAATTTTTAGGTAAAAAAACAATTTAAAAAAACTTATATACTGAAAGAAAGAAAAAATTATAAACCCACTAAAAATGCAGATGAAGTAGATAGTTGGTTGCTTTATTTTTCCTTCAGAAAAGTAGAAATAAATCGATATTTTAAAAGAAAGGGAAAAGGCTCCTTTAGAAATTAGGAAAGGTGGAAAGTGCGAACCTGCGCAGCACTTTCGAGAAACACTTATTTAGAACGTTTCAATTCTAGCAATTGCTTTTAAAAGGTAATAATTCCCTAATGATAGGTTATAAAATCTTCGACAGAGTAAAAATTATTTTTAATATCAATATATTAAAATATTTTAAAAATATAAAAAAATTAATTTTAAATAAAAATAAAATTTAAATATCAGCCATATTCACAAACACTGTCTAACTAAGCAAAAGCTTATCTCCACCATATAATCCCTTTCACATTGCTCTTTAACCATTTCCACTTCATTTCTGAAACCCTATTGTCAGCCAACAGAAGGTTTCTCCAATAGACAGACCTGGTAAAATCCCCCACTTTCTCATTGTCATTTTAGGTTTTATCTCATAACGGCACCTGAACCAAAAACCTCAGCAAGGGCCATCTGATGATCTGCCATTGCCAGTTTCTCAATATGACTACAGTATCAGAGAACAGTGTTGTGTATAAAAACTGTCAACTGCCAACTAAATTAAAAAAAGTTCACAAATAAACTTCAATTGACATAATACTATAAGAAGAATGCAGGAGTTATGGCACAATCATGCAAATTTCAACCGAAACAAAATTTGAACTGCATCATTATACAACACAATAACCATTCCTTAGACATTCTAACACCGTTGAGATTGAAGGAGGAATCCAAAAGTTTCTCAAAAATCTGATGAACGCTAAAACATCAATCGAAGCATTAGCTGCAGCGTATTTATAACTCGAGTTTTAAAAGAAGGTCCTGCCATCTTGGTGTCACTTCCTCGAAAATGTATGTTAAAGGAGAAATTAAAACTCCGCTGCCTCCAATCTGCATCAAAATAGATCAAGCTGTAAAATTAACCAGGTCTTGCCTGTACATCAACTGCTGAGAGCATTTGAAAGGAGCTTCACATGAGTTGTTCTATTAATCACTTCAAAGTCTATCAGTTGAGCATGGAATCATATGCTATACCTTGGGAAATACTAGACTGGAGATAAATCCGTGGTTTAAATGGACACCATCAATGCAATAATTTGAAATTCACAGCATGCGATAATTGGTATAGAGAGAGATACATTCAAACATGCATGATGGTAAGAGTTGGTTTTACTTTTGTATCTACTGGCAAGCCGAGTAATGGGCCCAAGAGCAAGCGCTCCCTTTTAACACTAAAAACAGATACAGGATCCCACTTTATGTGTAGGGCTTACCTCTCTAAGTTGCTGTACGGACTCATATAATGCCTTTTTGGGAACACATATGACTATGGCATAGAAATCTGACACAACCTCTCCATCACGTTTGCAGAAAACTGGACTTACAGTAGGTCCCTGTAATTAAGAAGGTTACATCTGAGCTAACAATTTAAAAAACCAGGAGTTAGATAAGAGGCATGCATCTTAGGATTATTGCCTTGAAGCCTTGGTTCTGGGTCTGAGTGCTACTGCATCCCTTTCAGTTGAGCCCCCCAAGGGTTAGATGGGGTGCAGGACCAACCCCTACCCCACCTCCCAAAGAAAAGCTTTAGTATGAAGGCAGTGAAAAACATGGTTGCGAAAAATTTTGGATATGCTAATAAAACACGTTGTGGTTGTTTTGTCTGAAAACTAGAGATAGAAACAATAATAATAAAAAAAAAACATGGTTTCTGTCTCAAACCTCACCTGCAACCCAGACAAAGATGGTTGGCTCAGTACTCGAGCAGCCACTTCTTCTGTGCTACTTCCTCTCATGTTTGCAGTCACCTGCCATGAAAGTGTCAAAACAAAAATAGGCTCTATTTGTGTGTGTGGTGGGGGAACAGGAATAGAGACATTATATCCGCACCGTGAACTGACCACCTGCCCTCAAATGCGCCTCAAACCTTTCAAGAATCTCTTTCGTTATGCCCCTCACATCTTCCCGTTGGATCAATGATTTTCTCGTAGCAACAAGAACAGCCTGTAGAAGTGAATTTTTTAAGGCAAGACATCATGTGGCAAAGGCACGATGTAAAACCAACAGCATGATCACCCGCTTCTAACCTACAAGATCACATGCTTGGTAAGGTCCACATGGACTTGTTAACTTACCTGGCTCTCCAACACAACCCCACCTTCTATTTCTTTCAAGTTGTTCTCTTTCAGAGTTGTTCCACTGCTCACAAGGTCCAAAATAGCATCAGCTATCCCCATCTAATATACAATATACAAGAAAAATAAATAACTTATGAAAATACATGGAGATCCAGCATGAGCATCACTGCTCAAGTAGCAAAAGATACAAGCAAGAAGCAAGTACACATCAGTGCAACTCAATAGGATTATTATTTATGTTATTAAAATAACTTTCGTAGATTAAGAACTGAACCATGATACGGTACATTCCATTGGGCCACAAGTTCTTTATCCAAGAGGATGTCAAAACAGGAAAAGTGAAGTGAGGATTTCCATTAATTTACACACTAGGACTGCTAGTCAAATGGCCAAGTTTCCTAATATACATTCATTATTAGTTTCCTAATAATAGTTTCCTAATAATAAGACAGGATGACCGCTTGACGTTACGTTAGAAGATAAAAAGGAGGAAGGTAAAGGAAGAAAGAAGTTGGAATGGATAAAAGGACAATGTATTACAAAGTCCCATGCATGAACAATGGCTACAGCAGCCTGCTGTATTATTGTCCATCAAATTACATCCCAAACAGCTCACTTGTGGGAGTGAAAATTTTGGT
>Ga0325411_1004947_pt1 | contig 14862 bp, 6 predicted proteins | sample PopdelMetagenome_13_FD_206181 | JGI IMG/M metagenome (GOLD analysis project Ga0325411, IMG submission 206181) | Populus deltoides microbial communities from Bellville, Georgia, United States - Xylem-PdIQD-R4 | ecosystem: Host-associated > Plants > Phyllosphere > Stem > Wood/Secondary xylem... | reverse complement strand
TCCACTGAGATGAATTTATTTTTTTATTTTTTGATAAAAAATACAAAAATTAATTTACTATTAACCCAATAATAAAAGATAAAATTTAATAAAAACCCTACACTAAAATATAGAATTTTAAAAAAAATCAAAAGATATTTTAAAAAAAGGGCACAAAAATCCTAACTCAACTCTTTGATCAACACACGTCAAACTCGTGTCCTCGGGTTATATATGAACTTCTAATTTGTTTTCTTTTATTATATGATAAAAAATATCAAAAATAATTTACCATTAACTCAATACTAAAAGATAAAATCAAGGAAAAAATTTCACATTAGATAATAAAATTTAAAAAAAAAGATAAAAAAAAAACAAAACAAAAAAAATAAAATGAGCAGGGGAAAAAAAAAAAAAAAGAAGCCTTACCACAGTCGGCAATGCTTGTCCCAAAGCGCATGGGCTGATGGAGGCGCGCGTGCTTGACTCATATTTTTTTTTATTTCTTTTTAAAAGGTTATTCGTCCCTTAAAAAAAAAAAATAGAGCTCCCTCCGGTTTTCTGTTTTTGCAAAGAAAATAATGAGCTTCAAGTGACTCAAACTCGTGATTAACCAACTAATTAGGCCACCAAATAAAGTTAATGATAAATGATTCAACTAATATATTAAGCTGGATCATTGTTAATATGAACAATGAAACGTACCGGCTCTAATAGTTATAGGTGTGTTTATAATTTCTTTGTTTCTAAAAAAAGAAAAAAATTGTTGGCCGGGAATTTAAGCATGTCTGGCTCATGACCAAACCGTAACAATTATATAGCCTGAGCCGATAAAAGATTAAGCCCCCAGGAATCCATGCAATCTATATAGCCTGAGCTTCTTTTTTTTTTTCCTTGAAGGCATCTCTTCTTTTATTGTTCTCTGATCTGTTAGATTATGACTCACAAAAGCAAAAAAAACCCTAGTTTTGACTCGCCTTACCAAGTACATAGTTTCGTACTTCAATGACCATTGCCATCCCCACCTTTTCAAAGCATTGATCTCTCTTTCCTATCGGGATTTTTATCACTTGGGAAGTCTCATGTGGATCACAGAGAGGCCTGTTTAAACAGCTGTAGAGGATTGATCATGTATATTTTATGATATCTCGTCCTGAAAATGAAAGTGACCAACAATATCTCGAATTTGATATATGAACATAGTCATGGTTGCCAGCTTCATTAGCTTATTAAAATAATCGTGGACTAAAAGGTGAAAGAAATATCAAGACACGATACACTTGAGGCAATTGATCATCAAGCCACATCGAGGAAATTTAACTGCCTTAAATTATACTGAAATTATCTTGCAATTGTTTTAGTATTGGAGAGGGCCAGTTGAAATAGTTGATTCCTCGTGCAAGTTCTTTTGGACTTTCATGCATGTCAACTTTGAAGGAAATAGCTTTAGTCCCATATTAGTTTCTTTTGTTGATAGAGAGTTTGATGAAGAATCGTGCGGCTTTAGTACTTGCCAAACTACAAGTGATGTAATTATTATAAAATAACCTAAAAAGATAAGTGATGTAATGTAACCTAAGAAACAACACACCATGTATTTATTGTTTTACCCCCTAGCTAACTATAGTTGAGAATAATAGGATGTCTTAGGTTGTGCCTTAGCCAACCTTCCTATTTATATATATATATATATGTGGCAGAACACGATATTAACTGTACGGATTACAACATTGCAATAATCCTACATTAATTTTCTATTCAGATATATACATGCTATACATTCTATAATATGCCCCCTCAAACTGATGGTGGAGGATCAACCCGAAACTTGAACCGAAAAGCAGTAAAGGATACAACAAGAAGCGGTTTGGTGAAGACATCTGCAAGTTGATCCCGAGAAGGAATAAAACGAATCTGAATCTCTTTCTTGGCAACGCCGTCGCGGACAAAGTGATAATCCACTTCAACATGCTTAGTACGGGCTTGGAAGATAAGATTTCCTGAAAAATAGGTCGCGCCAAAGTTATCACACCAAATGGTAGGAGCAAAAACTGAGAGAACCTACATATATATTAACAAGTATTGAAGCCAAATGACTTCAGCGGTACCATCTGCTAGGGCTTTATACTCAGCCTCAGTAGAGAAGCGAGCAACTATGCATTGTTTGCCGGATTTCCAAGAAATAGACGTCTGATAAAAAAAACAAGGAAGCCACCCGTAGACTTGCGATCATCAATATTATCAGCCCAATTTGCATCTATAAATTCATGTAGAGCAAAAGAGGAGCCTAGAGTGATATGAACACCATAAGATGCCGCACCTTTAAGATAGCGTAGAATATGCTTAATAGCGGCCCAATAAGAATCTGTAGGAGCATACATAAATTGACAGACTCTATTAACAACAAAACAGATATCTAGACGGGTGAAGGTAAGATATTGAAAAGCACCCATGATTTGACAAAAATCATGTAGGATCAGAGAATGAATTATCCAACAATATAGTAACTTTCAAATGAGAGACTGTAGTATCAACAGGTTTGCAAGAAGTCATACTAGCTCGAGTGAGGATGTCAATAATATATTTATATTGACGCAACATTAAACCCATACGTGTAGACTGAAATTCAATACCCAAAAAGTAATGAACGACGCCTAGGTCACGAAGCTTGAATTCAAAGCTCATTAACTGTATTAGGTGGTAAAGCATAGCAAAGTTGCTACCCATAAGCAGAATATCATCAACATACACCAGAAGATAAAATATATTTGATCCATCAAACAATATAAATAGGGAGGTGTCAACCTTGGAAGCCCTGAAACCAATGGAGAGCAAAAAATCACTCAGATGAGTGTACCATGCTCTCAGTGCCTGTTTTAAACCATATAATGATTTGTGCAATCTGCACACATGAGATGGAAGGGAAGAGTAAACAAAATCTGAAGGTTGTTTCATGTAGACCTCTTCAGTAAGAACGCCATTGAGGAAGACATTATGAATATCAAGTTGGTGAATCTTCCAATTTTGCGAAACCACAATAAAGAAAACCAATCAGACGGTGGCCTACTTAATAACTGGACTGAAGGTTTCAGAATAATTAATGCCTTTTTGCGAGGTAAAACCTCTAACAACAAGGCGCGCTTTATAGCGCTCAATACTACCATCAACACGACGTTTGATCTGATACACCCATCTACTGCCAACATCGTTCATTGAAGGATGAAAAGGAACCAAAGACCAAATGCGATTAGAGCGCAAAGCTGTGATCTCATCACACATAGAATTATGCCAAACTGCATACCAGTCAGCATCAGAAAATGCAAGAGGCTCAAAAGAGGGAGAATGTAGTACCCATATGTAAGCAGGATTGGCGGCAGCTGAAGCAACCAGATTTGTTGTCTTTGGCTACTGCGGTTTGAGAATCATAAGATGCCTGCTGATCTCTGGTGGAGACACAAGGGAAGATGGTGGCAAGGAAGGGAGATCTGTAGCAGCTGATAAGAAGATAGATCAACCATAAGTTTCAGTCCAGCTGGAGATGATGAGGAAGAATCAGTCGCACATATAAGACTGTTAGCAGAGGAGGGGTTGTAAGCAGAGGCCGAATCTGCAGTAACACTGGCCAAGAAGGGCGAAACAGAGGATGGACTAGAGATTGCCCCAAGACCAGGAGGGGATGAGATCAATTGACGAGCTAAACCTGCATTGTAATGGTTAGATAAACATGTATGGGATGATGAGCAGAGGAGGGGCGGAGGTTGTGGTATGGTGGTTGTTTGGAGTGGCAGAGCTGAATTCTCGTGGCTGTTTAGAATGGGTATTGTTGGGTAGTGGAGCAGAGTCAGGAAGGTAACAGTGGCGGGTTGGGTGGTGGTTGTGTTCAAGACCTTTGCAATTTGTTCAGAATTATCAAATGGAAACACATGTTCATAGAAGCGGACATGACGAGAAATATAAATACGATGAGATGCAATGTCAAGACATCGATAACCAAGGTGCGAGGAACTGTAACTAAAGAACACACATGGAGAGGAATGAAAATCCAATTTATGATCATTATATGGATGCAGAAAAGAAAAACATAGACATCTAAAAGTACGCAAAAAATGATAATCAGGAGGCCGTTGAAATAAACAATCAAATAGAGATTAATGGGCAAGAACAGGAGTAGGCATGCGATTTATAAGATAAACAGAGGTTTCAAAAGTATAATTCCAAAACGGAAGAGGTGCTTTACATTGCCCTAGAAGAGTAAGTCATATTTCCATAATATGTCTATTTTGCTCATGAGTGTGAGGAAAAATCAGACGATGATGGATACCAATGGTCTAAAAGAAGGTTGACAGTTTGTGGTATTCACCGCCCTAATCAGTTTGAACAGATTTTATTTTTAATGAAAATTAGCGTTCAACGAGAATCTAAAATTGATGAAAAACAGAGTAAATATCAGACTTGGCAATGAGATGGTAATACCATACATATTTGGTATAAACATCAACAAAGATAACAAAATAACAATAGCTATCTGAAGAGAAGAGGGGAACAGGGCCTCATACATCACTAAAAATTAATTCAAGCGGAGCAAAAGTTCTGTGACCTATAGGTCCTAAAGACAAACACGATGATTTTCCTAAATGACAACTTTGACATTAAAAATTAAGACGTTTATTGTTACAAATGATCTTATTTTTTGAGACTAACAATTGAAAAATATATGAAGTAGGATGACCCAGTCGACGTTACCATAAATTAGCAGAAGCAGAAGTGTAGAGAGACCAATAGGCTTGAGGAACTGACGTGATGAAAGACTTGGTCAGGGCATAGAGATCATATTTACTCTGACCTGAGAGAAGGATTTCATTGGTGTTGAGACCCTCGACATAAAACACACGAGGATGAAATTCAAAATAAACATTATTATCAAGATAAAATTTCTGAACAAAGAGCAGAGGTTTCGTGATTGCAAGAACATAAAGAACATTAGATAAGGTGAAGAACAATGTGGTGTATATATTTTTGTACGACCGAGATGAGATATAGGAAGGCCCTTACCATCACCAACATGCAAATTATCATTAACAAGATATGGTTCTGAAGCAGTTAAGGTGGCAAGATTAGGTGTGACGTGTAGATTGTCATCAATATCCGAAAACCAATCAGCAGAACCGGTTGAGAGATTGCGCTGCACCAGATTAGTAGTAGGTTGTTGGCCATAACCTCGCTGCTGGAGTTGAGGACAGTGGGGAGCGGTATAGCCGAAAATTTGACACAATTGGCAGCATGGATTTTCCCCCCTATTGCGCTGCCAATTTCCCTACCAAGTACCTTATCGACTGTCACCGAATGAGGAGCTTTGAAAGCTGCGATGATCTGGTCTGGAGCCAGCAAACCGGTTGCCTCTGCTACTGAACTGGTTGGGGCGCTAACCGTCATTGAAGCAGCCCCTGCTGTGACCAAAATTGCTAAAGGTCTGGCATTGCGCAACAAGGGCAAACGGTGGGGTGCTGGATATGGGCAGCAGAGGAGCATGTATGGCAGCCGAAGATTTGTGAAGAAATTCATGCGTGAGGAGATGATTGTAAAGATTCGCATACGATAAAGGTTTAGCCTTGGTAAAAAGGCTTGTAACTAATTCTTTAAACTCTCCCCGAAGACCACGAAACACATATAAGTTAAAATCCTTAAACGAAACCGGTCGACCAGCAGCGGCTAACTCATCAACCAAGGCCTTAACTTTTTTCATAAATTGAGTTACCGATTCATCACCCTAGCGAAGATCCTGAAGAGAGCCATGAAGTTGCATAATACAAGAGTTTGAGGTGGAAGCGAGAGCTTGCTCAAGAGTGCGCCAAGCAGAACAAGAATTTTGGTAGCCAACAACAAGCTGCAGAACTTCCATGGATAGAGAGGAAAGGAGAGCACTCAGAATAAGTTGGTCATATTGTTTCCAGCGAAGAAAGAGTAGATTTACATGAAGAGAGGTACCATCTCTAGCAAGAACATGTGGAGATGGACATGTGTTGAAGCCATTAACAAAGCCGAAAACTCCTTTTTTTTATTTTGTTTTTCAATTTAATCCCTAATTATTTTTTTATTTATTTTTTGTATAAGATTTAGTCTTCATTGTTTTAATTGTTATTTGTTTTTATTTAAGGGGTTTTATGTCTTTTCATATTTTTATCACAGTGAAATGATAGTTTTAACCTTTTTTTAAAAAAAAAAAACACTAAGGCCACTTTGAAATGAGATTTTCATAATTACAATATGGTTTTTCTATAATATTCAGATGCTCTTAACAATTATTTAGTAATTTAACATATTAAAATATTAATAAAAAAATTGCAAACATGTGTGAATGCGTAGTCGTCCCTAGCGACTTTCTAACAACGCATAGAGGGTCGTATGATGGCCAAAAACTACCAACCATTATGTCATCCGCCACGTATATTGACAGCATAGCTGATGAGGTGGCACATTGTAATTAGATTTACGGTGGTTCAGTGATAGCGACGATTTTTTCTCCTTCCTCTCTTTTCTCTCTCTTGAGCCTTGATATTCACATCAAGCCTTAAAAAATTCAATTGTGTCCATCAGTTTGCGTTTATCTTATATTTGGTCATCATTTTTTTATTGCTATTTGTTTTTATTTTAATGCTTTTTGAAATTTATTATTTTTTCAATTTCATCTCTAAGCATTTTATTTCATTTGATTTTTTTTATCCAATTTAGTTCATATTATTTTGATTGCTATTTTCTTATCATTTGTTAGATTTTTTTTTCAATTTTGTCCTGCATCATTTTATTTATTTTGTATGCAGTTTCAGTCCTCATTTATCTTATTGCTATTTTGAATCCTTTTTTATTTATTTTGTTTTTCAATTTAATCCCTAATTATTTTTTTATTTATTTTTTGTATAAGATTTAGTCTTCATTGTTTTAATTGTTATTTATTTTAATTTTTTTTATAATTGAGAATTTTGCTTTGTTATTTTTTTTTATGTCTTCTACAATCCCGGTCTCATGACTCAAGCCACCAGTTTTGAAGATAAGGGCAATTTAAGCCTTTTTTTAACTCCTTTTCAAAAATTGATTATTTTTATATTTTATCATTCGATATTGAGTTATTAGGTCTTGAACTTTATGATTTTTCCTTCTTACCTTTTTGCGGGGTTATACCGAGTGTGGATTAGTCAAGTTAACACATGTTGGCTCAAGTTTTTTACCATTATTTTTATTATTATTATTATTGATTTAAGTTTGGTCTTTTTTTCTAGGTTCTTTTAAAAAAAAATTAAGTTTTTAATCCATATCTCATTTTGTGCTTTGCGGATTAGTAGAGTTAACCCGAGATGACTTGGGTCTTTTTCTTTAACGTTTCTTTTTAAAAAAACTGATTTTCTTTTTTACTTTCATCATTTGATATTAATTTATTAGACTTTAAATTTTATGATTTTTTTTGTTTTATTTTTTATAAAGTTATCCTATATCTCGAATCGTGTGTGTTGATCAAGTTAAACTATGTTGATTCTATTATTATTTAGATATTTTTTTTTATGGTAGAAAACATTTAACTGAGTTGGGTCATAGCGCTAACCACCAGTATAGTAACACTCAAAACATGGCCATTCTATGCCCATGACCACCTTGGGAGTATTGTGTGTATGTGATTCAGATACCTCAACGCGATTGCTTGGCCACGTTGAGGAGGTTCATGTATATATCATGGAAGTGGCAATATCTCATTTGGGATTCAGTCTTGGTCTCGTGTTAGTACTTTTTGCCTGCAACTTTCTTCATCTCCTTGTTATTTTTTTGCCCTTTGTGAACCAAATATAATAGGGAAACAGGGACATCAAATTAACAAACTAACCAACGGTTTCTTGCCTTACACGTGTTTTAGAGCTTGTTTAATGTTGTAATAATAATTGATTTTTGAAGTATTTTTTCTTGAAAATACATTAAAATAATTAATTTTTTTTATTTTTTTAAATTTATTTTTGACATCAGCACATCAAAATAATCCAAAAACACCTAAAAATAAACAAATTAGATTTTTGAAACCATTGTTTATGCAGCAAAATCAAACATGCACTTAGAATCCTAATAAGAAGTAGGTCCCTTTACCAGGACATAAGTTATAATCTATTTGACATGTAAAAAAAAACCTTTTAACTTTAAATCATGAAATCAAATGTTATTTTTCATAGAGTTAGGCTTTGTTAATGAGTACCTTACCTCCTTTCGGTTGAGCTTCCAAATTTATGCTGGGCTATAGTTATGCTTCATATATACAAATGGGCTTCATTTTTTGTACTGGAACTCAGGTGTTATTCACACTCGGCATTTTAACCACCTAATATCATTAAGTTTTGAGTTCGTGGGTGTGTATGAAATATGATGTAAATAGTGTTGTTTTAAAAAAAAATAATTTTTTAAAATTTGAAACAGGTTGAAAACTGTGTTTTTTTAATTTTAAAAAATATATATTTAAAATAAAAAATAATTTTATGTTTTTAAATCGTTTTAATGTGCTGATGTTAATTAAAAATAATTTTTGAAAAATAAAAAACTTCATTTTGATGCATTTCTGAGCGAAAAACATTTTGAACCACAACTATTACCACAATTTAAAACACAGTCTTAATACGGTATAAGTTTCTGAAGTATGGCTCATACTCATCTTGAAACAGAGAAATTAGTTGTAAGAACAACATTGATTTTCTTGAAACCAGTATTGCCCTGGGTCCTAATTATGGGAAACTAGGATGTAACTAACATCTACCACGTGTGGACAACATTAGTTAAATTTATAATCTACTAAATCTTTCTTTTTATTTGTTCCCACTAAATCTCTTAATTAGCATTTTTATTCTTTAATCTTTGCCTCTCATCAAGGACTTCACTTACATTTTTTTTATATAATAATAATTTTAATATTTTATATTTTTAAAATGAGTATATCGTGCCCAACATATGGTGAGCTAGCTGAGAAATTCCCTCACTTTGCTTAGTTGAAATTCCTCCAACGAATAATTTTTATCAGAAACAAAAGGAAAAACAAATGTTCTCTGTGGCAATATTGAAATCTGAAAATCTTGATCTGCATCCGTGATAAGGCCACTGCCTAAAACAATGGAAGCTCTCAATATTTGAGGGGCCTAGATAGAGATTTCAATTTACAACAAACAAAAAAAAGCCCATGTCAATGGCTTCTTTCTACTTTAGTTGATGTCGTTTGACCATGGACCAAGGTCGGAATGTTAATTTTATGTTTCGTAAATGTATATTGAAGAAAAAAAATATAAATTTTAAAAAGATAACATGCAATGTCAAAATAAATATTGGTTAAAAAACTTATTAAAATACTAATTAATTTTCTACATGTATACTATTATATTATTAACAAATTAAATTCTCAAGAAACAAAATCAGAATGGTATATATATATATCATTTTTCTTCTTTAGGCATTACTTTTATTATATTACGAGAGAGAGAACCAAACTCCTTTAAAACTTATACATTTTTTTAAAACTAGACAAGTTTTTGTTTTTTTTTTCCATTTAATATAAAAATAAACATGGCAAACTAAGGAATTAAACATGTTGCAATTCCTTATATATCAATAATACTGGATAAAATTATTAGCAGGTCTCATAATATTATTATTGTTGTTGTTGTTGTTGTTATAATTTATGAAGAAAAAAAAACAGAGTTAAAATTTTGTAATGTTATTGGTGAAGTTACTGAAACTTCAAATAAACATCGAATTTTTTTTATGACTGCTCTTAAACTTGAGTATTTGAACTTGAATGTTAGGCTATATATTTCTTGTAAAATAAGTATCATGTTCAAGGGACTCTCTAATAATTAATTTAGTAAATAAAGTGAAGGAAAATAAACAGAACCATGTAAGACATAGAGAGAGATTTAATAAAGTTGTATAGAAGGTGTGTTCTTCTACCCCCATTGTATGAATGGCCTGGGGTGTTAATATACCATGACCCCTGAAGATCACATAACTTACCTGATAAGAAGTATAGAGCAATAATAGGATAGCCTACATAATGAAAAGTAGGGGAAGTTAGGGCAGAGAAGTTACATCATAATTGTTTACATGCCTTCCAGACTAAAAATAGCAAAGACTATGCATACAACTAATAAAATTGATTTGGTCTTGCATGTAGTTAGGAGAATATTTTTACCATTAAAACAGGGCCCAATTTAGAGACTTATACAGGTAACAAACTATAATTGCTTTTAAAACAGGTAATTAGATGACGCCACATTGATTTCTTGGGAGTTGCAATAAAATATTATTTTCTATACTAGCATCCACGATCTGCCCAAACAGATTGGTTAAGGATAACAACTATGCCTATTTAAGCATGGTAAAAGTTGTGAAAAAAACCCATATCTATATGAAGTTTTAGTAACTTCATCAATGACATTATTTTTGAAAAATTAAACAAAAGCTAGTTAATTTCCCTTTTATTACTAATTTTCTAAAAAAGATTTCATAACGAACAACATGGAAACTCCAAAAGGGAGAGTGATTATCACTGCAACATCAATTCTCATAGTATCACCACCTTTCTTATCATATAAGAGCATTAACTGATTTAGTTCTAACCACTAATAAATAGCTTAGAGCCACTCCATTTCCATCACATAACATTGAACTAATCACTTGTAACCTCTCCTCTTGTACATAAATAACTTCATTTTTGAGAGACGATTGGATAAAATGACATGTAAAAAAGTAGATTAAACCATCACACCTCTATCATGCTAGAAAGCCATCAACATGATAAGTGCTTTTAGACTAGGTCTTTAAAATATGATCTTCATAAATCAAAAGGAAAAACAATTGCAAGTCATAGAAATAACCATAAGAATCACCACTATCATTGCCCCCTGCAAGATCCCTTTAAGTTGTCCTAAACAAAAAAGAAAATGATGAAAGTATGAAAACAAAGGTCTTGATCATCAAATAAAAGATTGTTCAAATTGCGTTAGAAAATGAAGATTGAAGGACTCCACTCAAGTAGTATCTTTTTATAAAAGAATTATTATATATATATGATTGGAACTGTTAAATTAACAAGATGAGTAATTGGGTATTGTCTCATAAATGGTGTGTTATATATAAGGTCAACCATAAAACCTTTATTGAAATGTCTTCTCTTTTAAAAAAAAAAAATTGGATATAACCTCAAAAAAAATCCATGAAAGGATTTATGGTATTCATATAAAAGCTAGGACCCTAGCTACCAAAACCATGCAAGTAGACTTCTATTGGCCTTCCATTTTAAGGGGCGCACTCATTGATGAAGAAACGTGATAAGTGTTAGAGATTTACTACCTTACCTCACTAATTATTTTCTAAGTAAACCACTATTACATCTTTGTAGTTATTTTTATAGTGGAGAATAGATATCATGAAGTCATTCTATAAGACATCAGGTAAAAGGCAATTTGTTCTAATTGTAGTATGATATTTCATTAAATAAGTTAAGGTCAAAGCTATAGCTTAGATAACAGCAAACAAAGTTATTTTATTTTTAAGAAAAAGTATTATTTGTTGCTTTAGACTTTCTAAGATTTTGATCACTAACAATGGTATTAGGTTTGACAATAGAAAAATAAACAGTATTAGAAACTTCAAATTGAACATAAGTTTTTCCTTGTGTCCCTCCCAAAAAAACTAATGGACAAGTAGAGCTTACAAGCATGCTTAATTGAAATGGGTTAAAGAAAAAAAAAGATGAAAAGAGTTAAGGGAGAATGTGATAAATTTCTTGACAAAATCATGTATGCTTATAAAACCACCCATAAAACTTCACTAAAAGAACAAACCTTTTTCTAAAGCTTTATTAAGCTCCCTATTTCATATGTGATTCTTTTTATTTTCATTCTTTCCATTTACTAACTTAATTGTCAGAGGGTTTCCTTCATTAAATGGGTTGAGGTCAAAGCCCTAGCTTAGATAACAACAAACAAAGTTATTTTATTTTTAAGGAAGAATATTATTTGTTGGTTTGGATTTCCCAAGGTTTTGATCATTAACAATGTGACTATATTTGACAATAGAAAAATAAACAGTGTTAGAAACTCTAGATTGAACATAAGTTCTTCTTTATGTCCCACCTAAAAAACTAATAGATAAGTAGAGCTTACAAACATGTTATTTTAAATGGGTTAAAAAAAATAAGATAAAAGAAGTTGATAGTGCAAAATATACATATGTTTTTAGTCCTTTACACTATGCTTTTTAATGTATTTTTAGCTTATCTAAGCTTATTGAAAGTTATTTTTATGAGTTTGGCATGTCTAAGACACTTTGTGAATTAATTTCTAAAAGATAAGAATTTTAGTATTTTATGTTTCTGGCCTTGATTCTTGTGACAGATTTTTCACCATGTTATAATTTTAGAATGTGAACATGGGCTAACTCAAAGTTAAAATACATATATCAAGCTTTCCAGGAAAGTATTATAGATAAAAATCCGAGTTCGTTTAGATCTCTAATCAGACCTATAAAATCGAGTTGAAATCTTACTTGCAGCAGGATTTTTTTTTCACACTATAGATTCAAACGGGTATATCTTGAGTCTCAGACATCAAAAGCATATGATTCAAAAGTTCAAAATCATCTACACATATATGGCTACAACTGTTATAAAGGATTTCAGGTCAGATAAAATCGTTTTAAAGGCAAAATTCCAGACACAATCTGAAGAAATAGGTTGGTCTCCTGATCTGATGAGGAAACTAATGATATCGAACATCCCAATACATCTGAGAGTCTGACATAGAAAAGATGAGCTTTAGAACCAAAGAAAGGTACATATCAAGCCTCTAGCATGCCATGAATGAAAGAATATAGTTGAGATGGTCGGATATTACAAAAAAAAAAGTCTAAGTTGCACGAAAGTTGGAATTACAACAGAGTTGTGACAGTAGTAGAGTTCGTTTTCAACACAAGTTTTGAAGGATTTAACCAACCTTAAAGACTAGATAAAGAAGAAAGGAATTAAGTAGCACAAGGACTCTAATTAGCCTAATAATTCTAAAGAAATTTGACAGCCAAGGGGGAGAATAAATAAAGCAAAACACGGCTGAAACAAGGGCTCAACAACATTCTCTTCTTCTCTGTTGTTGTCAATTTTCCAACAGTTATGAACTAAACTTTGGCTTTTGGTTCAAGAGGAATATATACCATCTCCATTAGCAAGTTGTGAGAAGTAATGTTATTATTGTAATTCTTTCAGATTTAAGTATTTATTTTTTCTTATGCAGAATTATGTTATTGATTGTTATTCAAGCTTATTAATTGTTTTAAGATGACATTTATGCTTTCTAGTTTCTTTCAATCCATAATTGTTGTTAGTGGCTAGAGTAAGAAATAAAAGAATTAATTTGATTGCTATAACTCTCATCTTGTTTTATTATAGAAGAATAAACTAAGTTAAATTATCAAGGTTTTAAACGTTTGCTTAGAATTATTTCATAGACTTTACTCCTAAAACTACTACCGAGTGAATGAAAATTGCTTTTAACATTAAATTTGCTTGATGGTAAGAAATTGATTAGAGAGCTTTGTCTAATTAATTTACTCGTAATCTCACCAATTTCCCTCAGCTTTAAAGGATATCGAATTTATTTGATTGATGTGAAAGAATATTTATTTTACTTTAATGATCAATATTTTTATAGGAATAGATGTATAGACCCTTGAATTGAGTTAATGACATATCAATTTATTATTTTTATTTTTATAATTTTTTCTTTAATTTTTTATTCAAATCTCCCATTATTTCAGTATATTGTAGGAAGATTAAATAAAATTTCTCTTGGGTTCGACCTAGTTTTTACGATCATACAACGAATTTATTTTGTTTGTAATAATAAAGTTAAAATAATATTTTGAAGATTCTGAAATTTTTTATTCAAATCTCCCGTTCTTTTTTATTTCAATATATTGTAGGAAGATTAAATAAAAAAATTTGGATTTGACCTGGTTTTTATGATTATACTATAAATTTATTTTGTTTATGATAATAAAATTAAAATTATATTTTGAAAATTTCAATGACCAAAAAAAGTTAAAAGAAAATAAGCTGAAATTCTGGACAAAATCATGTAAACATATAGCAACACCCATAAAACCTCCATGAAAGAACAAACACTTTCTATAGCTTCATTCAGTTTCTCGTGTGTGATTCTCTTTATTTTATTTCTCTCCACGTACTAACTTAATTAACAGAGGATTTTCTAATTGAATAGGGGGCCACCATGGAGAGAAATGTTTTGCTTATTAAGAAAAGGAAAATCCTCCTATTCTAATTAGCCCAACATTCAAGCCCACCTGATTGTGTTCTGTCAATGTTATTAATAGGTTTTTGTCCTTTTCCCCTTACCGTGGAATGTTACTTTCCGCACGTATATCTAAGGCCATGTTTGTTTCCCGGAATTCACTTTTCGGGAAACCACTTTCCAAACTTTCCTGTGTTTGTTTGCCATTAGGAAAGTTGGTCAACGGAAAACACTTTCCGGTCAACGGAGAACACTTTCCAGTCAACGGAGAATACTTTCCGGTCAACGAAAAACACTTTCCGGTCAACAAAAAACATTTTCGTGTCAAAGAAAAATTTGGTTTAGTTTCCAGGAAAGTATTTTCCCTTTGGCTGTGTTTGTTTTCCGGAAAGTGGTTTCCGGGAAACCATTTTCCAAACTTTCCTGTGTTTGTTTGCTATTAGAAAAGTTGGTCAACGGAAAACACTTTCCAGTCAAAGGAAAATTTGGCTTGGTTTTCAGGAAAGTGTTTTCCTGAAAAATTTGGGCGGAAAACACTTTCCGGAAGTTGTGAAAAATTTAGAAA
>Ga0325411_1004945_pt1 | contig 14868 bp, 13 predicted proteins | sample PopdelMetagenome_13_FD_206181 | JGI IMG/M metagenome (GOLD analysis project Ga0325411, IMG submission 206181) | Populus deltoides microbial communities from Bellville, Georgia, United States - Xylem-PdIQD-R4 | ecosystem: Host-associated > Plants > Phyllosphere > Stem > Wood/Secondary xylem... | reverse complement strand
AAGAACATGATCTTGATCTTAGAACCAAGATTGCTAAATGAATGGCAAATACCTCCTTTTATAGGCTAAAATTCAGAACTATTTATTTGGTAATTGATTATTGATGTAGTGGCCAACTATTGATTTAGTGGACTTGGTGGACATCAGCACTCAAGCACTTTTGCTGGATGAAATGACATTGATCCATTCAGCATTTGGCAAAGTGTTCTTCATGAAAGTTGTTGGAAATTGTCTTTTCCTTCCACCCATAAACTTTCACGTCATTTGGCCTTCTAGAACTCCAGATATGGGTAAAATGCTAAGCAGTGTTTGGGTTGGATTACAGGACAGATTCTGACTTCTCTTTTGTGGCCAAACTTTGAATTTGAAAACGGCAGATTTGGGTCTTACACTATTCATGAACATTATAGGCCTATTTCTTAGCTTTCCATCCATATAAATTAAGCTCAAATCCAAGATCTACAGCTCCAGATATGACCCAATAACTGAACAGTGTTCCAATTTGAATTGAATCGGCATCTCCTTTCTAAGCTTAGCCGTTTCTTTGTCCTTTCACTTTCAATAGTTAATCACATCAATCAATCCTTTGAATTGTGAGATATGCCTGCATTTAAAATGAACATTTACCATAAATTAAAGTTATCTTATATTATCAGATCTGTTATTATAAAACATGCTCTAGTTAAGGAGTTATTGATACTTCAAGTGCAAAATGATGATATAAAACCTTGATAAAAATATACTTTCAAGTACTAATCATAATAACACCTTAGTTTTGTATCAGACAATCAAACAATGCATCTTACTTTAGGTAGGGCGTATTTGGGGTACTAATACCTTCCATTTACACAATCAGTCCCCATGCCCGATCTGTGAGACAAGTTAGGGTTCTAACTGACCAAAAATATTAGGTGGCAACACCCATTCCAATTTTTCACTAATAAAAGACAAGGAATTGTTGTCTTCCTGTATTTGCCAAATAGATAAAATACACTTTATGAGAGTGGATTTTTCGTCGCGATGTCGCACACGTGCGATAAAATTGCGACTCCATCAAGGACCTTGTGGACTAAGCTTTGTTTTTGTCTAATATTTATGTTTTGTTCGGTTTGCGTGTTTTCTGTTAATAAGCTTATTTTATTTATTTTCTTACACGCTTTAATTTTTGTACATATATGTTCATGCATTGTATAGAACTGTCTTATGCATCACATACTTTAATTTTTGGAAAGCACACACAAGATTCTAAGTTTGGTGGGGGATTAGCGATCTGCCCTATGACTATTGGTCGGGGTTCAAATGCATGAAACACCCAACTCATATCTGAGTGTCTACTTGGTAATGGTGGGCATACGTGCCTTAACCATTTCTCGCAACGCCTCTATACTGTCTTTATGAAGATCGTCACTAGGCAGATATGAGACCCTTTTTCAGACTTGATAGTCAACCTACCCTTTGTCTCACTAATGAATAGAACTTGTCCTTAGATTGTGTGTGTTACCTTTTGTTTTGCATCAAAGTAAACCCTTCCTGAAGTATCTTGAACTCAAGACTTGTGGTTGACACAATGGCCGTTACTTAGGAAATTTCGATTGTAGAGCAAGAATCAAAATTCTTGTATCATCATACAAGGGTTACAACCATGTGTCAACCTTAAAAGGGCAAGCTCATCGTATAGAAACATACTCATACATTTATCATACATGTTGTCAAGTTGAAACATAGGCCCCCCACCCAAGATTTGCTACACCTGAAAGATGGAAAATGAAGAAAAAGCTAAGTTGGAGGCCTATTATCAAAATGAAATTGAGAGCATCTAAGGTCAAGTAGCTAGACTTACAGATCTGCTTGAACAAGTGTTGAGCTCTAAGAATGGAAAAGGGGATTTCTACACAACCTCCTATGAAAACACCATCAATCCATGTCCCTTACACATCTCAGAACTTAAGGGCAGACTCAATAACTGGGAATCATTTTGTCCCTTTCACTACTGTCTATCCAAGTCAAGCTTGATAAATGGACCTTCTTACAATAGGTTTACCAATCCCATGGGCCATGATAAATGGTTTGGCCTAGAAGAAAGATTGAGAGTGGTTGAAGGAAATAATTTGATTCACCATGTGATAGCAGTTGAAGATTGTTTGGTTCTAAATATTATGGTGTCGAAGGAGTTTAGAGCGTTGGACTTCGTCAAGTATACCAGACTAGAATGCCCATACACCCATCTCCGGTCATTCTACAACAAGATGGCTAAAATGATCCATAATGATAAGATGCTAATATACTTTTTCCAAGATAGTCTCACTGGATCTGTTTTGAGCTGGTACATGAGACTAGACAATATCAAGATCAATATATGAAAAGACCTAGTAGATGTCTTCTTGAAGCAGTATAAATTTAATCTGGAAACTGCTCCTGACAGAACCATCCTAATGGTTATGGAGAAGGAAAACCTAGGGTCTGTGAGGGCATATGCGCAAAGATGGCGAGATAAGGCAGCATGTGTTCAACCTCCACTATTAGATATAGAAATGGTGATGTTGTTTGCCAACACCTTTCAATCTTCTTATTATGTGCATTAAATAGGAAGCTCATCTCAACATTTCCATGAAGTTATGAGGATTGCTAAAAGAATTGAACAAGCTATGAAGACGGGAAAGATCGAAGGTTCTGTCATGGATTCCAGAACAATGATGAGAGATGATTCTAAAGGTGGGAAACCTTATTTATATGGTCTAGGCAGGTCTTGTTGTAGCATCAACTGCTCAAATGTTTTTGTCAAAGGTTGACATTCCTATGCGACTCGAGTTTGTCTACCAGTATCTGTTAGGCTCGAGACTTATTGCCCCAACTCCGTCAAATCTCATGCAACCACCGTTTCCTATCTGGTATAATCCAGACAAGAGATATGAATATCATGGTAGGGTTTTGGGCCATTCATTTGAACAGTTGCAAGAATTTCTAGAATCGAGTCTGAAGGATAGTGAGCAAGAGGCGAGTTGTGTTTCTGAAAAATGATGTCATTGGTCATATTGTCACCAGAACAACCTCAGAATGATAAGTGATCAAAATACTTTTCAAAACATAGATATTGCCAGAAAAGCTGATCCAATAAGGGTGTTAAATTGTCAATCATTTTGTTATGGAATTTTACTATTCTGCATTTTGTTTGGGATCACATCTCATTCTTTAACAAAACATGTCTTTTCTTTATCTCTTTGTTGTTCTGAAGTTAGAAGATGTTTGGCATTTTATTTTTGACAAAATATTTTGATCATATTCCTATATGCGATTAAAGCTAATCAATCCTGAAAGATTAAAAATGTTTTGATTGCAGAAATAACTTGATATTTGTTAAAATGGAAAGATAAACAACAAGAGGTGACTGAACAAATTTTGAGCCCACACACAAAATTGAACCACACAGCTAAGTTTTAGCAGTATGCATCATGACACGTAGTGTATTCAGTAGTTATGGACTCGTGAATCTTGACATTAGACAATGTCAAAATTTATTGGTTCTAACCGACCTTGCTTGAAATGAGAAAAGGTCATCTTTGTTTTATCTTTTCACAATACTTGAAATATATCCTTGCAATCCTATTTTGAGCTTGATAGAATATTCTTTTCAAAAGAAACTCTAACCAGGATCACACCCCATACTATGGGAAAATGAGAGATTTTTGTTAGAAAAGGAAAAAGACAAAAGTGGAATCAATGGTAAAAAGAAGGCTAAGAACAAAAGTCTAACGTTTGAGAAAGAGCTAAAAGAAAAAAGACATAGATTGGGGGCATGTTAGAAAACTATGAGAAAGGCTATATGAAAGCCATAAAAAAACGCGGAAATTGTCTACACTTAAAGGCAAGTCAAAGATAAAGGAAGGAGAATGCCTATCAAGTTTAGGAAGAGAAAATGAGGTTTCATGGAAAGCCACAACACACATTAAAAGGCAATGCCAAAAAATACTAAGTTACAAACATTGTCATTTGATAATCAATGATAAAACCTTTAATGTCTTTAAATGATTTAGATTGATTATTCATCAAAGAAAAGTTTGATTTGCATTATGATTTATGTTAAGGGAATTCTGATCTTTAAAGTTAACATGGTTATATGTCATTTCCTCTACAAAGACAACAACATAAAATGAGTTATGAATAATTGATGTTGATCCTAAGTCCTTGAAACCCTCAAACACCTTTTGAGCCTATGACATTCCTTTTTTTTTCAGAGCCATGAACCATAGCATCATTACATGCTTTAAAAAGCTCTTTTTAATCAAGTAAACAATCTGAACTGATAAATAGAGCTGTCAAAACTTGAAGAGCTTTTCCATAAGAGTCATGACTTCATGAATTAAGCTATTGTTATTATGCATGTTAATAAAATAAATGCTAAAAAAGAAACAGTCTTTTATTGATAAAGCCTCAAGTTTTGACTTGAGCATCTTGTTTCTTGAAATTCCTAGAAGGTCATCTCATTATATGATGCACCAATGATACAAAGAAACATAGAAAAGGCTATTTTAATCTTATAATGGAGTTTTCAAAATACAAGATAATTAAAGGACTACATTGAATAGTGTGTGTTGGATCTTGGATAAAACGAGATTGATTTTCAAAATACTTTCAAAAATTGACATCTCTTTGATTTCATTTCAACAACTAGACTTTGATTAGACATGATCTTTGAAATATGAGAACTGATTCTAGAACAAGAAATATTGTCGAATAAGAAGAACATCGATCGAGTTTGCAAAATCCTTGACAGAAATGACATCAACTCTTCTCGACACTCCTTGAAAAGTTGAGCAGCCGGGGGTAATACAGTGGACCCTAAAAAGGAAAACGAACAATATTCAGATTAGTCGGGGGCAAAGAAAGATGATCAAATGATGAATTAGTGAACTAAGAACAATGTTGTTCAAAGAAAGATAATCAGAAGAATGAGCACATTCATATTAATTGAGGGTGATGTTGTTCAAAGACAGTCCATAATCTAGTAGACTCCATAAACAATTGAGAGCAATGATGCACTTGAAGGATATTTTCATGTCATCATTTGAAACATGGTTATGACTCTCAACTGATGTTGTCGTACGGTTGCATTTGAATGAAGATAAAAAATGCACACCACCAAAACTGACTACGGGGACAAGCTGGTTTAAAGCCAAGATGCACTTCACCGCATAAATATGGGTGATGAACATCATTGATGATGTCGATGCGTTTCTTTTCACAATTTAATTAGATGAGCCGAGAGGGATCTATTGAGAAGAACATGAGCATACAACAAGAGCCTTGTACTGCAAGCTATGAGATACATTTCTGGGCAACTTGATGATTCTATGAGGGTAGATGATAATATATACTTGAAGGGTAGGTCTCAACTAGAGGCAAGTTTGTGGTTGATTGGCAATATAAGATGAGGTCGACAATAGAAAACCTCTTGATGAGTGTTGGCACGATATACACAATCAATGAGAGAACAATTCTCAAGAGAATGCAGAAGATGAATGAATGGTTAAGCTCATTTATGATGAATCAAGCAACACCACATTTGGGGGGCACGGTTGTTGCCAATGTTTTATATATAAAATGCCTTGATATTTTTTATTTTATGTTTTGAAGACACTTTTGGATGAAAGATGCAAAAAATGAGTAAATTGAAGTAATTGGCAATTTGACCTTTAGTCGATGTTTTGTGCAAAGCGTGAGCTCTAGATGTCAAAATGAAGTGATTTCAGTGGCATTAAAAAGCTAACATCCATACCTTTCTGGACATCTGAGGCAAGAAAATTAAATAAGGAAGAACATGAAAATCGCAGCCTTCAAAGTCAAATCTTGCAATCTGCCAACATTGACCTTCGGCCATTCTGACTTCAATATCTGGAGCTACAGAAGTCCAATTGATGCAAAATCAATTTTGTTCGCTTCCTGACTCAAATAACTATCAACGCACCAAATGCAAGCCAAAAACAATGTCATATGAGGGAGATATGATTTTTCAAATATGATAACTGAATTCTGCCAACAAACAGGTTTCGTGAAGAAACGAGTCCAAATTACGTTTTGAAGCATCTAAACCGACATCCAAGCTTGTATTTCAATAATTTAGCTCCTCTAAGTCAAAGTTTGAAGATTCATGAAAGGTTATTTCTCCTTTTTTATAAAAATAGTTATTGAAGTACTTAAATGTAAATTGTCTACTTAAGGGAGGACTATTTTATAAAATAGAGACTAGATTTCCTAGGATATAAAAAGAATGAGAGAAAGAAGGGGGCAGCCAGCCAAGAAGAGAAAAACGCCCCCTTCCTCTAAGAAACCTGAAATCATGCATTCCTCTTTCTTTTTTGTTAATTGTTCAACAAACGTACAAGGCTAAACTCTTTTTCTTGGTTGCAAGGACACGGAAACCTTCGGATTTCAATAACTGTGAGATTTATTTTACCTTTTCTTTTTAGTTTATATGATGAATATGTTTGTTCTCCTATGCTTATTTTTCCTATGATTGTTTATTTTAATTGCTAGAGCGGACTTTAAGTTATTATTGTAGACAATCTATTGCTAAATTTGATATCAAAATCGGAGTTATGGTATATGAACTTGTGAAGCAACTGAGTTTACTAATTGTGGCGGATCTACGTTGTCACACCCGACATCGCGGCGACCTTAAAACTAATCTTTGGAAGGAACAGATTTCTGGCATCCTATTCTTTGATGGGGAACGTTCTTGTTTAAGGAGTCGCCACCTAGTATTATGGTCACTAGGAACCCTAACTGGTCAACAGAGATTCTATGGTTCGGGACTGGTTACGTAAAAGGGAAGATATTATCACCCCTTAAACGTTCTGCCTGAGGTAGACTGCATTGTTGGTTTTGTCTTAAATTGCTAAACATTTATTAGTTTAGGCTATGATAATTTGCTTATAATATTCCTGACTTTGGCGCCAGTGAATATTCAACTACGGATACTTCAAACTCTAGCGTTGGTAAATATTACGTAGCTATAAAATAAATTTAGATCAATATTTTTATTCCTGACTCTAGTGTTAGTGAATAAATAAAATAAATTTATTTTTACACATGCACATATTTTTTATTTTTCTAGCTAAATAAAATAAAATACAATGAATAATATAAATTTAAACCGATATTCTTATTCCTGACTCTAGCATCAGTGAATAAACCAATAAATTTATATTATTTTTATTCATGCATACACATTTTATTTTTTTTATTTTTTACTTTTTTATTTTTCTATTTTTTTTGGGCTGGACCTAGCCAGCCAGTGACCTGGCTGGGCTAAGCAACACGTGTGCGCTAACGCACGCCTGTTGCTACACTGTGCAAGTGAATTAAAATTCACTTGCACAGTGTTAATTCACTTGCACAGTGTAAATGCCAATTAATTGAAATAAGGCGAGAAGAAGAAGTCACTTACCTGGTCTGTTTGAGACGATGGCGAAGCTCTGGCTGGCCGACACTACCTCCTCTCCTCTACTCCTTCTTCTTTGTTCTTGTGATTCTGTGAATGGTTGGTTCCCGTGCTTCTGGTATTTGATCAATCTCCTGTGCTCCCTTCGATTTTCGTTTGTTGTTTGCGGCTGCCGAAGTTGTGAAGGAATTTTGCCTTCCCTTTCCTCTGCTTCAATCTGCCCTTGTCTTCCCCTGAATTTTTCGTCTGGTTTCTTCCTATGTTCTTTGCTCTGGTTTTTGGGTCCTTCTCTGGTTTTTTTTCTTTTTCTTCTTCTGTGTTTGTTCTCTGAAGACGAAGGTGAAGCTGAGGTACGCTAGCTTTTTCTCTGGTTTTTCTTCCCCTCTTCCTTCTCTCCTTCTCTCTGTGAATTTGTGTTTTTTTTACTCTGTATTTATGCTCTGTTTTTTTTAGCTCTGGATCTTCCCTTCTTTCTCCTTGTTTGTGTCTTCCTCTCTGTCCCCTGCGTCTTCTGCCTCTCCCCTTTTGCTGGTTCTGCCTTTTTTTCCTCCTATTCTGGGTCTCCTTTTCTCTCAGTTTTTCCCCAGTTTTTCTTCAATTTTTCTTTCCCTGTTTCTGTTTCGTTTGCTTCCCCCCCCTCCTCGTTTGTTCTTTCTCTAGCTTTTATAAAGCCAGAGAACGTGGTAATGATCTTAGGAGTGAGCCATAAAAACTGGGGACTTGGACTGCATCGTGTCCCACGCCGCTGCTATTGCCGACCGTTACCATTACTCCTGCAATAACGGTTCTGAATGTCTTTATTATCATGGAAAACACATGCATTCTCTGGCTATAAAAGCCACAGAAGGGACCGAACACAAGGGGAGGAAAAACCAAGGAGAGGAGAAAAAACACAAAGAACAGAAGGAATAGAAGAGAGGAACCGAAGAAAAAAGAAAGAAAGAGAGAGAACCAAAGGAAAACAGGGGAGAACAGAGGAGGGAGAGAGAGAAGAGAAACATAAACAAAACATACCACAAAGAGAGAAGACACAGGGACAAGGGGAATGAAACAAAGACACTGACAGGGGGAAGAGCAATCAAAACAGAAGGAGATAAGGAAAAAATAGAGGCTTGAGCCTCTGCATAAGGAAAAAGAAGAACAATCACCGTCACAGCAACCACCATCATTTTTTTTGTTATCTCAAACCACCGCCAACAACAGCGAACACGCTCCTTCACTCCAGGTTATCTTCTTTCCTTCTCTAATCCGTCTTGCTGGTCTGTTTCATTTGCATGCAGAACGTGAGCAATTCATGTTCTGCAGCAAATGAAATATAATTAGTCGGTTATTGTGCTGCGCATAGTAACCAGCTAGTTATAATTAATTAGTTATTATGCTTAACACAGTAACCAGCCATCTTCTCGGGCTGGACTTTCGTAGTCCAGTCCACATGGTTGGGCTGAGTCTAGCCTTGTAAAAAGAAGGTTTTTTATTTCGGCCGGTTCTGGTCTAGTTTAGGCCAATCTCGGCCAAGATTCTTTCTAGACCAGGTCTGGCCCAATCCAAAAAAAATTCAAAAACAATCCTTTTGAAAAACTTTGTAATTTTCTCGCGTATGTTTCTATTAATTTTGCTTAATACTGGATTGTATTTTTATATCATAAAGATACAAATCCAATATTAAAATATCTGATTTTCATCAAAACATTGCAAAAATTTAAAAACAAAAAATATATATTTTTATTTTCATACATACGGCCAAGTCTCTCAAAAAAATCATATTGTATTTTCATACGAAGAAAATTTCAAAAAAAAATGGTTTTAACATGCATTTTGTTTTTAATAATCAATTTATTAAAGTCATGAGAACTAAGCCAATATTTCAAAATTTTAAAAAAAAAATCATTTTATTTTCTTTTAGTATTTGAGATTACGAATTTACGCGTAAAATGTATTCCTGATATTAAAAAGGTATTTCTTTTGTTGACATAAAATGGTTAAGTTTTACCCGATAAGATAAGGATCGCCTTACCGATGAGAACTTTTTTTAAACCTTAGGAAGACCAAAAATTAGAACACACAATAACACCTTAGTTTTTTATCAAACAATACAGCTTGTCTTAGGTAGGGCGTATTTAGAGTGCTAATACCTTCCCTTTACGTAATCAGTCCCCGGGCCTGATCTCTGAGACCAGTTAGGGTTCCTAGTGACAAAAATATCAAGTGGTGACTCCCATTCCAATTTTTCACTGATAAAAGATAAAGAATTCTTGTCTCCTTATATTTACCAGATAGATAGAATACACTTTATAAGAGTGGATTTTTCACCGCGACGCCGCATACATGCAATAAGAACAACATGTTTAAATTGGATTATTGATGTTAAAGAGTTTAGTTCTTTTATACATTAAGAACCCAACTTAGTGTTGGTATCATGAGAACACCTTATTTTCAATTCTCTTATCATATAAATTATGTATTTTTTGGCAGTGCAAACTACTAATAAACAATAACACAGTTCCAATACCAAGTCCAATACAGTTTATTAAAAACAACACCTCAAATCCTTTTAGATTTAAACAATACAAATTCTATCATTGAAAACCAAGTCATTACTAGCCTTCCACAATCTCTAGCAAGTTCAACAAAAGAATCTCCCTTCACCAAATTTAAGAACCTTGAAGTCTACAACATCAAGTTTTATATAAGAAGACTTATCTATTGTTTAGGTGTGTTGCCGCATTATTCCAATTTGTTCATGTTTTCTCCTATATGTACTTGCCATAATGAAATCATCACTTATATATATATATATATATATATATAGAGAGAGAGAGAGAGAGAGAGAGAGAGAGAATAAAATAAAATAAGGCTTTAAGCCTTTAACAAAAATACCTAAAAAAACATTGTAATAATTGTGTGTGTTGAAATCTATGGAGAGAATAAAAAATAAGTTAATTTGCCTGAAATTAAAAGTAATGCAAGCTTAAATTGAAATTAAAAAAAAATATTGCATCACACAATACACAAGTTTATTCAAAATATCATGACTGTTGAATTTTACAGCAAAAAAAAATATATATTGGGTTACAAACTAATGAGTCCAATCTAATAATCAGCAGGCATAAGCTTAATACCTAAAACAGTCTTAAGACATTAATTCTAGATCAAAACAAACCTAAACTAAAACACTAGTCCTAAACTGAATGTAAATATCTAAATAATGAAATGAAACAACAGATAAAACCATAAAATAATTCAAATTAATATAAATAAACAATTCAACCCAAAATTAATTTGTTATTAAATACTCTAGCCTTTTGTTTCTTATTTAGCTATGATAAATAAGGAATCCTTGTAAAAAAAAAATTTTGAAACATTAAGGAATCTTTGCTGTATTTGGAAATATATTATTTTTCATTAAAGATCCTTTTAGAACTAGGAGAGTCCTATAAATAAACTGTTGAATATTCTTGTATTATGAGGAAAATAATTTTTTTCAAATAGAAAGTCCATAAGACAAGACAATAAATAATAAAATTCACATTGCATTTTCCGACTTGAATTGCAATACCTTCTCGAACTGAAATTGATCTAAATTTTTAACTCAATGTAGAAAACTATGTTTGGAAACTCCTGGTAAAATTTCAATTTAATCCAACGGTCAAATTGAGAATTATACTCAATAATATAAATTGGATAGTAAGCACAATTATACTAGAATCTGAATTTTCATGTTTAATATTTTCTTGGATCGTATCATTCCCTCTCTCTTCAAAGAATATTTGTTATTGAATCTATAACATGAAAAACACCTTTTAAAGGCAACAAACCACCATCAACCCAGAACAAAAGGTCGCCATCAAAACCTTGCATAATCTTTTTAGCAAAGAAAATATTCTAAATAAACCCTTCCTTCACATACAAGCTCTCATTTTTTTTCAGTTATATTCTCCCTTTTAAGATTTAATTAATCCTTATAAACCTATTTAGGTGTTAAAGAAATAAAAACTACAGACTTCTCATCTTTCACAAAAGAAAATATATTCTTGAAACTGTCAAGCATAGCTTTTTGATCATATTGTTAAGGTCTACACAACAACAAATGACTAGCATGCATAGACACATCAACACATAACGCCTCATCACAATGCTTTCTAAAAGAAAATGCAACTAAAATCTATTTAAGCACTTTCATCTCTCCATAATCATTTAACCACTATAATTTATATAAAATAAAGTGTTTTGTAGTATACAAGTTTAATTTATCCACCAAATCAATACTTGCCACATTAATGCAACTCTAATTATTAATTATCACACTACATATCTTATTTTGAATATGACATCTTGTATGAAAGATTTTCTCTCCTTGCTCCTCTAAATCTCTCACCCTAGCTGGCAAATCCAGTTCTCATTTCACCACAAACATCTCCCTCTCAACAGGATACTCAATCAATCACCTAGCATCCTCAACCGAGAACATCTTCTCCTTATCACTAACCTCCTCATTGATCACAACCTTACCATAAGCCTTCATAACCATAACTCGCTTATTTGGACATTGTGAAGCAACATGGCTAACTCTCAAACAACTTTTCATGTCACAATTACAAAAAATAGGAGTTTCAACTTTGCCTCTACAATTAATGGAGAAGCCCTTCTCTTCTAGAGTTTTGGATCTCTCCTTTACATTCGATTAAGATTGGGTAGCCCCTATATTAGCCTTCCAATTAGGTTTCCAAGGTGATGAATAACCCAACGGTTAACTTGGTTGTGAACTATCCTTATGCTTGAGCTATCTCTCCATTTTTGTTGCCATATGCACCATATCCTCCAACTCCATATAATATTATGATCTTATGATTCAACCCATTAAAAAACCTAGCCTTAGTGGCCTCTCTATCCTTCACTTTATTAACATGAATCATCACGATCTTCATCTTCTTATGGTACTCATCAACATTCTTTGTTTCTTGGCTCATACACTGTAATTTTTTGTACAATTCCATATAATAATGACTAAGAATAAATCATCTTCTTATAATAGCCTTAATCTTCTCCTAAGTCTCAACAAACCTCTCACAATTTCTTATATGACTCAACACAAGGTGATTTCACCACACAGTGGCATAGTTCATGAACTAATTATGAAATTTACATCTTAATGCTACCCAAACTCCTATCTACCCCATTATAGTACCCAAAACTATCCAAATCATCTCTTTGGTTGAACTGCCCATCTCTCCTAACTCCCTCAAACCTATGATTCCAGGTTTCTTAAAATATATATAAAAAAATAAGGACAAAACTACAATTATGATTTCACGAGTAGCAAACAAATTCGTATGAAATATGAATGTTTTTGAAGATATGAAATAAAACGGATGTAAAACTAATGAAAATAACTTTATGAACACCCAAATATCTCAAATATAACCTTAGTATACTAATTAGGTCGATTTCAACAATACCAAAACAAGTTATATAAGTTGACACAAATCAAACCTATTAACATAATTTAATACGCAAATTTAAAACGCAAACCAAAACAAGTCCAAATGACCCCAAATTTAGTATTTGATTTTATTATACCCAAAAACCCTAGAATCTCAATTTTAAAACAATTCCACCATGGTTTGAATTAGTCTCCTTTGTATTAGTGTTTTTCATGACAAAACTAGATCTTTAGCTTTTTAAAGTCTTTTTTTTAATTTAATGTTACTGATATGTAGGGACAATAATGAAAACAACAACATTTTGTTTTGTAATAGTAGATGTCGCAAGCAAAGTAGTAGAAGACTTAAATCAAAGAGAAATTTAAAAGCGAAATAAACAAAATTTTATAAAGGTATAACTTGATTTTGAAGCCTAGCTCTTATATCAACTTATGCGAATCCCGTGTATATAAAGATTCAGAAACTCACAATAAAGCATATGACAAAACCAAAAACCCAAAAATCAAGTTTATGACAGAGAAATCTAGACCTAAAGATAACATTGTACCTAAAAACTAAAAATATTGCAAATTGAACCTAGACCCATTGTTTATAGTGAAACAAGAACCTAAAATATTAAGATGTCACAAAGTCACTTATACATTGATAAGTTAGTTGTTGATCTTTATCTCAATAAAGAGAAAAGTGTTGTATCATGCAAAACACAAGTTTATTTAGAACATCATGGCTACTAAATTTTACAAAAAAGAAAATAATATAGAATTCTTCTAAATAACCCTAATAAACCATTATTGGATCAATGGACTCAAGCTAATAATTAGCTAACACAAGCCTATGCCTAAAAACATCGTAAAACATTGATTTTGAACCAAAACAAATTCAAACTAAACCACTGGCTCTAAACTGAATATAAATATCCAAATAATAAAATAAAACAACAAATAAAACTTTAGAATAATTTAGATTAATATGAAAAAATAATTCACCCAAAATTAATCTGACATTAAATACTTTAGTCCTCTTTTCCTTATATAGCTATGATAGATAAGGAATCATTGTAAAAAAAGAATTTTGAAACATTAAAAAATATTTGCCACACTTGTAAACTATATTGTTACTAATTAAAGTTCCATATAGAACTAAACCTCCCACAAATAAGTTGCTGAAATCATTGCATTATGTTTAAAAATCATCTCCAAATAGAACGTTCACAAGTTAAAAGGCAATAAATAACAAATTTGTATTGCATCTTTATAACCTGTATTGCAAAACTTTCTCGAATTGCGATTGACTTAAAATTTTAACTCAATGTAAAATAATATCTAGAAACTTATGGTAATATTTCGGTCCAATCCAATTGTCGGATTGAAAGTTATGCTCAATAGCGTAAAATTAGATGGTATGCACAATTATGTTGGAATCTGAATTTTCTTATTCAATCTTTTCTTGAATCATATAAATAAAAAATTATGCATGTGGATTAGAAAAAAAAAAAAAAAAGCTTGAATTGAAGGAAGGACTAGAGAGCGAAAGATGCTTGAATTAGAAAGAAGAAGCCGGAAGGAAATCTCTTGTGTGGTTGTTTGTCCTTGGAATTAGGGATTTTTATCCATAATTCAAAATGATGATGTTTTAAAACAAAACAAAAATTAAGTTGGGTCTTACTAGGTTTCCCCGAGTTTAAACGAGTCCAGGCCTTGGATAAACCAGTCAGGTTGGTTGAAGTTTTAAAACAATGCAAGTGCTAAACTAAAAGAAAAAAAGGATTGATAACTAAATGAAAATAAATTTAAAACTTAAAGGACCAAGAATGAGAAGTTGCATACCAAATAGTGCTATAAATAATGAAATGTGAGAGAATAAATAGGGAATTCTTAGTAAAAGACTGACTTGTTTTAGTTTAGTGTTAAGTATTTTCCCATATCATTTAGAAAAGCCAGAGAAAAGAAACAAAGCCTCTGGAGCGACTTCTTAAATTTCTTTAAACTT
>Ga0325411_1004944_pt1 | contig 14872 bp, 11 predicted proteins | sample PopdelMetagenome_13_FD_206181 | JGI IMG/M metagenome (GOLD analysis project Ga0325411, IMG submission 206181) | Populus deltoides microbial communities from Bellville, Georgia, United States - Xylem-PdIQD-R4 | ecosystem: Host-associated > Plants > Phyllosphere > Stem > Wood/Secondary xylem... | reverse complement strand
TTTTACAGAAACGTCAAAATGTATTGTGCTTAGATTAACCAAGCATGGAAATCAATTTGTCCAGTTTATGTATGAAGACCAAATCAACTATGTTGGGATCCAAATAATTAGATATGAACGAGAAAAATTGATGGTTTACACTATAGTTAGTTACTATTGAGGTTTCTTTTTCATTTTTTCATTGAAGAATTTCATGTTTTAAATAATAAAGTTTGAGAGATTATTTCAATAGGTTTTTATCCCATGTCGGAAAGATATTGTTTTCTTCTTTTAAGTTAAAGTATTTAAATCAAAAGGGTTTCTAACCCCACATTGAAAAAACATAACTTTTTTCTTGTGAACATAGAATATATATACTAATAGGCTTTCAATTCTACATTAAAAAAATAACCTTCTTCTAATGTTTATATAGTGATCTTTGACATGAGATGGTAACCAATAAGGAAAGAGTGGTAGGCTCGTACGTGTAACAACGGTGTTCACGGTCCGGTTTGATCTGGTTTTAACCAAAAAACTCAACCGAACAGGAAAATAGTATTCCTTGTTAATATAACCGGGACCAAACTGAGAACCGGTTCAAACCGAACTGGTTTTGTTCAATTCGGGTCGATTTTTAGCATTAAAAACCAGAAAAACCGAAAACCAATGAATGGCTAGAAACACTCGCATGATGGGTTGTTTGGTGTTCATGGATGGCTGCACAGTGTGGAGGGATGTCCTTCTTGTCATTCATTTGCCCGTCTAGTGTTAGGTAATCAATGCTACACATCGATGGTCAACAATACAACCGTTTGCGAAACATTAACTCCAGATGCTATTGAGAGCTTGGGAAAAGGCCATGTTATTATCCTAGAGGACCTAAAAGACTTCTTGTTGTAGCTTTGCCTTAGCATCTTGAAAAACTTTAAGACATCCGCCACAACATGAAGACTTGGCAGACAGGGTTGTAGGAATTTGAGTAGAGGGTCAAGACAAGACATCTCTTAGAAGTACTGGTTGATTGCTTTCACCAATTTAAGGGTTATTTATTTCAAAATTGAGAAGGTCAACAATACAACCATTTGCGAAACATTAAACATTTATTTAATGTTTCACAAATGGTCAACAATACAACCATTTGTGAAACATTAACTCCAGATGCTATTGAGAACTTGGGAAAAGGCCATGTTATTATCATAGAGGACCTAAAAGGCTTCTTGTTGTAGCTTTGCCTTAGCATCTTGAAAAACTTTAAGACATCCGCCACAACATGAAGACTTGGCTGTGAGACAGGGTTGTAGGAATTTGAGTAGAGGGTCAAGACAAGACATCTCTTAGAAGTACTGGTTGATTGCTTTCACCAATTTAAGGGTTATTTATTTCAAAATTGAGAAGGTCGACGTTGTCACCATTATTGCTGGTATTGGGTGAAGTCCTTGCATCATTTTTATACCACATGAGAGAAAATGAGAGAGAAGAGCACATAGGAGAGGGAGCGGGAGGGAGGGAGGGGTGGGGGGGCTGGAAAGGGGGAAAGTGATAAAATGATTTAGGGTTAGGAATGTTTCTTTTTATACCTTTTTTAAAGTTATTTAGATTTAATTAAATCGATTCGGTTTGGTCAGGTTCAATTGGTTTAAGCTTTTTTAAACTAAGATCGAACCGGACCGGGATAAAATGATTTAATGTTAGGGGGAAAGGGGGGCTGGAAAGGGGGAATGAGATAAAATGATTTAAGGTTAGGGATGTTTCTTTTAATACCTTTTTTTAAAGTTATTTATATTTAATTAAACCGGTTCGATTTGTCCGGTTCAATCAGTTTAAGCTTTTTTAAACCGGAACCGAACCGGACCAGGTGGTTTTTTATTTTTTAATCGGTTTATTCGGTTTTTTTATCGGTTTGGTTTTTTCGGTTAATTTTTTCTCGGTTTTTTTGGTTTAATCGGTTGGTTGGTTTTTTTGAACACCCTTAATGTGTAAGGTTGGGCCGAGCAAAAGGAAAACTAGTTATTACCCTCCCTGCACGCAAGGCAACACCTATACTTCTTGAACCTTTTGTCTTCAATAATAATTTGTTTTTGGCCTTTAAACTGAAACCATAATTTTTAAACACATGGAATTAATTTTCTAAAGTGGAGAGAACTTTAGAAGGTGTTAAGAGAGGATTTGGGGTGTCCTTGACATGCATGATGATGCTTGGGTTGATCAGTGACAATGCAGAAGCATGGAAATATGAGAACATGGTTTATAGGCACTTCATTTTAAGCACTATTCAATGAGTTATTTGATGTATATTGTAGATATAAGGAAGCGAATGAAATATGGAGCAATATGGTGACAAAGAATACTATTAAAGATGTGGGAAAATAAAAACTTGTCATTGGAAAATTTTATCAATGAGAAATGGTGGATGATAAAGACATCAAAACTCAAATTAACAAATAACATAGGTTGCTAGAAGATATAAAAGCTGAAAATATCAACCTTTAATAAGGATTTATTGCTGGAATGTTGATAAAAAAAAACTTCTCAAATCATGAAGCAACTACAAGCAACAACTAAAGCACAAACATAGACAATTGTCTTTGATCGATCTGATTACTCACATAATCATTGAAGACACAATAGAAAGGAGTTACAATCTACTAGAAAGAAAGAGATGACCATTAAATCAAACATAGTGGAAGGGAGTTCACATAAAAAAGATATGAAAATAAATTCAAAAATAATAATAACTTCAATGGTAACAATTCTAATATGTTCAAATCCAAATCTAATAATTTTAAGAAAAAGGGAAATTGTTTTGTATATGACAATCATAACCACTATGTATCTCAATGCAGACAAGAGTGAGAAATAACAATCCTCTTAAAACTAAGATTAACATAAAGGTGAAGATATCATTGTCGCAGTTGTTTCTTAAGTCAATATGGTGACCAATAAGAAAAATTAGGCGGTAGACTTTAATGCTATTTGGTATATATATGCAAATAAAAAATTCTTTTTCATTTATACACCTTTTAAGGATGAAGAAGAAGTGGTCTACATTGAAGACTCAAGAACTGTAGATGTTCTTGGTAAAGACAACTAAAATTGACTTTGGGCAAGACACTGACTTTGAATGAGGTTTTGTGTGTCCTTAATATAAGAGAAAATTTGGTCTTTGTGGCTTTGTTGAGAGAATTTAGGATTAAAGTGTTATTTGAATCTGACAAGATTGTAATGACCATAAATAAATGTATATGTTGGGAAATGTTATTGTAACCATGGACTTTTTATACCCAATGTTGCTAATGAAATGAATGAAAATGCATCCTTTTCTACTTAGATTTATGACATGCTAGATTATGACATGTTAGCTTATCTTAAGAAAACAAATTATTTTAGTTTAATTTCTTGCTTGAATTCTTTATTTATGAATAAATATGAAATATGTGTTGAAGCTAAAATTACTAAGAAAACATGTGCATTTGTTAAAAGAAAAACTGAATTACTTAGCTTAATACACATAAATTTAGGAGATTTAAAACAAACTATGATTAAAGGAGATAAAAAATATTATGTGACTTTCATATATGATTTTTCAAGATATACAAAACTTTATCTGTTTAGAAGTAAAGATGAAGCTTATAATATGTTCAGCAAAAGTAGAAAATCAACTAAATAAAAAAATTAAATGAGTTAAATCTAATAGAGGAGGTGAGTATGTTCTTATAATATGTTCAGATGAATATGTGATCATTAATTTATATGTACATAATATGCTTGTTGTTGGTACTAGCAGGTCGTGCATAGCACTAAATGTTTCTTAGCCTTTAAATTTATTTGATATGAAAGATATGAGTAAAGCTAGTGTAATATTTAGTATTAAAATTATATGGAGAGACAATAGTATAATGTTAACACAAAAACAACTTGAAAAAAAAATTAATATGTTATTTTTCAATTTATTTTTCATGATATAGCCAAATACAAGAAAATATTTTTCAATTTATTTTTCAGGACACTATCAAACATCAGAAAATAATTCACTTTTAGAAATCCACTTAAAAAAATTACTTTCAAGCAAACAAACGTGATGTGTCGTGATGATCTGAAAACTGGCAACAATGAATTTGATGAAAATGGATGAAGGATGGGTCTGATTGGTTGTCTTTTTTTTGGTGTTTAAGCTAGATTATAGTGATTTTAAGGTAAATAAGATGAAGGATAGACTAGAATGATACTTTGATAAGTCGATCTGAACACCACAAAGATCAATCTAGGATTTCGATGCCACACTCTTTGTGATTGAAGAGTGATAAGTCAGGTAGGATTCTTCACAAAATCAATTTGGAAGAACAACTCTTAATTCTTAATTCACAAAATCAATTTGAATTAAGTTTCAAATCTTGGCCAAAGTGTTTATTACATATTCTGATACTATATTTATAATTGGAACATCCCTCCATAGTTAGGAAAATTCAACATGACAGAAGTCAAGCAAAAAAATTAGACTTTGACAAAGTAACTAGACAAATTTAACTAGCACACGTTTTCTAACCTTATTTGAAACATAAACAGACCAAATTTAAAATGATTATAACTTCTTGCACAAAATTCCAATGCAATCATGCTTGGACAATCTAGAAAGATCACGTTCTGAACTTGAAATCCATCTAGATTAGTCTTGTCTTCACATGCAATGGATGACTTCAAAATCGGGTTCAAATTCATCTAGTATTCTAACCATAAACAACATCAATTTCTTATTTATTTGCATTATCAATCCAAACTCAAGTAATCCAACATCAAAAGAACCATTAAGGGCTTTTTCCATGTCAAATTTTAATTGTAGGCAAATAAGAACCTTTGAACCAGTTCCGAATAGATTGCTAGTTTTTAACTTCGAAGCAGCTTCAATCATTCTAATTTGACTCGTCAAGGCCCTTTGCAGTTGTTTGGCTCTCGCTTTTGTTATTGGGCCATCTAAATCTTCTTGATCATGGAGATTATAATCCAGCTCATAAAGTTGAACCTAATCTATAAGAATATTTAGATGGCCCAATAACAAGAGCAAGAGCGAAACAACTGCAAAGGGCCTTGACGAGTCAAATTGGAATTATTGAAGCTGCTTCGGGGTTAAAAGCTAGCAAGCTATTTGGAAATGGTTCAAAGGTTTTTATTTGCTTAAATTGAAACTTGGACATGAGAAAAGCCTTAATGGTTCTTTTGATGCTGGGCTACTTGATTTTGGATTGATAATGCAAATAAGTGAAGAAATTGATGTTGTTTATGGTCAAAATACTAGATGAATTTGAACCCGATTTTGAAGTCATCCATTGCATGTGAAGACAAGACTAATCTAGGTGGATTTCAAGTTCAGAACGTGATCTTTCTAGATTGTCCAAGCATGATTGCATTGGGCTTTTGTGCAAGAAGTTATAGCCGTTTAAATTTGGTTTGTTTATGTTTCAATTAAGGTCAGAAAACGTGTGCTAGTTAAATTTGTCTAGTTACTTTGTCAAAGTCTAATTTTTTGGCTTGACTTCTGTCATGTTGAATTTTCCTAACTATGGAGGGATGTTCCAATTATAAATATAGTATCAGAATATGTAATAAACACTTTGGCCAAGATTTGAAACTTAATTCAAAGAATTAAGAGTTGTTCTTCCAAATTGATTTTGTGAAGAATCCTACCTGACTTATCACTCTTCAATCACAAAGAGTGTGGCGTCGAAATCCTAGATTGATCTTTGTGGTGTTCAGATCGACTTATCAAAGTATCATTCTAGTCTATCCTTCATCTTATTTACCTTAAAATCACTATAATCTAGCTTAAACACCAAAAGAAAGACAACCAACCAGACCTATCCTTCATCCATTTTTGTCAGATTCATTATTGCTGATTTTTAAATCATTCACGATACATCATCTGGTATCAGAGCATCAGTTGCGATCTAAGGCAGGAGCCAAAAACAGAAGGAAGGCTTGCTGGAATTGAGGTTGATAAACTTAATTATGGCTGGAGATAAAGAAGATTTGCCAAGAGGGTTAAGTTTGGAACATGCACAGGTTATGGGCTTACAACGATCTCATGCTGAGATTCGGGATGAAATGACTGGAATTTATGAACAGTTGAATACCCTTATGCAAATGATGCAAATAAATAATTTGCAACCCTAACAGAGGCAAGCACTTAGGGTGCCACAACATGATATTATAGAAGCTGATGAAGATCCAAATGGGGATGATGAGGTCGGCGATAGGGGCAGACCAATAAGGCAGAATTATAATCCTCCTAATGGTCTCAAACTTAAGATTCCACCGTTTAGAGGAAGTAGTTCACCTGAGGAATACTTGGAGTGGATTCAGAAGGTTGAAAAGGTTTTTGAATGGTATGAATATTATGAAGAAAGGAAGTGTAAGGTGGCAGCACTTGAGTTTACGGATTATGCTCTTTTATGGTGGGAAAATTTAAAGATTCAGAGGAGAAGAGATGAAGAAGAGGAGATTACAACGTGGGCAACTATGAAAAGAGTGATGAAGAAGAGATTTGTTCTTGATTACTATAAACAGGAGCTATACATTAGACTTTAGACTTTGCGACAAGGATCTTTGAACGTGGAAGAGTATGTGAAAGATTTTGAGTTCCTGCTGATTCGATGTGAATTGATGGAACCCCAAGAGCAAACAATAGCTAGATTTCTTGGAGGGTTGAGGAAGGATATAACTAATGTTGTTGAATTACAGTTGTACAACTTCTTTTAGGAAGTTATAAAGCTTGCAACTCGAGTAGAGAGGCAGCAAAAATGAAGAGGTGTTCGAACTGGTGTAACTACGCAAAGCACAACAAGGGCTATTTCTACGCCTACACGAACATGGAGCACACCTAAACGAGATGAGAAGGTGGAGTTTAGTAAGGAGAATACCAGTTCTGAATCTTTAAAGGGAAAGGAGAAGGTGACAGAACCTCAACATCCTAGGAGATCTCGGGACATGAAGTGCTTCAAGTGCTTAGGACATGGGCACATTGCTTCGGAATGTCCAAATAAAAGGGTGATGATTTTGCATGGGGATCATGGAGAGCTGATCAATGAAAATGAGGTTGAAACTGAAGATGAGGTACAAGTGGCTGAACAAGAAGAGGATTTTGAACCAGTGAAGGGAGATTTGTTGGTTGTGCAACAGGTTCTGAAAGCACAAATTGACGTTAGTGATGAGCAACACGAGAACATCTTTCATACTCGATGTCAGATTCGAGATAAGGTGTGTGAGATGATCATTGATAATAGAAGTTGTACTAATGTTGCGTCAACTACCTTGGTGGAGAAATTGGGTTTAACTACCATTCCACATCCCATGCCGTATAGTTTGCGATGACTGAATGAGAATGGGGAGATTCAGGTGATAAATCAAATCCGTGTACCCTTTTCCATTCAAACCTATCATGACGAGGTTTTATGTGACGTTGCACCGATGTCAGCTAGCCATTTGTTGCTGGGTCGTCCATGACAGTTTGATAAGGATGTGAACTACAATGGATGAAAGAACACTTATTCTTTTATGCTGAATGGAAAGGAGGTGGACTTGTTACCATTGAGTTCTCAACAGTTTAGAGAGGATCAATTACAAAGCCAACAAAAGGAGGTGAAATCACGCAAGGGGCTGTTGTTAGCCAAAAAAGGAGACATCAAATGGACATTAGCTTCAACGGGGGCTGTTTTCATGATATGGACAAAACAATTACTACAAGTAGAAGGATTGGACTTACCAAGACAAATTAAAGAATTATTTGAAGAATTTAAAGATGTGTTTCCAGATGAATTACCTAAAGGGTTACCACCTATTCGTGGAATTGAGCATCAAATTGATTTGGTGTCGGGAGCTTCACTTTCTAATAGACTAGCATACAGATGTAATCCAGAGAAAGCAAAAGAGATTCAAAGGCAGGTTGGTGAGCTCTTAGAGAAGGGTTATGTGCAAAAATCACTTAGTCCATGTTCCATACCTACTTTGCTTGTACCGAAGAAAGATGGTACCATGAGGATATGTATGGACAACCGTGTTATCAATAAAATAACAGTTAAGTATTGATTTCTTATACCTAGACTGATGATTTACTTGATGAGTTATATGGTGTTGCATTGTTTTCTAAAGTTGATTTGATGAGTGGTTATCACCAAATTAGAATGAAAAAGGGAGATGAATGGAAAACAACATTTAAAACTAAACAGGAGTTATATGAATGGATGGTAATGCCGTTTGGGTTATCTAATACACCTAGTACATTTATGAGGCTTATGAATCATGTTTTGAGGAAGTATATTGGGCTGTTTGTTGTAGTATATTTTGAAAATATTCTGGTGTATAGCAAGACCTTTGATGATCATGTGAAGCATCTTAGAGTTGTGTTTGAAACTTTGCAAGATTCTAAGTTGTATGGAACTCACAAAGTGTTACTTCTGTAAAGAAAGTGTTGTGTTTCTTGGATATATTATCTCTAGCAGGGGAGTTAAGGTTGATGAGGAGAAAATTGAGGCAATTCAGGACTGGCCAAAACCTGTTAGTATCGTTGATGTGAGGAGTTTCCATGGTTTAGCTTCTTTCTACAGGTGATTTGTGAAAAACTTTAGCTCTATTGTTGCTCCTATGACAGAATGGTTGAAAAAAAGGAATGAGTTTAGATGGAGTGAAGATACGTAGAAAGCTTTTGAGCTAATTAAGGAAAAGTTGTGTACTGCTCCAGTTTTAACACTTCCAGACTTTGCTAAAACATTCGAAATAGAGTGTGATGCTTCCGGAGTTGGAATTGGGGCTCTTTTGATGCAAGAAAAGAGGCTGATTGCATTCTTCAGTGAAAATTTAAATGGAGCACGTTTGAACTACTCTATTTACGACAAGGAGTTCTATGTTTTGATTCGGGCTCTAGAGGTATGGCAACACTACTTGTTGCCTAAAGAATTTGTTATACATACTGATCATGAATCCTTGAAGTATCTTAAGGGGCAAAACGAGCTAAATCGGAGACATGCTAAATGGGTGGAGTTTATGGAGTCATTTCCTTATGTCATGAAGTACAAGAAAGGGTAAGTTAATGTGGTTGCTGATGCTTTTTCTAGGAGGTATGCACTGATCTCTATGTTGAATGCAAGGCTGATGGGTTTTGAACAAATGAAGGATCAGTATGCCAATGATTCCTACTTTGCTAATGTGGTTGCCGAATGTGCAAAGGGAGCTTGTGATGAGTTCTTTATGCATGAAGGTTACTTGTTCAAAATGGGCAGAATGTGTATTCCTTCATGTTCGTTACGAGAGTAGCTTGTGCGAGAGGCTCATAATGGTGGTTTTAGTTGTCATTTTGGGGAAAAGAAGACTTATGAGTTGCTGAAAGAACATTTTTTTGGGCCTAGCATGTTATGAGATGTGCACAAGGTGATTGAGAGATGTGCTATTTGCAAGAAAGCTAAGGGTAAAGAGAATGCATATGGTGGTGTATATGTCGTTGCCTATTCTAGAGCAACCATGGATGAATGTTAGCATGGACTTTGTACTTGGGTTACCAAGAACACATCGTGGAAATGATTCAATAATGGTTGTGGTTGATCGATTCTTCAAAATGTCCCATTTCATCCTTGCAACAAAACTGACGATGTAGTACATGTTGCTAATTTGTTCTTTCAAGAGATTGTTTGTTTGCATGGAGTTCCTAAAAGCATTGTCTCTGATCGTGATACAAAGTTCTTAAGCCACTTTTGGAAGACTCTTTGGAGGAAGCTTGGAACGAAGTTACTTTTCAATACGACATGTCATCTATAAACTGATGGACAAACTGAGGTAGTAAACTGAACTTTATCTTTTTTTGTTACGAGCTGTTATACATAAAAATTTGAAGAGTTGGGATACTTGTTTGCCTATTGTGGAGTTTGCATATAATCGTAGTGTGCATGGGGTTATAAAATTTTCACCATTTGAGGTTGTGTATGGCTTTAATCCTTGTGTTCCTATTGATCTTGTTCATATTCCAATTGATGATAGGACATTTATGGATGGAATTAGAAAGGTAGAATTGATGAAGAAACTACACGAGAAGGTTCGATTACATATTGAGGAGAAAACGACAAAGTATGCTAAACAAGCTAACAAAGGGCGAAAAAAGGTTAGGTTTGAACCTGAAGATCTTGTTTGGATTCATATTAGCAAGGGCGGATTTCCAAGCAAACGTAAGTCCAAGTTGATGCCAAGAGTTGATGGTCCATTTTGGATTATAGAGAAGGTGAATGACAATGCATATAATATAAGGTAGATCTTCCTGGTGATTACAACGTATCAGCTACTTTTAATGTGAAAGACTTGACTCCATACTTGGATGATATTGACGATACTGATTTGAGGACAAATCATTCTCAACCTGGGGCTGATGATGTGCATCATGGGGATTATAATCCACCTCATAAAGCTGAACCTAATCTACAAGAAGATTCAGATGGCCTAATAATAAGAGCGAGAGGGAAACAACTGTAAAGGGCCTTGACGAGTCAAATTGGAATGATTGAAGCTGCTTCGGGGTTAAAAGCTAGAAATCTGCTCGGAATTGGTTCAAAGGTTCTTATTTGCCTATAATTGAAACTTAGACATGGGAAAAGCCCTTAATGGTTCTTTTGATGCTGGGCTACTTGAGTTTGGATTGATAATGCAAATAAGTGAAGAAATTGATGTTGTTTATGGTCAAAATACTAGATGAATTTGAACCCGATTTTGAAGTCATCCATTGCATGTGAAGACAAGACTAATCTAGGTGGATTTCAAGTTCAGAACGTGATCTTTCTAGATTGTCCAAGCATGATTGTATTGGACTTTTGTGCAAGAAGTTATAGCCGTTTAAATTTGGTTTGTTTATGTTTCAATTAAGGTCAGAAAACGTGTGCTAGTTAAATTTGTCTAATTACTTTGTCAAAGTCTAATTTTTTGGCTTGACTTCTGTCATGTTGAATTTTCCTAACTATGAAAGGATGTTCCAATTATAAATATAGTATCAAAATATGTAATAAACACTTTGTCCAATATTTGAAACTTAATTCAAAGAATTAAGAGTTGTTCTTTCAAATTGATTTTGTGAAGAATCCTACCTGACTTATCACTCTTCAATCACAAAGAGTGTGGCGTCGAAATCCTAGATTGATCTTTGTGGCATTCAGATCGACTTATCAAAGTATCATTCTAGTCTATCCTTCATTTTATTTACCTTAAAATCACTATAATCCAGCCTAAACACCAAAAGAAAGACAACGAACCAGACCCATCCTTCATCCATTTTTGTCAGATTCATTGTTGCCGATTTTCGAATCATTCACGGCATATCATTGGGATTATAATCCATTATTGGGCCATCGGAATCCACTATATAAAAAAAAACTATTTTCAAGCAAACAAAGGGGTCCTAAAAATCAATTTAAAAAAGGAATCCAAATAATAATAATAATAATAATAATAATAATAATAATAATAATAAATAAGGATCAAATTAGACATGAGAATTAAATGAAATAAAATAATGTAAAAGCCTTGAGTCATTTTGAGTTAGCACAATAAACCTATGTCAAGGGTTGTGAGGCCGGCTATCCTTATAAAAAGCAAAACAAAATAATATTAAGAAGTTGAATATTCAATAAATTTAGTGTTGAAAAATAAAAAAAAACGGTGTAAAAAATTTAAAAAAAGACCAATGACAATCTGAGTTAACATTTTATATTTGTAACTTGGGTCATAAGATCATGATAATCGTATCGAAAAAAATTATAAAGCTCTATTATCAAACAATCTAATGTTGAATGATGAAATTGAAAAAAAAATCAATCTAAAAAATGGATCCATAGCAAAAAAAAAAAAAAAGGCAATTAAAAGAACTCGGACAAAATTTAGCAAAAAATAAAATGAAATATTATGATGTAAAAGCTCGTCAATCTAAGTTAGCATGACAAACTTGGAACTTGGATCTTGAGGCCGAGTTATCCTTAGAGAAAGCAAATCGAAAAAAAAAATATAGCATTTCAATCTTCAATAAACCCAATATTAAAAGATAAAATTAAAAAAGAAAATCAGTGTAAAAAAGAAGAAGAAGAAGAAAAGGCCAATATCAATTCAGGTTAACACCTAGGTCATGAGACTGTGATCACTACACCGAAAAAAACTACTAAGCCCAATTTTCAATCAATTCAATGTTGAAAGATAAAGTTTAAAAAATAAAATCAATTTCAAAAAAGGATCCAAGGCAAAATAATTTAAAGAATAAGGACCAAATTTGATATAAAAATAAAATGAATTAAATTAATAAGGGATGAAATTGAAAAACAAATTTAATTAAGAAAAGGATAAAAAAAATATCAATCAAAAGAATGATAACCATATTTGATATAAAAATAAAACCAATTTAAAATAGGATCCAAAGAAAAAATAAATATAGATATAAAAGAATAAGGACTAAATATGACATAAGAATAAAATGAATTAAAATGATGAGGTATGAAATTGAAAAATAAATTCAATTAAGAAAACGATATATATAAAGGATAATAACTATATTTGATATATGAATTAAATAAAACCAAACGATCAGGGATGAAATTGAAAAAAATAATTAAAAAAAATTCAAAACAAATAATGAGCAATAAAAAAAATAAAGACTACAATTGAAATAAATAACAAGTGGGAGGACAACCTTTTATTTTGGCTTGCAGATACAAATTCCTTGTGAGAGAAGAGAGAAAAAACTTCACCACCATTGACAACGCCACACACGCCACCCCATTGGATGTGCCGCCACTTAACCTTCTAAATGACACGACAGTTGGATGTTGTTGATTGCACGAGGAGGCTACAAAGTTGTAGGTGACCCCTACTTGTTGGCGTATGTTTGTCACATACCATCAGACAGACGCAATCCATCTTTTTTTTTTAAAAATATTTACATTTTTTAAAATACTAAATGACCCTTAAGTCAACATGATTATAACAAAAAAAAAAAAACTTTATTGAAAAGTCTAAAAAGTCTCTCGATATTAGTTTAATAATTTTGTGATTCTAAAGGTAATGAAGTAATTTTACTGTGGTTAAAATAGAAAAAAAGACTACAAGGCTCTTAAAGGGTGGTTTTTTTTTTAAGGATAAATAAGTTATTTTATTGTGCAAAAAAAAATATAAATACTTTTATGTCTCCACTCAATTTGATAATGATCAATGAACCATAAGGAAAAAATTGTAGTATCCTCAAAACAAGTTAACAGATTTTGTTTTAAAATGGTAAAATAATAATTTTATTTTACGAATCCATAATAAATTCTGAGTATAATGAATCCTAGAGTTCTTTTAGCTTTTGTTTTAATAATCCCCCACTTGAAGATTCCTTTCTAAACTCTTTAGATTTTAAAATAATATGTTCATTAAAAACCCAGTCCTATAAATAACCAAAGAGAAGAAATAAAAATTGTGTTCTCAATTGAAAAGTTGAAAGATAAATGGAAAATTGTTTTGATTATTGGAAAAATACAACCTTTGAAGAACATAAAAAAGAAAATCTTAAATTTGAATAAGAAAACTCTATTTTCTATTTTTATCTTCTTCTTTTATGAAAAATTGGAGTATATCTTCAATACTGAACAACCCTTTGATGTTTAACATCTTAAGGAGAGAAGCTTCTGGAGTTGTTTTATACATAAAGCTAATGATTTATTGTCTAAATTGAGTTAAGTTTTAATTTAAAAATAAAAAAATATTAACTTAATCAAACTTAGTTGATTTATAATTTGATTGATTTGATTAAACCTGATCTAAATCTAATAGGTTATACATATGATTTTTTCTTTAAAAACAAAACAATGCCATTTGAAAAAATAATAATTAATTTGGTTGACCAACAACTCAATAACTTACGCTCTTTTCAGGTCAAATTGACAATTACAGTTTTGCACCCAAGATTGATAATAGTTTTTGCTTATATTTGCTTGTTTGGCATGTGTTCATAAATTAAACAGCCTACAAATGATTCATTAGATCACTCGGAGATCCTTTATGAAGTATGAAAATATAGGGGACTGTTTGGAGAATAGAAATTGTTACACTAAAACCAACCTGAACGGAAAGGATGGATGGCTAATGAGTTATGGTGCTTAAACTTTTTTTTTATTATTATTAATATAGATGTTCATATCAATTTGTACGTATCTTGACTAATTTTACGGGCTCTGAAGTTAACAACTATATAAATCTTCAATAACCATCATATTAACAATTACATGGCTTGAACATAAAACTAGAGGGACAGTACTTAAACTTTGCCAACGTTGGTGGGAGGGAAGAAAAGGAGGATCTACATGTTTCAATTGGAAAAAAAGGACATGGTCACAGTGGAGTTTTTATTGCTGTAATTTTTGGAAGAAAAAAAAAGAAATTTATTCCAAGAAAAAAAATTTCAAATCTCACCATTAGTTTGGATTGCGCGAGAAAAAAAATAAAATGATAGGGAGTTAAATTATTAAAATATTTATTATATATTAAATCATTTTCATTCAATTTCATTTCATTTAATTTGGATTCTATGTTTTGGATTTACCAAACATGAAAAGATCCAAAAATAATACTATTTAGAAGAAAACTTTCCATGAAATTGTTTAGAAACAAAAATATTACTTCAATTTAAAAACAATTAAAATAAAAAAAGAAAAACTTGAAAGTTTTGTTCAGGTGTAAATTTCTTCATTTAAAATAAAAACTGGAAAAATAGATTTTCAGTTATTTAAATTCATACTGAATTTAAAAAACACAATATAAAAGTTTTTCAGAGGTTTCATTTAAAAGATTTTCAATTTTTTTTCCAAATAAGCAAATATAATACAAAATAGATCCGCCATAAAAGGAA
>Ga0325411_1004940_pt1 | contig 14874 bp, 7 predicted proteins | sample PopdelMetagenome_13_FD_206181 | JGI IMG/M metagenome (GOLD analysis project Ga0325411, IMG submission 206181) | Populus deltoides microbial communities from Bellville, Georgia, United States - Xylem-PdIQD-R4 | ecosystem: Host-associated > Plants > Phyllosphere > Stem > Wood/Secondary xylem... | reverse complement strand
ATTAAAAAATTATTTTACTTCAAACTCAAACTCAAGCACAAAATCATGTCCAAATCTTGGCTCAAGACTTAAGACTTGAGATGTAGGGATCAAGGTTCGAGCCCAGGTAGTGTTGTTTTGTGCCAAGCGGAGCCAAGTACGTATATGTGTAAGGTTTAAGCCCAAAACCCACTTCATTTAAGGTCTATCCCCTTTAAATGCTTTGGTGCCATACATGCTCATTTTTATTTTTTTAAAACTTTCTATTATATCAGCAACAAAAAAAAAATTATCTTCTTTCTATGTGGGATATAGAGTTTTGGATTTCACAAAACATGCTAATCGAGGGTTTTATGAGAATTATTTTTATCCATAATTTGTTTTAGTCATATTAATCTTTCATATTAAAGCACTTATGTTGGGAAGTAATTTCTAATAAAAGTTTAACTCTAAAAGTGAGTAAACTCCATTTTTAATTTGGCTTTGAATGTGTTTGTTAACCATGTTAAAAGAAAGTTCTAACAATCTTCCGTATGAATATTCTTAGTGAAATACTATCAAAGTTACTCAACTAATTAGTGACACAATATCTTGAATTATTTGACTTGTTGTGTAAATTCACACAGTAGTATTCACAGAGTTCTCTATCTTGATATTTCTTTTGGTTCGCATGATTGTGTTTTCTCCCCCAAAACAATTCTCAATACATAAGTGTTTTAGAGAATTTATATTTTTCAAAATTCTCAAGGAAATAACTATGTTTTTTCACTCATATTGGTTATCTTTTATTAGGAATATTCTATTAAACTCCATTCAATATACCTAAATATGAATATATCTGCACTTGAGGGTCTAGCTTCGTGGTCAATCGTGTGACTTGTTCCGCCCCCGTCTCGAGTTCGATCCTCTATGTGCACGCCTATCACCCCCGCGGTGCCTTACCTGCTCATTGGGCTTGCAGGATGCTCAGTGGGCCGTGGGGAATAGTCGTGGTACGCGCAAGCTAGCCCGGACACCCCACGATAATAAAAAAAATATATATATATGAATATATCTAAGAGCACTGTAGGTGACACATTTTTTCATCATATGAATAAGCAAAAAAAATATTTTTTTTTAGTGCTATTGAGAATGTCATATTACTTAGTTTTTCATTTGAATCTAGATCTTGAGATCTTTATTCACCAAGGTAGGATTACTATCATTACACTCTCTATTTGATGGCTTTAAGCTCATTTTCTTCAATAAATTATACATAAGCTCTCTCTTCAAACCTTTAGTTAGCGAATTTGTAATATATACCTATGACTTTACATAGTTAATAAAAATTATCTTATTAGATAACAAATGTTTAAAAATATTATGCCTAAATGTTTATGTCTAGAGTTACCTTTATACTTGCTACTCTATGCCTTTATATTGCTAACTAATTGTTGCAATTGACACAAATTATTATTAGCCATAGTTATAACTAATATGGAATATCCTTTAAAAAATTTCAAAACCACTTCCTTTCTAGCTTTATTAAGATTAAGAACTTTTTTTTTTATCATGGGTTTTGTGATGCACATTTTCTTAAAGCATTTTTATGACACAACTATTCCATCTAGTGTGAAGATATATTAACTACTAGCTTTTGGATTCTTAGTGTTGGATATTCAATTTGCATCACTATACCCTTCCAATGTTATTAGGTATCCAATGTCTGAATACATCTTAGATTACGAGTATGGATTATTTGGTGTTGTATGGTTCATAACATATATCAAACTCCAAATTATTCAAGAATATTCTATTTGATTTATTACTATATTTTTAGTTTTGAATAGATGTGCACTTATATCCATTGGTGTATTGATACTGCTATTTTCACCTTTAAAAAAGTTGTCAAAACTTTTCTCAACATGATGAAATTAGAACAATACTAAACTATTAGATATCCTAGTAATTTTTATTCCTACTATGACATATATTGTTGTTACCCTTTTTTTATACAAAAACAAAAAAACCAGAGAAAACAAAGAAAAAAAAATATATACAATGGAATACGCATGTAAAAGGCCTAAAAAGGACCCCCTAAATATGTTGGTGAAAGACCAAAAATCCAAGCAAAAGTTGATAGACCAAAATTTTCAAGATTAGCAAAATTAGCAACCCAAATTTTGATTAACAAAAGGGCCCATTAGTGAAAATGTTTTTTTTTTGTTTTTAAAGATTCAATTAGATTTTTGGCAGGTTTAATTAAATTTATTAAGGACTTAATCACAAGGGAAATCAATTTTTAGAGTCAATTTGGATGTTAATTGAAATAAATCAAACTTTCGGACTGAAATTGGACTTTGAAAAGTTTAATTGATCAAATCAGGGGCTTAACTGCATAAAATTCAAAGTCTGATGAGTAGTTAGGGACTTAATTGAACATTTCATGAACCAAGGACCAACTTGCAAAAGTACGTGACTTCGGGGAATGAAATCAATGAAATCGAGAGTCAAATCAAAGAAAATTAAAAGTTTGATGGTCATCTGAGATCCAATTAAACAAATCAAAAACTATGGACCAACTTGTAAAAGACACTCAAATTTGAGGCTGGCAATTGAATCTAACATGGATGCAATTGCATGAAATTAGGAGTTTATGGGGAAATTAGAAGTATAATTAAACAAAATTGAAAGAATAGGGATCAAATTGAAAATTGCCAAATCCTAAATAAATAAAAAAAACCTAATTTGTAGGGTTTAGCTAAAATGGCACCATTCAAGATACTGTGCATCTTCTTTTTTTACTTTTTGGCTGATCAAGTGGATACTTTCAAATGAGTGAATGTGGCGTTTCTAGCCACTTTAAAGACTGCAACCACCATCATTCAACTAAGAAACACCTTCTCTACAACCCCATATCCTTGAAATCAAATGTTTACACCCTATATTCCCCAATGATATTTGCAACATCTTATCCTTAATCAACCATCACTACAATTTCAGTTGTTTGGTTGATTGAGTAGACACTTTCAAATATTTGAATATGGAGCTACATATCTGATAGAAAGGTATGCATCCCCTCTACCAAGTTCAAGTGGTCTCAGGCAACGTTGATGTCGAATTTGCTTCGGCGAAGTCACGAAAGGGACCAACCCATCCAGCCTTGACTAAGACATCCATTTGCAGAAAAACATCTAAGCCTAGGGATGATCATTTTCGGTTCGGTTCGGTTTTTATCTAAAAAAATAACAAAAAAATTTTTAAATTGAAAAATTCAAACCGAAACCGAACCGGAACCGGTTCAAACCGACCGGTTTCGGTTCAGTTTGGTTTGGTTAATTTAACATAAAAACCGGAAAACCTGAATTTTTTATTTGGGCTATTTTTTGGGCTTTTTTAAGCTTGCTTTGGGTTTTCTGATGGGCTTTTTAATGAACTTGTAATTGATATTAATTTTATCTTATTTTGTTAATAAATTCTATAATATATTTAATTTTTTATCACTAAATATTTATTTATATTAAATTATTAATGCCAATATTGTGTTTAAAATTAATTAAAAGTCTTTCTAATATTTGTGTTTTCTAATATTTATGTTTTGAACCCTCCTGCATCATCAGAACTTAAATAACAAACACACCAGTTAAAATCTAAATTACAACATTTTTATGATGAACTCTCGATAAAACTTCCAACTCTGCGTTGAATTCAAGCCCACCTTCAACCAATCCTTGTCGACATCGTTCGATGGCAATCAGTTGTCCAGTAGGAAGCATCCCTTTATAAACCTGTACACAAAAATGTTGAAAGATTCAAGTATTGTGTCGCTGAAAAAATAAATGAATATTCTCGATTTAGTCAGCACATTCTACAAGTTAAAATGGTCATAACAGGTTTAAATTCAATAGAAAACATTGCATCCAGCCCAGATAACTACAATTTGATAGTTTACTTTCAAATGCTCATTCTTAAGGTTTGGTTTTCCATTTCAGCTCAGAAGTTAGATAGTTTGAAGGCAAATTGCAACCAGCAACACCCACAATCATTGTTTATGCAAATGAAACCACCATGACAGGATAGGAAAAGAGGGAGAGACTTGCCATTCTGTAACCCCCTGATCCAATATGATTGGCTTCCGAGAAATTATCGGTGCTCTTTGTAATCTCAACGAAAGAGAAGTGTCTGGCTCCCTTTAACTTAGGAACTCTGCCACACAATTGCAACAAGGTTTCCATGACAATGTTACAAGTTTGTATACATGTAAGAATGGTATGAAAAGTTGAAAACAGTTCACTAATTATCCCTGTTAACTTTAGCAGATCATGTCCAGAAAAAATAAAAAAACAAGCAGAGTTTAAATCAAGTTCTACCAGATATAATAGCATAACAATACTAATTATTCAAGTTCTACAAGCATAACAATATATTAATTAACCTGTAATTGCACTTAATTATGAGAAATTTGCTAAAATAGAATGTTATTTCTAGATAATTTCTACAAGCAAACGTGTGAAACACAATTCAAGAAATTAATTAGTGAACTATTTTCAACTTTTTATGCTATTGAACTTTGGCCCGTGGGTTAAGGAATCACAAGGAATATAAACCATGCATTTTAATCGTATGTACATGCTTTCTTGGAATATATTCATGAAAACTAATTGTAAGTCTTTGCATAAATATGGGAGAACAAGATGACTATCGGAGACAGTAAATAATTTTGGCAACTGCATCAAAAAATCATGGTTTTTAATGTTAATCACAGCTTCATCATGAGTGATAAATATACCAGTTCTTTCATCAATGGCAACTGCATCAAAAAATCATCCTTACGCTAAATTTAAGAATATTTCCATAATCCCAAATCTACCAAAACACTACTCCAAGCTCAAACTTTGATTTTTTGTAAGAATATACCACTTTAACAAATACACAAATCACAGAGCATGTGTTTTAAAAAAAAAAAAGATTGATAAAACAAAAAATCATACCTGGTGTGACAAGATTTAAGGTCGTGTCAGGTGTGAAAGAGGGAGGTGACTGGTTTGCTAGATCTGGAGGTTAGGTGTAGTGTGTGTCATGCCTGTGTAGGAGACTGGGAGAGGAATATGGCTGGTTTGTATAGATCTGTAGAGTCAGGGACTCAAGAGAATGGAGATGAAGATTGATTATTTTTTATCTAGTTTGTGAGGGTTGAGAGGGGCGGCTGGACGACTGGGAGAGTGAGAGAGTATGAGATTGAGAGTTTGAGACTTACGAAAGATCTGTGAATTTGAGATCTGTGAACTAAATCAGTGAATTGTGAGTTTGTGAGGGTTGAGAGGGGGCGGCTGGACGTAGAGGATGGGTGTGTGCTTGCTAGGGTTAATAATTTTTGTATTTATAAGACCCCTTAACTGAACCGGTTCGGTTCGGTTGGGGTTTCGTCGGTTTCAGGTTTCTTAAACCGGAACCGAACCAAACTTTTTTGTAAAAAAATAATCTGTTTGATCGGTTTTTTTCCGGTTTGGTTTTTCCGGTTATTTTTTTCTCGATTTTCTCGATTTAATCTGTTTCTCAGTTTTTTTGCTCACCCTTATCTAAGCCTTTCACGTGTTTATGCTTAAAAACTCAAAAAGGATTCTTATCAAAGGTTTAAAACCATTCTCTTAAGATCAAAAGGTCAGAAACACTTCACCTTGGCTTCCATGTTTATCACAAATCTACCCAAAGCTAAAACCATTAATCTAGAGTTGAAACCAGCGTCGTTTTGGTTTGTTATAACCCTAACAAACATGGCATCTAAAAGCTTTGAATTCGCCTATAAAAGGAAGAGTAACCTAGAGTAGAAAAGAGAAGAGAGGTAGAAAGAGGAGCAATTCTTCTACAATTAAATCTTATAAGGCTCTCATAAATATATCTTTCTGAGTCTCAAAGGACTCCAACAAATCTTTTTTATATATAAATAAGTCTTAAAGGAATCTTGATTTCTCTTTTATGATTGAGTTTCAGAGAACTCTCACAAATCATTGTTTATATTTGAGTCTTAGAGGACTTTTTTCAAAGTTAAGTCAAACCTTCCCAACAAGAGACTTTTATGATTGAGTCTTAGAGGACTCTTATAAGATCACTTTGAGTTTATCAGTTTATAAAATAACAAGTTAAAAATCACTTTGATTTCATCACTCTATAAAATAACTATTTTAAAAATTACTTTGTGCTCATCACTCTATAAAATGAAAAATCAAAAAGCAATTTATTGCCATTTATAAAATGATAGCTTGTAAAGCACCATGACTTTATCACTCTATAAAATGACAAGTTGAAATCTATTTTGAGTTCATCACTATACAAAGTGAATGGTTGAAAAATACTTTGAGTTCATCACTTTATAAAATGACAGGTTGAAAAGCATTTTGAGTTTCTCACTCTATAAAATGACTGGTCGAAAAGCAATTCAAGCTCCTCACTTAATAAAATAATAGGGTGAAAATCACTTCAAGCTCCTCATTACATAAAATAACTATTTTGAAAATAACTCTAAGTTCATCACTTTATAAAATCATAGGTTGAATCTAATATGAATCGAGTCTTAGAGGGATCTTATAAATTTTTATGTACTTTTAAGCCTTAAAGGACTCTCGCAGGTTTTTCTTTACTTTTGAGTTTTAGAGAAATCCTACAAATTGTTCTTTATTTTTTAGTATTAGATGACTCTTGCAAACTTAAGTCAAAAGCATCACATTTGTGAATTTGAATCTTATCTGATTCTTTCAAGTTTCAATTCTTGAGGCTAGTCATCTCTCGACTTGATCTCCTTTCAAATTTTTTAAATGTTCGCTATCATTTTCTTTACAAGCTTACTAAACAAAGCCTAAAAAATTATACTTTTCATAGACTTTATTTTGTAAGCACTATCAATAAGGGGCCGTTGTGGTAACCTAATTTTAGCACCCCACTTTGATCACATTTTTTATTTTTATTTTTTAAATACAAAACTTTCTCGAAAATGTGTCTTCTACGCAATTTGGTTAATTATGGCCATGTCATAATTTTGATCTTTTCTCTAATTGTTTTCATATCGATGAATTCTTGATATAAAATTAAAAAAAAAAACTCAAAAGAAAATTAAAATCAAAGAAAAATAAACAACAAAAAAATAGTAGGTGGAACGATAATAAAGTAAAGAGATAGGGACTAAAATGATCGATTTTTTTAATCCCTTGTCCAAGTAGCTCGAGAATAGAAGGATAAGAAATATTTAAGGGATAAAAAAGAATAAGGAATAAAAAATAAGAATATTCTTACATGGGATAGTATAAGAGATGCGTGAATGGTTGAGAAAAATAGGGGGAAAGAAGAGGAAAGAGAGGGGGAGGAGAAAAGTGTAAGAGGGAAGAAAAACATGGAGTGAAAGAGGACGAAGAGAAAATCAAGTGATAAATTTTATTAGAGAAAACTATGGAGAAAAAATTTTATGCATGGAGAAATTTTAAAAAATATATGTGTGTGTCTAATAAAGGGAAAAAATTTAGAATGGGAGAGAAAAAGAGGTGAAACATTTTGGGAGAGATAGAGAAAGAAAGCAAAGAGAAGCATAAAAAAATGTAAAGAATCACAAAGAAAGAAAAAAAAAAGAAAATCAGACTAAAGAAAGAAAAAGGAAGAAAATTAGCCACCCTCACTGCATCAATCCCTCCAACGCTAGTGATAGGCCATAAAAGCAAAAACCACTTCACCAATGATAGCCTACACATAGGTACCGTCAATATTGGCAGTAATGCTATATCCCCTCGCTTTTCTATCCTACATGGCAATAGCTCCTCCTTCACATCATTTTTTTATGAATCAGTCACCAATAAACCCAACCACCATGATCACCTCTCATCAGACAAAAACCAAATAGCCACTGCACTTATTTTCATGCCACAACCACTCAAAGAAATAAAAGAAAAGAGAAAAAGAGATAAAAGGTTGATAAACTAGTAAAGAGAGAAATTAAGAAATAACTAAAACTTGAAATGGTTTGATCTCACACCTTAGGAGTTAATGTGCCACACCACTGGCATAGAAAAAAAGAGGAAGAGGAGACACTCCTTATCTGCCAAGAAATACACCCATTAGTGGTGGTGTATTAACCCATATGCCAACACTACCATACCTACCACCACTTGTAGCCTTACTTTAGTAGCTTTCGGGTGATTCTAACAACTCCTAAAAGTCAATTTCAAACCTTAAAATTTTTTTTGAAATATTTTAACATGTTATTGAAAATTATAATTTTGATTTTTTATTGATCATTAATTTGTTATGGATGCTTGTTATAAAATATTTAAAGTGTTGGTGTCTAACCCATTGAATGACAACCCCATAGTTATGATGTTGCCCAGGGTTTATTTTCAAAGTGGAATAAGGTCAAATTCATTACCTTGTAATTGGCTTAGGAGACTAAGTTGCAATAGGTTTATCTAAGATGTAATGATTTGGTCTTGGAATAAAACTATATGTGTATTGATGTTATTGTTGACTTGTTATTACATTTAAAATTTTATTTCTAAAAAAATGAATAAAAATAGTGTCGATGAGTTTTTTTCAAGCTTGTTTCATATCATGATTTAAACTTGGATTTTTAACAATTAGGTCAATGTGTCTCTTTGTTTTAGAAACCAATGTAAGCGTAGCATGACATTTTTTACCTCAAAACAAGTTCCATAATGAGTCGACAATTTTTTTTCAAGTTAGCATTGGGTTTTGATTTAAGCTTGATTTTTTAGTGGCTAGGTTGACGAGTCTTCTAGTTTTAGGGAGCAATATAAGCTTAATATGACATTTTTAACCTTAAATTGGGCTCTAAAAGGCATCGATGAGTTTTCATCAAGATTTTGTCAAGTTGGCAATGTTTTGAACATAGCTTGGATTTTAACATCAAGACCGATGAGTCTCATAATTTAAGGGACCAACATAAGCCTAACATAATGTTTTTTTTTAATTGAAAACTAAAAATTAAAAAAAAATTAAGAAAACAAAAAAAAATCAAGTAATGAGACTCTTGATTCAAGGTGAGCCTAATGCTAACTTCGACAAACATTGATCAATATTAAATTACTTATGAAAAAGCCCAAAAAATATTTAGATAATTAATAACATGTATAAAAATAGATTTAAGAGAACACACATAGCTAAGGTAGTCTTTCTTCGGAAAGGATGCACTAATGGTGATGTTTATCTTCCTTTAAGTATAACCAACCTCTTACTCAAATCTCTTGAACCGAAGCATATTTTAGCATTCTTAATTTCCTTAAAAACTAGGTGGTGACTCTATTTTTCAAGTTTTTCTTTTAATTTTGGGGGTCCCATTTTTATATCGAGTGACAACAAAAAACTCCATGGTGATATCTCCACTTCTCCAAACGTATGTCCATGAAAAATCTCTACAACAAGATCTCTATTTCTTCATTAAGTATTTGTGTCTCAATATCTCCATAAAGGATCATAGATCCTGTTTCAGGTCCCATGACCAAATTTATTTCAAAATGGATCAGGAATCCTTCTCCAAGTCTGCGCGATTACTTGTCTACAAAAAGGATCAAGGATTATTCTCCTGATTTCTCATGGGATATTTCCCTCTAAAATGTGTTTCTAAACTTATAGACAAATCATATTACTTATATTTATACTTGTTTTTTTATTGTTTTTTTTTTTCACAAACAAAATAATTAAAATCTTCTCTTTCTTGCAGAAATGTTAGCAAAATAACAAGAACTCTCGTACAAACGCATCCACATGAAAGTAACATTATCAAAATCATAACAACTCTTAGCATATGCATTTATATAAAAAGAAATGTTAGGAAAATTATAGAATCTCTTGTGCAACTGCAGAAAATACAACATCCAAATAAAAAAAAGTAAATTTTCTTCTTGCACTTTTGCTAGTTAAGTTTTTCAAACATATTTGTTTAAAAGAATAGGAAGGCAAATGATTGTGCACGTTTTATTTAAAATAAAAATTTAATCTAGTTGTTTGAGCCTAGGCCCAAACTACTAAACTTGCCTTGCCTAAAGTCTCTCTTACTCCCAAATTGTTTCCTCTCCTCCTCACTATACAAGCTACACAATTTGTACTCGAGCACACTCCTCAACATATATTCAAGTCATGAGAAAGAACAATGCACCGCTCACCGTCCAACCACACAAAGTTGTATATGCTTTACTAACAAATTCTACACAAGTCCACACTTTTATGCAAGGTTAGCACCCCGCTTCTACCCATGGCATAATGAAAACACCATCGTATTTCCTACACCACCCAACATGACACTAATAATCATCAAATTCTCCACCAATAATAGAGGAGGTATTATAACCAATGGTGGGCATCAATATTGTCATCAATTAATTATTGTATAATTGTCCATATCCCGAGGTTAGATGAACTAAGATAATGTGATCCAAACTACATCAAATGATTCATGACATGTGTCACTTATGTCTATTTTGAGGTCAAGAACTAATAAGGTTAAAGAGGTATTTAATGGGATATTTAATATATTTACACCTTATTTCCTACAAGATTTACGGATTTAACTTATTTTCTTACTTACACGCTGATTGAGCATATTTTTTTTCTAATGTATAGTTTTACACTAACATATATAATTTTTAATTCAACAGTTGAATCAGGCTGAAATTTTAGCAAAAGTTCATCGAGGTCTTCTTTAATATTGGGTTAATTTTTTAGTTCAATCAAACATCAACAAGGCCTTTTAATAAGATCTACAAGATACTGTGCAGGAATTACATTAATTTCCTAATTGATTTAGACTTTTTTTTTCTATTTTTATTTAAAACTCTTTTGTTACTTTTTTCAAACTTTTTAGGAAGTTTTACCTAGCATAAATAGTGTTATTTAGCTTGTATTTATGTTTGAAATTAAAAAGAGATGGATTGATTATTTAGAAATAAAATTTGTGTGGGAGAGTTTTCTCTTATTCTTAGTTTCTTATGGAGTTACTATAACTTATCAAAGAATTAACTAAGATTTGTAGCATCTTCTATACTTCTCGTTCTCATCTTGATTATAGGTGTTGGGTGGGGGGTTGGTTATTTATCGTCTTGGTTTCTTGGTATAGATTATCATTATGATAAGCTCAAACCAAGCCTAGATTTAGTTTTCTTGGAAAGGATTGATTTGACGTGGGTTTCTTGATTTTTATATTTATAGGGTTTGCATAAGAAAATCTATAAATATTTTTTTCACCAAGTAAATATAACAAGTTCTCAGATTCAATATTTTTTACAGTAACTCACTATTACATATGTTTTTTCTCTCATATACATTAGCCAGTCTTTATTCCACGAGGAGGTTGTTTTTCCAGGTGAACATCCAACCACCGGTCAAGTCAACCTTGGCTTTTAACGTGAGCATGCGTGTCTTTGGCTTTGTGTTGATAATCAATTGTCTCAACTGTCTGTTAAGGTATGAGGTAAGCTTGTTGTGTTAATCGGATATGATTGAAGAAGTAAAATCTTTGATTACAGCGATCGATACTTCCACAAATTTTTTCTTGGGCAAACATCAATACATTTTCAAATTATTAGGGTAGTTTTGCATGCATTTAAACTATTTTTTATATCAATTTATTTTATTTTCAAATTATTAATATGATTTCTCAGTTATGACTTATGTTAGTACTTTTACTTAACAAAAATCATTACATTCTCTACAAAATGACATTGTTTCTTAAAAAAGCAATTGATGAAAATATATTTAAAATAGATGAAAGTCTTTAATTGAAAGTTTCTGAAAATTTAAGTATAAAATTGGTGCTAAAACTTATTTGGTGATTAAATTGAGATTGCCTATATAGTTGAAGACTGGTTTTTTTCTTGCGTGCTTGGGTCCATTCTAAAAGCATATTTTAATTTAATTTTGAGGCTATTAAAATAAATCCTTTTAAAATTCAAATAATTAAAATTCTAGAGTAAAAAATGTTTTTTTATTCAGGTATTTTTTATTTTAATGAAAAATATTTTTTATTAACAACATGGTTATTTGAATAAAAACATAAAAAAATCAAAATAAATAATCATAAGAATTCAAATAGTTTAAATTCAATTGAAAAAAATGAGTTTTTTTTATTCAGAACCCCCTTTTTGTTATTCACCTATTCCTTTTTTTTCTTTTTTTTTCTTTTTTGATGTAAGCTCGTATTTTCATCAAATGCACGGTTAATTTTTCAAATCAAAACTTATCGTGATCTACAAAGCAGGAAAAAAAAATGCTTTGATTGTTTTCATGTGATTGTATGAAGAATAAAAGTATAATTAATTTGAGAAAATTATATAAAAAGATGAGTTAGGATCGATCCTTGTAGTCACAAAACAACCCCAAACATTATCACTTGTGTGTCCACACAAATTACAAGAGAGTAAAAAAAGCATTTAGATTGATATGATGATGATCCTTTACCCAGCAAGTTTTTTGGTAATTAAGGCACAAGAACGATTATAACCTATGCTCATATTTCTTCTTAAACTCTCCGATAAGATGCCTTCTAACGCCGTGGTTTTCCTTGCAATTCACAGCCACCTAGCTAGAAGCTAAAAACCAAAACCCATGTTTTACAATTCATCAACGGGTTTGATTTTTTTTTCTCTTCTAACTGATCAATATTTGAACTAAATGAGGTTGAAGAAACCTCAGAGATTGAGACTTTACAAGAAGAAGCTGGATTTGAAAGATAGGAATTGCGATTGATTGTTGAAGAAGACTCTAATTTCTTTGGGACACGACACTGAGTAGGATTTCTAGGTATCACGGCAAGCACTTGCAAACATTAAAGAGAATGCATGTTTTTTGTTAGAAAAATCGTTGGCTAACGGATAGAGAAGGAATAGCTTCTTTTTTAGCAAATATGTAGGACGAAAAAATTAAAAAAGATTTTGAAGATTCATTTATCTTTCGTTTTAGGAGAAAAAAAGAGAGGCCAATAATGTATTTTTATTTTTTAAAAATTATTTTTAAAATTAATATATCAAAATGATTTGAAAATATTAAAAATATATTAATTTAAAGTAAAAATTAATTTGGAGACAATTTATATCCTGTGGGCACCTAAATAAAGAGTTGGAGACAATTTATATCCTGTGGGCACCTAAATAAAGAGTTGGTGACAATTTTGGGGGCCACAAATATCTTAAATGTATCTTGATAGAAATATTTAGGTTGCGGTGGTTGTTTTTGTGCTTTTAAAAAACTTAAAATTTTTAAAAATTTTAATTTTTTGATATTTTAAATTGTTTGATATACTAATATTAAAATTAAATTTTTAAAAATAAAAAAAATATTATTTTAATATATTTAAAATAAAAAAACATTTTAAAAAATAACTTTATCTCAAATACGCTATTTACAGATACTGTTTTTGAATGAACAAATATACAATTGTTCAGTAACCAAAGCTTGATTGGTGATGGCACTAAACTATTTGGGTTATAGCAGAATGACACTGATTGGCTGCCATTTGTTGGTTTCATCGACGATAACTCGGTGCCGAGGCTTTGATGGGATGGTGGTTGGTTGATAAAGAATTCAAATTAGTCTTGTATAATTTTATAATTATTCAACATTTTTTTATTTTTAATTGTGTTTATTACATAATTGTGTTTTTTATTTTGAATTTTTTTTGAGTTATATAAAAATATAATTTAATGTATCAATTATTTTTAAAATATAATTTTTTTAATTTATTGTATAATTATTTTTAAAATTTGTCATTCTTGTATTCTTACATAGTTCTATAGATTGATTAATATAAACACTAAAAAAGATGATGTTTTTATAATGCACCACTTCATAAAAGCACTATTCATTTCGATAGTATAATGCCTTGTTTTTTTAAATTTATATATTTTTTATTTTAATTTCATCATTTAATATTTGATTTATTAGGGATTGGACTTCATTATTTATTTCGATTTGTTTTTTAAAGTTATTTTAGTCTCATAACCCGAGTCGCATACTGTTTAATTAACAAAGAACTAAAAGAGGTGGTGCTTTCACTATACACCACCTCACAAAGCACTATTTGTTTCAATAGTTATTTTAATCTTTTTTTTTTCCTTTGACATTTGATTTGTTGTAGATCGAATTTTATTTTTTGTTTTAATTTGTTTTCTATGGAGTTATCTCATCCTTATGATCTGGGTTATGGATTTGACTAGTTAATTAACCAAACCATGAGTTTGATAGGTTAACTCGAGTTAATTTTTTTAAATTGATTTTTATTTTTAATTTTATCATTCAACATTGGATTGATTGGAAATTATGCTATATAATTTATTTCGATTAGTTTTCCATAGAGTTATCCTAGCCTCATGACTTAAGTCATGGATTCGGTAGATCAACTAAAGTTGATATGGTGTCATTTTTCAGTATACTTTTTATAAAGTTATCTTAGTCATATGACCCATTGTGTGGGTTCGATGGGTTGACTCAATTGTTTTTTTTTTTTCATTTTTTAGTTGATTTTTTTACAATTTTATCCTTCAACATTGAGTTGATTGAGAATTGCTTTTTATTTGATTTTTATGAGGTAATCTAAATTTCATGACTAGGATATCATCTTTAATTGTTTTTAGTTAAATTTTGCTTTTACTAGTCCTCTATATGGTCTTTAGACTCTCTAAGTCGATTGGGTCATATCAAGTCGACAACCATATAGTAAAAAAAAAAAAATTATGCTAGAGAAAATGTTAACAATGTCTAAATACTTTTTACATTAAAAAAAATTAATCCGACTCATAGTATAGTGCAGACCAATAATCTATCCATAGCAGGAAATATGATGACCTTCTAGAGCAGTCATTTTACATGGTTGGCAGTATTGAAAAGGTTATTGCCAAGGCTAAAATGATTTCCAAGGAATTCGATGTT
>Ga0325411_1004939_pt1 | contig 14875 bp, 8 predicted proteins | sample PopdelMetagenome_13_FD_206181 | JGI IMG/M metagenome (GOLD analysis project Ga0325411, IMG submission 206181) | Populus deltoides microbial communities from Bellville, Georgia, United States - Xylem-PdIQD-R4 | ecosystem: Host-associated > Plants > Phyllosphere > Stem > Wood/Secondary xylem... | reverse complement strand
AAAAACAGAACAGGAAGTAGGTAAACTTCAATTCTTCGAAAATACTCTTTCCTCCTAGGCCTGTAGGATCATCCATGATAACAAATTAAGATATTATTACAACTTTCCACTGTCAAAGGGCTAGTGACGGCACCAAAGGATAGGAAGATACAGAATCAATGTGTGTGTAGAAACCTAGGTTGAAACACAAAATCTGCGGCTTCATCCTAGGTTTAGTAAGAATATATCTCTTATGATAATATAACTTGCCATTAAAAACATCTTTCTCACCATGTCTCTAACACATTGATAGATGGTGATAACTGGCTGCCAAGAGTAGAGATTGATAACAACCAAAAAATTCAATACGAGGCTGATAAAGAAGAACTATTCTGGTGAAGAAAGCTTAAGGCCCATCATCCACCTGTGTAACCCATGACCCTGAGCTTGGTGTTGTTCACTAGATTTAGCAATATCATTCCTTCTCAAAGTTGCAATTGAGTGGCCTCAATTATAGATTGAACCTCGTGTCTAGCTTTATAATCATCAATGCATTTTTGAAAAATCATGTTGATGAAGTCCTAAAAATCCAAATAGCTTAGGAATAAGATTTTCAGGTTGAATAATTGGTTAATCAACTAATCTTAATAATTTCATCTCTATTCTCCTTAGCTAAGGTGTTCTTTAACATATACTTGGTACTTGGTAGATCAAAATGACTTATGACTACTACCTGTAAAATGTCCCCTTTGGTGAAGGTGAAGGCTCTCTTATACTTAAATAAATATATTTTTATTGAGAGAAAATACAATAATATTCTAGAGAGAGATGCTCTGAAAATATATATGCAGTAGAATGAAGATTGTGAATTTTTAATTTGAAGGTCTCATGGTGTATTATACCCCATAAGTCTTGTTCTTTTATGAAGATGAGGGTCTGAATTGTAATTTTACCCTGATAGCATATAATGAGGAATAAATATCCCTTCCATCTATATTCATGTTTGATGGAAATATGGTGAGTCCTTGGAGGACTTTTAAACATCTAAAAGGTATAGGGAGATTATAGTCTATCACGTCAAATGTAACTAAGCCCATAGAGGCTGAGTTCTTCCCCAAAGTTAGACTCAAAAGAGGTTGGTCATTCCCTTAGGTGTACCCAAGAGAGGATGGTCATTATCTTGGACTTGACTTACTGCTAAGTCTAATTACCTTGGCTTTGACATGTTTGCCAGACCCACGTTACCTAGACTTGGCTAAATACCAAGTCCAAGTAACTTGGGTTTAGCATATTCGTCAGACCCACATCACCTTGGACTTGGCAGATGACCAAGTTTAGGTACCATGGGTCTGACATGTTTGCCAAACCCACGTTATCTTCGACTTGGCTGATTATCATATCCAAGTGCAATGGATTTGGCTGACTACCAAGTCCAAGTACCTTAGGTCTGTATGTTTGCCAGACCCGCATTATCTTATTCCCTTGGGCGTGCCAAGGGAGAATGGTCATTTTCTAGGGTGTGCCCAAGGAAGGATGGTTATTTCCTTGGGCGTGCCAAATAAGGATGGTTGTTATTTTGGAGTTGACTAAATACCAAGTCCAAGTACCTTGGGTTTGATATGTTTACCAAACCCACATTATCCTGGATTTGGCTAAATTTCAAGTCCAAGTATCTTGAGTTTGACATGTTCGCTAAACCCATATTACCTTGAATTTGGCTAAATACTAAGTGTATATTAGGCCTAACATGTTTGTCAAACCCATGTTATCCTGGACTTGGCTGACTGCCAAGTCCACAAGCAATGAACTTGGCTGATTGCCAAATCCAAGTGCTTTGGGTCTGACATGTTTACCAGACCCACATTATCTTATTTCCTTAGGCGTGTCAAGAGAGGATGATCATTCCCTTGTACGTTCCAAGAAAAGATAATCATTCATTGGGCGTGCCCAAGGGAGGATGCACATTTCCATGAGTGTGCCAGAGGCTTGGCACACTACCAAGCCCAATCGTGTCTAGGTCTAGTTGGTGCCAGAGCTAACGTGCCAGGGTTTGACACACTGCTAAGCCCAATCACGACTGGGTCTCGCTAGTGTTTGACTTAGTGTTCTAGAAACTTGGCACACTATTAAAACCAATCGTGTCTGGGTCCAGTTAGTGTCGGGGCTTGGCACACTGCCAAGAAAAATCATGGTTGTTGTTTGGCTAGAATCAGACCCAGCATTATCAGGGCTTGGCATAGTGCTAAGCCCAATCGCTTGTGGGTTTGCCAGACCCAGCGTGCCTGGGTTTTGGCACACTACCAAGCCCCCACCCGGGGCATGCTCATTCCCTTGGGTAAGCTCAAGGGTCATAAGGATTTTTAGGCCCATTAAAAATAAGTTTATTTGTAGCCCCTAAGTCTTTGTGATATTGATATGCAAAGACTTGTAAAAATACTTGGTTATTATGATGAGTTCGTTGAATTTTCATTGTGTGAAAAAAAGGTGGAAAACCTTGGGTGATATATTAGAGAGCCTGTGTGGAAGGGGATGCACCATAGTAAGAGAAAGAATTTTTAAGTATATAGAAGGCATGAAGAAAATCATACTTAAAATTTCCCTGAAGGGTAAGAGAAAAACATAAGGAATGAGTTTGTACTTAAAAATATTTCTATGTGGCTGGGGGAACCTATTAGAGGAAATCTACTCACTTTTGAGAACTCCTATCTCTAAACTCATCAAGCATGGAGCTCATTTAGAGAATTTATAAGTGGTTAGTGTGAACCCAAAAAGGATGAACCTATACTTATAGGTTTTTTGGAGAGTAGGAGTTTGCAGCTCTTCTAACATTGTCATGGGGTTTAAAAGCCCTCCACTAAAGAGTGATCATCATGATTATTATTATTATTATTATTATTATTATTATTATTATTATTATTATTATTTAATGGGGCATGAGAGCCTTCTATTTAGAGTGGTGATTACATGATGTTGTTATTTATACTAGGAAGACCAAGTTCATCTTTTGAAGAGTGGTGCATATAACATTAGAGAAACCAAGTTCATCCCTTGGAGAGCATGCATATAGCACTGGGGAGATTACATCTATCCCATGGAGAGTGACACATATAGCACTAGGGAGACCATATATATCTCTTGGTGAGTGATATATATAACACTAGGGAGATCACATATATCCCTTGGTGAGTAATGCATATAGCATTGGGGAGATCATGTCTATCACTTGGAGATTTGCCACGGGGAAAACACATGCCATCCCCCAGGACTTCTCTAGGGCTACCACCTTTAGGGATCACCTGGAGAAAATGAATCCATTTGAATAAGTCATTCATATATAAGAAACTTACATTATTATTAAGGATGATACGTCCTAAGATGATGTGAGTGATAGGTATGGTAGAGGTTCTTAGAAGGAAGATATCTTGAAGGTGGCACTAAGATGTTTGCTTTGACTTTCATGATTACTTCACTTGGAAGGTCATTTATGTTGGTTGTCCTTATGAAAATAACGAGGTCCATATCATAACAAACTAGCCTCTTCAACCTGTATATGATTTTTCATAAATTGTTTCACTTTAGACAAGCTTTTTTTTTTTTTATATATATATAAAGCATAAAGTTTTCTCTAAAGGGCATGCTCCTTTACTTGTCGTATCAAGGCTTCTAAGGCTATAACTCAAACAATTCTTCCACCTTGAGCATTTCAGCGTTGAATCTCCTTAATATCTATGTATACTCGTTCTCTTGTTGAGCAACACTGAAAAGCTTCGTGGAGGTTTTCTTGGTGAGTATGCCAGTGCTAAAGCATGCCACTAGCTTGGCATATAGGTCACTAAAACCTTCAATAAAGTTTGGTTTGTTATACCAAGTACGTGCAAATTCTTTGAAGATTGTAGGGAATATCTTGCACATTGAGTCATGGTCTTGGATGATCAAGTCCAAGTTGTTGAGTAGATTTTGCACATGCTCCATTAGGTCAGTCAAGCTATCATAGTTATTCAAACTTATTTTTATGGAAAAATAATCCTTAAGGAGTCGACTTTTCAATATACATTTGGACATGAGAGAAACCCTCCACTGATGGGGTTATAAACATTCCCCTAGGTATGCTTATGCATAAATTGTCTCCTATTTCTTTGTTTGCTGGGCCATTAGGACACCGAAGAATTGGTGTAGAATGACGATTATGATGACTGGTGTCCATCCCAAAGTAACTAGGGGAAAATGTTCATTGTATCTTCTTTGTGTATGGGTGAGGCAAAGACGTGAGTGGTCCTTTAAGGAACTCCCATGAATGTCATTTTGTCTAATTGTTTTTAGGTAGTGTAATTGTCTACAGGCTCTTGGTGCAGCTGATGACCTTCGCGTTAAGGCATTGTGTTTTGTTGAGGGTATTAAGACTTATTGGAATGACAATGTCTGATTTTTTCCTCGGGTTGCCAAGATGGCCTGGGTAAGGAGTTGTACCTAGTTAGTGAGTTGTTGAAGCTCTTGCTAGGTAGGAGTGTCCGAGACAACGAGTAGACTTGTCTCACATTCTAGCCCGGGTGAGCATAAGTTATGTGTCATGGAATGACCTAGTAATGTCGAAAGCAAACTTTAGAAAGAAATCGATGACTTTTTGATCAGTTCCCCACAGACGACGCCACTGATGAAGTTTTAAAAATCCAAATAGCCTAGGAATAGGGCTCTTCAGTTGGATAATTGGTTAATCAATTATTCCTAGCAATCTTGTCTCACCCTCGCGGTGGAGCGCGATGACCCTCGATTGATTTCGGGGTCGTTTTTGTTTGTGAATAAGGGAGTTGCCACCTAGTATTATGGTCACTATGAACCCTGACTGATCTTTCAGAGATTCTAAGGCAATAGACTGGTTGCGTAAAGGGAAGGTATTAACACCCCTAGTACGCCCTGTCTAAGGTAAGCTGCTTGGTGTTTGGTTTGCTTTATAATTGCTATGGTGTTGATGTTCTCTTAATTAGTTTTCCTATGATAGGTTTGCTATGATAAATGGATTTGGGTTCAAAGTCTAAAAGCAAAAACCATTGGCCAATATTGATCATACTTTTAGATATGTCTATAAAGTGTCAAGGAGAACCAATGCAGATATCTTGAAATCTGTGTTTGATTCAAATTTAATTTATTAAGATAGAAATCCAAGGAGATTCAATATGCTTTAAAAGCTCAATTTTCCCTTAGTATTTCATACTCTTATGACTTGTAAACCGTGGGGTCAAAGATTGAAATGTCCTCATCAAGGCTTCTTTCAAAGATGTGTGATGACTTGTTATTCCTAGAAAATTATTTTGGATATTTACCACTTAAGGTTTCTTTATCCAAATATTAACAGTGAATAATAAAAAGTTATTCCCAATAATATTTTGGATATTCATTCATTTGGGATTTTTTTATCCAAACATTAACGGTAAATAATAAATGAATTCTCCCAAAATAAGATTTTTGTAATTTTTTGAATATTGACCAATACCCTTTGGATTTTTACAAACATGTTGTAAAATCCAGAAATGCAAGAAAATAATTTTGTTGTGTTTAAGAAATCCATGCGAAAACACATTTTTGAAACTTCCAATAATTTTATATATATAAAAAGAACGTTCAAAACATGTTAGGGTATTGACCGTATGCAACACACATAAAACAATTTTATATTTTCTTTGTCAAAAACACAAACATCACAGTTAATCACAATTAAAGTCAACAAACCACGTATTAATCAAATTCTTAAGGCTTTAATAAATCAGTTATTAAATCCCAAAAAATATATAGAAATATGTTCTTACATGTTTACAGGAAATACAACATGATTTTATTTTTCCCTAAGATACTTGATCATATGCAAATTAAAACATTAAATTTTTTTCTTTTTGATTTTATAATTCAATAACATGCATAAAAAAAAATACAAACACACATCCCTTTTTTTAATATGTTTTTATCATTCACCCACATTTACATGTTACAAAATATTAAAAGTTCAAAGAAATCAAACAGTAATCTAAATATACACAGCAATGTCTGAAAATTACAAAAAAAAACATAAATAAATCCTCGGGAACAGTGTTGGAACAGTGGCGACACGTCTTCTCCACGCGCCCCCGCCACTGGAGGCTCATGAGTTTACGCGTCACCATAAGAACAACCCGGGAAACAGGGGGTCTGTAACAGCTTCTTCCACTCTTCACTTTCCTGCCGGCGGTGAGGAACACCGTCACCTGCAAAAGAAGAAAAACACACAAGCCAGTCAATTTTAATCCTTGTTTAGATCTGTTTCACTTCTATTTTCTCTCGGTTTGTCGTTTTCTCCTTCTTCTTCAGGTGGTAGGTTTATTCTAGGTCTTCTCCTTCTTCAGATTTGGCGGCTGTCATCCGTGGCCGCTGAAGACGCGGTGGAGATGGGCGTGGCTGTCTAGTCGGGGGGAAGGAGAAATGGGGTCTACGGCTGAAGAAGGAGACCGTGGGTCTGTCGCTGGTGGAAGAGGGAAGATCGGTTGGCTGCGGGCTGAAAGGCGGTGCTCTTGATGGCTAAGAGAAGAGTAGTTAAGAAGGAAGAGGCCTGGTGCGTGGCTGGTCGAGTCATGGGCTCTGGTTTTGGGAGGCCTTGGATGAGAGAGAGAGATTCTGGTGAGAGGCTGCAGCCGAGGATGAAAGGAGTGTGTGGTGGCCGGTTGATGTCTTCTGGAGATGAGGAGGAATGGATCAACTGTGGGGCTATTGGGTGGAGGATCTGGGTGTGTGTGGGTTTGGGAGGAGAAGAAGATCGGGAAAAAGCGGCTGGTTTTTGGGGAGAGTTGGCGGAGAAGGGAGAGATAGCTTTAGGTTTAGGTCTTTTTTTTTGTTACCCTAATTTTCTCTTTTAAAAAATTGCTCTCCTTTGTCAATTTTTCTCCCCCCAATACATATGGTTGTAGGTTTACTTATATAGAAAATTCCTACACATACTATTTAAGGAAATATTGCAGTAATTATTGCAGAGATTGTCTTCTATAATGAGCACCAACAAATCCTATATATATGGTATTTTATATTGCAGTGATTATTTTCCATAACCAGCACAAATCAAATCATATATCTATGGTATTTTATATTGCAGTAATTATATATGATTCAATAATTATCTTCTTGACATATTGCTTCCTTAATATTAGCCCTGATGCTCTATGTTATCGCCACATGCAAACCTTTATTTTTTAAAAATTTTTTTTATCAAAACATGGGTTAAAAATTAGGTTGCAAAAAATCTCATCTATTCTTCCTAGCCAATGTGTTTTTAATATATACTTGTAGCTTGGTAGGCAAAGACAACTTCTGACTAATTTCTGAAAAATATCCTCTTTGGTGGAGGTGGAGACTTTCCAATACTTAAATAAGTATCTTTTTATAGAGATAAAATACAATAATATTCTAGAGAGAGATGCTCTAGTTCAAGGAGTTGCCACATAGTATTATGGTCACTAAGAACCTTAACTGGTCAGTAGGGATTCTATGATACGGGACTGGTTATGTAAAAGAAAAGATGTTATCACCCCCTTTAAGCGTCTTACCTGAAGCAAGGTGCATTGCTGATTTTGTCTAAAATTGCTAAGAACTTGGTCTCTTTTTTTTTTTGTTCTTCCTATCATGTTCTTAACTCTGGCATCAGTGAACAATACCTCAAAATATTTCAAACTCTCCATTTTAAATTTTTAATGGAGAAGAAACAATTTTTCTATGCTTTTTTCTTTTTGTTTACCCTTTTTTTTATTTGCTCTTTTTAGACAAGAATAAAAGAAAGTATTGCACAACAAATTTGTATTTAACAGTAATGGTCCACAAATTGAGCATATATTAGAAAAAAAAACAAAACACAAAGAAAAAAAATAAAAAAAACATGAAGGGCCAACAAATAAATCCGTGAAGATTGCCAAATATTTAGGAAATTTTCTAATTTTGAAAAGGGGCTCGTTTGACTAGATATCAAAATAGAAGGAGAATAAAATACATGGACAAGACATAAGGAGAATAAATAAAAGGGCCTGAGGCCAGATCTGGCCCACTCTTCCTCTTTAACACTGGGCTGGATCTGGACCAGCCATATAGGCTGGGCTGGATCCAGCCGGCCCAGCCCGATCCGGTTACTGGTTCAGCCCAGTAACCCGGCCAGTTTTTCCTTTGCAAGCGTGTGTGAACTGTTAACACACACTTGCTTGTTTTGCAAATGGCCTTGGGACGAAGATCTCGGTGCATCGCCAAAAGGATGAAGCTTTTGTTCTCAGTTTCCCTTTCTGTTCTCTGGTTTTTCTTATTTTTTTATTTTCTGTCTCTCCTGGTCTCTCTCTCTCTCTCTCTCTCTCTATTTTCCTCTTCTTTGCCCTGTCTCTGCTTTTTCTCCCCTTTTTTTTTTCCTCTCGTTCCTTTCTTTTTTAGTTTTTTTTTCTTAGTCTCACTTTTTCCCTCTTTGTCTCTCTCCCTGTTTTCTCTTCTGGGTCCCTTTTCTTTCTTTCTTTCTTTTTCCCGCCTTTTATAGGCGTTTCTGGTGTGGATTTTATCCTTATCTCCCCAGGATACCGATCCTTGTTGTGGAGATAAGGACTTTGGGTCTTTGTGTTCTTGTTGTATCGAGACACCAATAGTCCGACCATTGCTGGACTGTTGGTGGAGGTTTCTTCAGCTCCCTGGTGCCTCGCGGTGGTGGAGGAAAGTTGGCTGGAATGGGGCTACATGGTAAACCATTCGGTCAAGACCTGGACTGAGGGCGGCGACCGCCTGGCTTGAATTTTTTCGCAGGCGGACTTTCTCCTGTTTGAGATGAAGAAGAAGACGCCATCAACCATATTCAGACATCGATGATTTGTTTAGAGGCCATCAACTATAATCAAACAACGCACAATTGAAAATTTGAAATGATTAGCCCCCCCACATGCGGGGTTTTGCAGCGCCAATTTTAATTAAATAATTATAATTTAACACTAGTCAAGCAAAGAAAAATGCGATTATAAAAATATTTATCCAGCGGTTAAGATATCGTTATATTTTTGCAAGGATAAAAATACAAGTTTGATCTTCACGAGAAATCTGACCATTTCTTTGCAAACAAGGTTCTAGCTTCGGTTATTTATTTTTGACTTTGAAATTACAATAGAACATTTCTGTAATATCTGAATCTAGGACAGCTAGCACAACTTTCTACGAAAAATATCTTCTTATTGTATCAGAAGGTAGCTTTAATTGGTTAAGGGGCAATATGCTCGATTGATCTAAGAAAAGAGTATGAACAAAGGGCCACAAGATAACAAGACAAGTTCCTTTATGATTATCTGGAATGCAATTTAGCTTCCTTTTATCATTTTTTAATGAAGTTGATATATTTAAACTGGGTTTTACAGAATGGACAGGAGGCTATGCAGATACAGATGTCTACTTCAGCATTAATCAAATCTTTCATACAGAACAGCAAAAAATTACTATAGCTCCACACTTATTAACAACACTGTTTGCATAAAAGATTGTTGATAGTAAACAGAGATACATGCAACGTTAATAAAATATTAAAAATAGTCTTTCAAGTAAAATACATAAATTAACAGCAAATTAATAATGTCAATTAATATTACAAAGTTAACATTCTAAAGAATGGATGCCTGCTTACGTTTTTTCTTGTGGGGCTTTTTTGGAGTGTGCTCGAAGGAGGATTCAGAAGGTTGGGGGCTGGTGGCATGGTGAGGATGTGGAGGAGCAATAGCCACGTCAACATGGGGGGTGGCAGCACCCACCTCATCCACATGGACTTCTCTTGGAATAATAAATCGGTACATTTTGCACCACTACACAATAAAACCATTAATAGAGATAATTCCAACAATATAAACAAAAAAACCCACAGGAACAACTTACTTTTCTTCTGAGAAAGACCGTAATGATATCCCAGTAGGGCATTCCTCGCGCAGAAATGCCGCTGACCCCTTATAAAACATTTACCATTCGTGATTTTAATTTCTACCTCATGCAAACAAATGGTGTTTTTTTTCACGTTGAAAATTACAGAAAAACTACTAGAGGATTCTTCCATTTCAAAGTAACGAAATCTGAAAGGAAATAAATTAAAATTAAAAAAACACCACTGTCGTTACCACTCTCTCTATAACAAAACTCTGCAGAGCCAGTCAGAAAAATAACATTACCTTGTTCGTCTTCCTCAATTTTCTATTACTGGTAGCGATCGTGTTTTTTTATTGTTATTGTTGTGTCTGGTGTTCTGTTTGTGAGTCATGGGAGGAATAATATGAAGTTTATTTAGAGAACAATTAAAAGATGCCGGTTATTATAAAATGAAAGCTACAGAGAGAGAGTTGATAAGATAGAAGCTGAGGGAGGTGACGAACGGAAGGTAGAGATGTTATGAATACAGGTAGAGTACTGATGTAAACGGACGTCCTATACTACTAGCTCCTGTGTTTTGCATGTCGTCTAGGCTTTTCACCAGGTTTTCTCTTAGCACAGATACGCCTGCATCAACTGCGATATTTTCATGGATAGAGTACTGATGAGATCGTACGGCCACTATTGAGACGATTATGTGTATGTAGGGGAAAGATCTTTTTACTTTGAGAGCAAGCTGGAACCTATTTGGTTCGATTTCAAACCACTCATTAATGGTGCTGATCTCTCTGCCTATCACTTTCTAATGCCACTTTCTTTTGGAAAGATTAGATTAGTCCCCAATTATTCATAGTTATTCTACTGAGTCTTCTAACGTTTTACTTTATCAATTAGATCCCTATCTGTATAGCTTTTCTCCAATTACATCCTTCTGTTAAAATAACTAGAATTAATGTTAAACACTGCACATGCTTGTTTTCTTACTTAAACTAGTTTCCTTTTGTTTTTTTTTAAAGAACATTTTAATCTTTCATATCTAATATTGAATCAATTACTCAATTAATTACTTGTTTGGTCAGAAGATCCTCCGAATATTTTTATTCTTAATAATTGATTAATCTTGATATTTCAAATCTTCTTAAATGACAAAATTCACGTTCATAGTTTTTTCTTATATTTAGCGCATGGGCAATCATAGTATAGTATAAAAATTGTTGTTATAATTGGGTATTTTCATACCTAATGACTACCAAGTGCACTACATAATGTTGTCTCCAATTACTTTTAAGAAATTGCAGAAGGATATCTCGAGAATAGATTATGGTTAGTGGAGAGATTGACAGGTATATCTGTTGTAAAGTGGGCCATACCATGATTGACCATACGTGGATCCCACTTTCTATACAAGGTGAAAAGGTCTTGTCTAAGTAAGGTGTGATCTTTTCGATACTGCTTTGTTTCATTTACTATATTGGACTATGTAGCCTCGATACGAGATATAAAATAGACTTGTTTTGATTGCCAGAGATGGAGACACGGGAAGTGCGGTGTTTGTATTTGTGGTGGTGATATATTTTTTTAAAAGATTTATTTATTTATGTAATAATTTTAATATATTTTTAAATAAAAAATATTTTAAAAAATAACCACAATAACAAAATTAAACATTATTAAACATTATGTTAATCCTGTCACTACCTTTGATACGAAAACTATCGAACTTTTACATGCCTCCCTCTAGCCAGAGCATGGAACACGAGGGATCGAGGCTAGGACGAATTAGCATTAGGACAGCCACAAATAAAAAATATACAAAGAAAAATACGGGAAGCTTATAATCACATTACATAACTAGTGTACAACTATAATTATTTAATAAACTATGCTGAAAAACATCAAATAAATAATTTTAAGAAGTCTAAAAAATTTATTTAAACAACCAAAAAATCCTACTGGGTCAAATATACAAATTAAGTATATTAATCATGTAATTTATGTCAATGTTTAACATTTATTTGTTATTAACAAAGTTATAAAAAAAAAGTTTCCAAAATAACATACTCACATATACAAGATATTAATACTACTTCAAAGTATTTAATAATAGGAGATATAAATTCCATGAACAATAATATTTGAGTACACGTCATGTTAATATATATATATATATATATATATATATAATAAACAAAAAATAAATTTTAATGTTGAGATACAATAACTAATTTTATCTTTCTCTAAAAAATCATTAAAAATTACCAATAATCTTTAATAATGTTTATAAGCTACTGAAAGAAAATGGTTGAAAAACAATACTGGGAGACCACTGCACTCTTCATCACTCCCTCTTGTTGTGATTGGGCATTGATTTTTCCTAACAAAAAATAAACGCCATATGTCGCAGTGCCATTAATGGACTCACTGTTAGCTTGCGCACACTCATTCGAGCTTCTATCAATATCATTAGTTGGTGTCAATAGATTATAGTAACGCCATCCACACTGGATCACTCTCCATTGATGGGCGAGCCACAGTCACAATGGCAGAGAGTGCACGACACTCGCCACCTTCCGAGTCTCCGTTCCTCTCGAAACCAACTCTATTTGAACTTGGTGGGAGGAGTTCATCACTCCCTCTTATTGTATTAAGAGCATATTGATCCTCTGATTCGTTAAAGCTTAAAAACAGTTGTTTGACAGATCAAAAGAGAGATTCCGCCATGCATTCTCTTAATTTCTCACTGCATAATAGAGCAATGAAACCACAAAACACAATTCAAAAACAAATCATTTTATAGTCAACCAATATCCAAAAACCTAATGCCACCAAGCTAAAAGCAGAGACATAAAAAAGCATAGTTGACTTAATACATAAATTATTCTTAAACAATACTAATTCAAAGCAGCATAAAGCCTGCAAAAACATACAGAATTGCCAATAAAGCAAGTATATAGAATGTTTTCCTGTAATATCAGAAATGAGAACGCAACATGGAAACAAATATAATTGCAATGATGGTTATCAAGTTCGATAAATGGAAATTTCTTAGAGATGCTTAAATAACTTATTAGAACTTGAAAGATTTTGAGCAAGAAAAACTGTCAGCACAGTCCCAGTAGAAGCAGTGGATAAATTATGCCAAAAAAAAAAGATATGGTGAAGCATAAACTTGAGAAGCCATAATCCGTCAAAGCGATTGATCTAGCTAAAGTGGGCATGGATTAAAGAAAAAGAATGCTAGGCAAGTTAGTTGCCAAGCCAATAGTTAAGCCTAAGGAATGTAAGTTGGCTTCAACTAATTAAAGCTAGGTAGGATATGTGTTGTAAAAAGTCAGAAGCCTACGCAAAACTTGGTAGTGAGATAACATATGAAATATGGATATCTCAACAACCAAGACTGGAAAAAAGAGAGCAGGGTGCTGCAGTTGATTTAGTGTAAATTATTGTGGACCGAAGGTATAAGAAAAATGAAAAGGTAAACAAAAATGAACCAAATATGCAATGGCAGTCAATAGAGTTGAGATCTAGATTATTACCTGTAAAGCTGCCTTTGACAAAACAGGCTACAATCGAATTTTATAGATAAAAAACATCAATTAAAAAATAAAAGCAAGGCTATTGTGCAAATCAACAAATATCTAGCAACACCGTGTTTCAATAAAGAAATTTTAATCATTTAGAAATAATGCCAGAAAGGCAACGAAGATAATTTAAGTTTCTCACTCTTTTCTTCTTAATTCCAAAATCAAAGGCGTAAAAAGAAGAAACTGAAAAACAAACCATTTAAATAATCAAAAAAAAAAAAACTTAGCATGTATAAAAAGAAATAGTCAAGGCCTTCGTCTTTTACTTATTTCATTAACACCCCCCCTTTTTCTTTTATCAAGTGTGTGTGTGTATATATATATATATATATATATATATATATATATATATATATATGTTTTTTGATGAAAAGTGAATATGGATCTAAAAGTGATGTCATTGTCAAAGGCTAAATTCAAAAGTATAAATTCTGTTGAATTCTCAAAACAGGAGAAAGCAAAAAAACCTTGCAATATGTGGGAAAAAAATTCGTATCAAACTTATGGAGGATGGGTCTTTGATTAAAACCATACAGAAATAATAGCACACCTAGCACCTCCAGCAATTAGAACAAAAAAACCAAATTGTGAAAAGGCAAGATGAGGACATAAAAAATATTTTTCATGTAATATATGAAATTTTATTTTAATCTTAATTAAATAAAAATTACCACTCTAAAACACTCTATAATTATCTAATAGCATTACTAATTAAAATTTTAAATTTTTTTTATGTAAAGTAAAATTATATTAGAATTCAAAGAACACGTGCGATTATGATTTCAAATTAATATATAACTGATGCAAATGGCACTTCAAAAAATAAGAAGAAATTGATTCTTTTTCCATTCTTCCCAATCTCCATTAAATTAATGGAATTCTACATATAATTTAGAATGAGAAGATATGGAATTCTTTTGCCATTCAATCATACGTCACTCAAGACATTAAAAGCAATCGTTCATCTTATCTCGTAAGTTTGTGTTTATATATATATATATATATATATATATATATATATATATATATATATATATATATATATATTTTGTTGTAATCCGGGTATCTTTACACTCTTTAAAGAGATGAGATTAATCTTATTTAAAGCTGGTATATTCTTATCTTTACAGGAATATAACAATGTTTTAACTGCTAGATTAATATTTTATTAATGTATGTGTCTTTGTTTGGTTAGGTGTGTTGCAAATATAGAACGAAAATAAACTAATTATGGATGAACCGATTTCACAGAGATAAACCAGAGTTAATAATTATTATTTCGTTTTCGGTACAACTGCGTACAGACTTCTAAATAATTGGAGACCATTCATGATTTTAGAAGTCTTTGATATTTGCTTGAACAACGCTAACGCCACCACACGCCAAGTTATTACTTGGTGTTCTCTGGTGTGTAAGCTAGGATGATACTACTTCAT